>ENA-UOOI01000187-UOOI01000187.1-fermentation-metagenome-genome-assembly--contig:-NODE-187-length-78247-cov-47.466761_pt1 | contig 78247 bp, 71 predicted proteins | sample MGYA00245779_ERZ724027 | MGnify/ENA primary metagenome ERZ724027 (study PRJEB28704, sample SAMN03018318) | fermentation metagenome | biome: anthropogenic terrestrial biome; feature: soil; material...
CCCCGACCTAAAGGTCAGGGTATTCGTGACCCTCTGCGCTCCCATAGTAATAAAATAAGTTTAGAAGGATAAAGATCCCCGGAAGAAGCATATCAACTCGATGGAGAGTTTCTCTTAAGTTTGAACCGGACTCAAAATCTGATCCTCTTAAACCTGACCGAAAATTGAAATCCCTGAGTTTTTCTCCTAGTTCTTTTTCCTCTGACTTCTGTCTACCTGACTCTACATATCTTCTAAATAAATTCCCGGCTCCATAAAAGACCACAGCCGAGAGAGCTACGTCAGCATTCCAGAACAGCCTTAAAGGCACGTATACTGGATAAAGATATCCAATAACCCCAGCTGCAGCAAGCCAGAGTACAAGCTTTTTGGGTTCCAGGTAATACCTTTTTGCAAATCCATAAAAGAGCAGTTCAGTTACAAAAAGACATGTCAAGAACCAGAGGGGCGGATTATAGGAAATAAGAGGGCCCAGTGCATACAGGATGGAATAGATGCCGTAAAGAGCGTCAGCTTCAAAAAATTTAATATTTGTAACTCCTGGCTGGAATGCTGTGTCTAGCAAAAAGTAAAATAGGCAGGTAAGCAATGCAAAACCGAAATAAGGCACAATAAGGGATCTGAACCTACTCTTTACAAAAATTGAAGCCGATTCCATATATTTTCCGAAGTCAAACAGGAACCCAGAAATAAAAAAGAAAAGCGGCATGTGAAAAGAAAATATGTAGGTGTCAAGTGCAATCGGTAAGCTGTGATGTGCAAACACCACGAGCATTATTCCCATCCCTTTTAAAGCATCAATCCAGTGAATCCTCATCTTAACCCAGAATGTAAACACTGTTAATATAATAAATTTTGCTAACTATCTTCAGGTCTATGCCATTTTTGACGCAAAATCGAGATATGCAAGGTTCTGAAAATATACACTACCCAAGTCACCTAACTGCAGTATATTATCCTTCCTAGCCTTCAGATTTTTATCTCATAATCATGAAAAGTAATTTGAGATCGTATACTTTTATAAATATATTTATATAAAATAGTTCACTATAATATAATAATAAATTAGTAAATGAGAAGTGTTTATGGCATTGGCAAAATCTCCGTGGATTATACACGTAAATTGCAACAGTTGTAATGGCTGTGATATTGAAGTATTAGCTTGTCTTACTCCCATATATGATGCTGAAAGGTTTGGTGTTTTAAACATCGGTACTCCCAAGCAAGCCGATATAATGGTGGTTACAGGCGCAGTAAATTACAAAAATGTAAATGTGCTTATAAATATCTATAACCAGATCCCGGATCCAAAAGTTGTTATAGCAGTCGGAGCCTGTGCATCCACAGGTGGGATTTTCCACAGCTGTTATAACGTAATAGGCGGAGTGGATCAGGTCATACCTGTGGATATATATGTTCCAGGATGCTGCCCAAAACCTGAAGCCATACTTGACGGCGTAGTAGCAGCGCTTTCAATACTTGAAAGTAAGAAGAAAGAGAATATCAAAGGAAAAGAAGTAAAACTTATAGGAAACGAATTCCCGGCGTCCGGTGATTCCCTGAGTACGCCACGCTGAAACAAAAGCGATATAGTCTCTCTGACTTAATCATATACGAGCAGTCTATTTGCACTTTTATTAAGTTTGGCTTTTTATGGTTGGTTTTCTTTTTGGTAGTTCTGTATTAATTGATTGATTGATTGATTGATTGATTGATTGATTGATATTATTTTGGAATGACCAGAATACTATCTGAAATATTTCTTTTTCCTTGCCTTGACACGGTTTACCCAGCTACTCAAGATAAATAAAACGTAATTATGTGCTGTCCTCAAGCCTCAGTCCCCAAAACATCAACCATGTAATGGTAAAGACCCCATATTTTATTTCATTTGTTATTGCTTTTAGTATTATTTTCTCTTTTTCTAGTTCTTCATATTTAATAGTCTGTGAACGGGCAAAGCTTTAAATCAAATGATTCAGTTGTATCGCATGTTTCATTTTCGGGATTAAGTCCCGTTGGAATGTAGTCCTGCAGGCAGGGCTGAACCGTGAAACAAAAGTGAAACTTGGTGTTTAAATTGGTAAAATCTTTTTACACATACATACGTGATGCATGGAAAAACCCTGGTGAGACTTATGTGAACGAGCTCCGCTGGGGGCGCATGCAAATCTGGAGAAAGCAGGGTTCCGTGACCAGAATTGAAAGACCCACAAGAATCGACAGGGCTCGCTCCCTTGGATACAAAGCCAAGCAGGGCATTGTCGTTGCCAGGGTAAAGGTACGCCGCGGAGGGCTTGGTAAAACAAGGTTCAACCGTGGAAGAAGAACCCAGAAAATGGGAGTAAACAAGATCACAGGTGGCATGAGCATTCAGAGAATTGCCGAAGCCCGTGCAGACCGCAAATACCCGAACCTTGAAGTCCTGAACTCCTACTGGGTAGGGCAGGATGGAAAGAACAAGTGGTTTGAAGTCATTCTTGTAGACCCTCACCACCCCGTAATAAAGAGCGACAAAAACCTGAATTGGGTATGCGACCCCTCCACCAGGGGCCGAGCCGCTAGGGGCAAGACCAGTGCCGGTCGGAAGGGCAGAGGCATGTCCAAACGCGGAAAAGGTACTGAAAAGACCAGACCGAGTATCCGTGCACATCAGAGTCGAGGCAAGTGATTCATCACATAATACTGCGTGTAATCGCCCACGCAACCGAAGACATATCCAGAGTCCATGCGGCTCTGGATTTTTTTTTATCCGGTGCCGGCATCCGGGAAGAGAGCAAACTGGTTGAAGAGATCCAGGCTGAAGGGCACCATGGAAATCCCATTACTATTCTGAGCGTACAGCTTAAAAAAAAGGCAGACTGCCTGGGTTTTGCCCATTTTGTCCGGGAAAAGTTTTCCGATGAAGACGTAGCAAGGCTCAGGGAAGAAATGCCTGAGAGGCTGGACGACAATCAAGTCTTCCATCTCCGCTTTGACAAGCAGGCTGCATACCTGCAGCAGGTGAAGTTGACAAATTCCTCGGATGCGATTACTACAAAAGTCAAGATCGAGACCTATCCGAAGAATCGAGAAAAAGCCGGAGCTATAGTGGAGGAGTTGTTTGGGTAAACCAAAATTCTACGATTTTTGCGTTCATGCAGTGCCAGATGGGGAAAACACCATTGAGCAACTTACTGCCCTTGCCAGGTATTTTGGGTACAGCGGGATTGCGCTTGCAAACCACTCGGATAAACTTCCTCAATCTTGGCCTGAATTACCTTCTACTGACGAAGTTGAGGTTTTCAGGGGAATCGAGCTTGTAGAGGAAAATCCCTCGAAACTTCATGGGCTCATCGGAAAATTCAGAAAGTCGGTGGATGTCCTGATAGTACATGGAGGATCCGAAGCCGTCAACAGAGCTGCACTGGAAAATCCAAGAGTAGATATCCTGAACCATCCGGCTTTTGATAAGAGCAGTGGGCTAAACCAGGTGCTTGCAAAAGCTGCAGCTGAAAACGATGTTGCAATCGGCCTGACATTAAGGCCTCTTCTTCATTCAAGAGGTCCAAGGCGAGTTCATCTGTTATCAGATCTCAGGGCAAACCTTGACCTTGCCAGAAAATACGATGTGCCGCTTGTCCTTTCAAGCGACGCGATATCCTGTTTTGACCTTCGCTCTCCTATGGAAGTCCTTGCTCTGGCTGAAATCTGCGGGCTTGAAGAACAAGAAGCCCTTGAAGCCATGACTACTGTGCCCGAAAGAATAATTTCAAGGAACAGTCCTGGCCCAGGATATATCAGGGAAGGTATCGAGGTGCTTGAAGGAGGAGATTACTTTTGAAACGTTTACTTCCTTCACTTCGTGCGAAAAAACGCTATCTTGCCTTTGAATTAATTTCCGAGGGGCCAGTAAGTAGAAGTGAGCTTGTAAAGGAGGTAATGTTCTCAGCTTCCTCCTTGCTTGGTGATGTCACTGCCAGCGAATGTGACATCAGGGTGCTTGGGTTCGAAGACAGTAAAGGCATTATCCAGTGTTCCCATACAAAAGTAAAAGAAACAAGAGCTTCCCTGGCAACTCTCACCCGGATCAACGGAAAAAGAGCGACCTTGCATATACTTGGAACTTCAGGCACGGTAAAAAGGGCAACCGAAAAGTTTCTTCAGAATCATATGGTCTTTGAGCTGAAGTCAAAATAAGAACCCTTTCATAAGGATGTCAAAACCCGGTCTTAAGTACCGGAAAACTTAGGTCTCACAAGCATTATAACTGAGTAAATACACTTTATTAGCAGACTTAGTTAACAATGGAACTGGACCTTAAAAACTATTAAAAAGGTTCCTCAAGTGAGTAAATCCAGATTCTGGAAAATGTGCATTGCAGGGTGAAAGCGCCTTTGAATTCCCTGTAACTGGGTATTTCCCGCAGGTTTTGCCCGAAAAAAATTATTAGAATTAGAAAATTAGAATAAAAGGTTAAAAACTCTAATAAGGAAGAAATACGTTATAGAGAATAAAAAGTAGGTTTTCTTATCTGAACGCTGGGTTTGGGACTTTAAACTCCTGAATTTTCGGGAAACCCGCACAGTTTATGATCACTGACCAAAGCCTTTTTGAGGAAGCGGTCATTTAGCTGACAAACCTGCGGATAAAGATTCTTAGAAGAGGAAAACCGGTTTCTTGCCGGGAAAATTAGAAACAATATAGTTAATAGAAATTAAGGGAGATATGGAATATGCAGATGGCACCACAGATGGGCTATGACAGGGCAATTACGGTTTTTAGCCCTGATGGAAGACTTTTTCAGGTAGAATATGCCCGCGAAGCGGTCAAGAGGGGAACAACAGCCGTGGGGATCAAGGCAGCTGATGGGGTAGTGCTGCTCGTTGACAAGCGAATAACAAGCAGGCTTGTAGAAGCCGAGTCAATCGAAAAGATATTCCAGATTGATGATCACATAGGAGCCGCAACCTCGGGGCTTGTGGCAGATGCCCGCTCCCTTGTTGACAGAGCCCGTGTAGAAGCGCAGGTCAACAGAGTTTCTTATGACGAACCCATAGGTGTGGAGGTTATCTCCAAGAAAATCTGCGACCACAAGCAAACTTACACTCAGTACGGTGGAGTTCGCCCATACGGGACAGCACTCTTAATTGCAGGTGTTGACGACAATCTGCCAAGGCTCTTTGAGACAGACCCAAGCGGTGCTCTCTTGGAGTACAAAGCAACCGCCATAGGAGCTGGCAGAAATGCAGTAGTTGAGGTTTTTGAAGCGGAATACAAGGAAGACATGAATATTGACGCGGCTATCCTTCTTGGCATGGATGCGCTCTATAGAGCAGCCGAAGGCAAATTTGATGCATCTACCCTTGAGGTAGGTATTGTGTCGCTTCAGGATAAGAAGTTCAGGAAATTAGTTCCTGAAGAAGTTGAGAATTATGTTCAGCAGATTCTTGATAAACACCGAGGAACTGAACACAAAGAATAAAATCTATATAACATTTGATAGTGAGTAAACAGAGAATCTTCGGATTCTCAAAATAATGTTTTGGAGAAGGTATTTGAAAATGGTGTCCCTCGATGAGGCAGTGACTGCACGGCTCAAAAGAGGCAGCAAGCAATTCGAAGTCCTGGTCGAGCCTGAAGGGGCTCTGGCCTATAAACGAGGAGATGACGTAAGCCTCGAAGACATTCTGGCGGTTGAAACTATCTTTGAGGATGCAAACCGAGGAGATCGGGCAGCTGAATCAGATATTCTCAATGCTTTTGAGACAACAGATCCCTTCAAGATTACTGCGGTGATACTGAAAAGCGGCGAGCTTCAGCTTACTGCTGAGCAGAGAAAACGCATCCTTGAGGAAAAAAAGAGAAAAGTTATCTATACCATTTCCAGAAACGCATTTAACCCCCAGACAAAAGCACCGCATCCTCCAGCACGGATCGAGAAAGCAATGGAAGAGGCAAAGGTGCATATAGACCCTTTAAAAAGCGTGGATCAGCTGGTCAATATTACAATGAAAGCCATTCGCCCGCTTATACCTATACGCTTTGAGGAGATCAGTATTGCTGTGAAAATCCCTCCCGAATATGCTCCCAAAGCATACGGAGATATTTCCAAGATAGGAAGCATTACGAAAGAAGAATGGCAGCGTGACGGCTCCTGGATTGCAGTGGTAAGAATTCCAGCAGGAGTCCAGACTGATTTTTACGCTCTTATAAATCATCTTACGAAGGGAGAGGCTCAAACTAAACTTTTATAAGAGGATGTTGGATGGAGAAAAAAATAGTGATCCCTGGTGACCTGTTATCCGAGAATTCAAAAAAAGCCGGATACGGGACGTACGTCAAGAACGACAAGATCTATTCTTTGTTTTGTGGTATTGAAAGTCTCAAAGAGGATAAAGTTGGAGTGATCCCTCTTGCGGGAGCCTATATCCCTTCCGTAAATGATGTGGTGATCGGGATCGTTATTGTGGTTACACCATCCAACTGGATAATGGATATTGCTTCTCCTTATGATGGTCTATTCCACGTATCCGAATATCCAAGAAGAATAGAATCCCAGAATATGCCTGAAGTTATGGATGTAGGCGACTCTATAATTCTCAGAGTAAAGGATGTCGATAGCTCCATGAAAGTCGAGCTTGCTCTAAGGGACTCGAATTTCTATAAACTTAAAACAGGCTTAGTCGTCAAAGTTGAACCTGTGAAAGTTCCACGTGTTATAGGACACGGCGGTTCCATGATTTCTATGCTGAAGAAAGAAACGAACTGCAGCATTTTCGTTGGCCAGAACGGCAGAATATGGATCGATGGAAGAGACGAGGATATGGAGCTTCTGAGTAAGGCTCTTCGGAAGATAGAAGCCGAGGCCCAGCGTTCCGGATTGACAGATAGGATCTATAACTTTTTGAAAAGTGAGCGGAGCAAGAAGAAAGAGTCAAGGCCCGCTAAGTATTTTAAAAGCAAAAAGAAAGAGACAAAGTTGCCAAAAGAAAGTCATTCCGAAGAAATATACAGGAAAATCGATGTATTGTTGGATCCGAAGAATTAATTCCAATTCCGGACAGTTATAAGGAATTCTAGGGAAACTTCTGTGGAATATTTGTTTTAGGAGTTTTTTGGAGATTAAATTATGAATGATAAACCTAATAAATTAATCACTGATGATGGGCTGCGCCTTGATGGGAGACGTGCGGATGAAATTAGGCCCATGAAAATAGAAATCGGTGTACTTTCGCGAGCTGACGGCTCATGTTATCTTGAATGGGGAAGGAACAAAATCCTTGTAGGTGTATTTGGCCCAAGAGAAGCTCATCCACGCCGTTTACAGCGCGCAGATGCTGCAGTTATTCGTTATAGATATAATATGGCTTCTTTTTCTGTGGAAGACCGCGCCAGACCTGGACCAAGCAGACGGAGTATTGAGATTTCAAAAGTTTCCAGAGAAGCTTTTGAGCCTGTAATTATGGCAGAGCTTTACCCGAAGACTGCAATCGACATTTTTGTGGAAATCCTCCAGGCTGATGCCGGGACAAGGACAGCAGCAATCAATGCCTCAAGCATAGCGCTTGCAGATGCGGGTATCCCCATGAAAGGCTTGGTTACTTCCTGTGCATTTGGAAAAGTTGACGGGCAGATAGTACTCGACCTCAACAAGGAAGAAGACAATTATGGTGAGGCTGATTTCCCTGTTGCAATGACTCAGGATGGAGAAATTACCCTGCTCCAGATGGACGGGCACCTCACTCCTGAAGAAATTAAAAAAGGCTTTGAACTTGTAAAGAAGGGCTGCAAAGAAATTCTTGAAATTCAGCAGACTGTCTTGAGAAAGAAGTTTGAAACGCCTGTTGAAGAGCCTGAAGCAGAACCTGAAGCAAAAATTGTAGATACTGAGAGTGAAGCCGCAGAAACCGAACCTTCTCTTGAATATGCTCCAGAAGCAGCAGCTGTAGAAGAGACCATTGAGGAGGCAGAAGAGCTTGAGGCAGAGCCCTCCGAAGAAGTTACTGAAACTGTTCCCGAAGCCGAGGAGCTTGAAGAGATAGTTAAAGAAGCAGAAGTCGAAGTAGTAGACGGGGAAGCTATAGAAGAAGCAATTGAGGCTGAAACTGAAGAGGAAGCAATTGAAGCTGAAACTGAAGAGGAAGCAATTGAAGCTGAAACTGAAGAAGAAGCAATTGAAGCTGAAACTGAAGAAGAAGCAATTGAAGCTGAAACTGAAGAAGAAGCAATTGAAGCTGAAACTGAAGAAGAAGCAATTGAAGCTGAAACTGAAGAAGAAGCAATTGAAGCTGAAGATGAATCCAAGGGACCCTGGAAAGTAGTAAAAGATCCCTCTGAATCAGGAAGCAGAGGTGAAAACGATGAGTGAAATTATCACTACACTTAAGAAGGACTATATTTATAATCTTATGATTAAAGGAAAGCGTCAAGATGGGCGCGGGTTTAAAGATTTTAGAGATATCAAACTCGAGACTAACATAATCTCGAAAGCTGAAGGCTCGGCAAAGGTTACCTTGGGAGAGACCCAGGTCCTTGTAGGGGTTAAGCTTCAGACAGGAACTCCTTTTCCAGATTCTCAGGACGAGGGCGTGATTATTACTAACCTGGAACTCAATCCTATTGCTTCCCCGGAGTTTGAGCCAGGTCCTCCCAGAGAAGACGCAATCGAAATGGCAAGGGTTGTTGACAGAGGAATCAGAGAATCGGGCGCAATTGATATAAAGAAGCTTTGCATAACCGTTGGAGAATCCGTCTGGATAGTTTTCATAGATGTCCATGTTCTCAATGACGATGGAAATCTCATTGATGCATCCTGTCTCGCTGCAATTGCAGCCCTTATGACCACGGTTGTTCCGAATGAGCAGCAGGGAATTGGTACAAATGTGCCCCTTGCAATGAAAGAGATCCCTGTGGGCGTGACTGTTGCCAAGATTGGCTCAAAACTAATAGTGGATCCCTCATTGAATGAGGAAGCCGTTTGTGAGACAAAAATGACTATAGTCTCAAGTTCGGATGGATCGGTTGCTGGCATGCAGAAAATGGGTTCTGCTCCTCTCACGGAGGCCGAAGTGATGGAAGCAATCGATATGGCATGCGAAAAGGCAGCCGAACTCAGGGAACTTTACTTGGAAGAACTGGTAAAGCAGGAATAAATCAGCAATAAATCAGGCAGCATTAATTAAATATAAATATTAAATGCCAGTATTACGGTCTAAGTGCAAGTTGCAATAAGTGATAAAGAAACCTGAGTATCTGGGTCTCAGGGACCTGACCCGTGAGCCAGCAGGTTCTGAATCAAATCACTTCGGATTAAACGTTTACATTTAAGGAGTTATAACGATGGCAAAAAAGTTTACTAAGAAAGGAAGGATTTCCAGATCAGCAGGCAGATATGGTCCCAAATATGGTAGAAAGGACAGAAAGCTTGTTGCAGACCTGGAAGAACGCATGAGAGCCCCGCATGTCTGTACAAAATGCGCTCGTCCAACAGTAAAAAGGATTGGGACTGGAATCTGGAAATGCAACAAATGTGGACACACCTTCGCTGGCGGAACCTATATCCCATATACCAGTGTTGGTCAGACTCTGCTACGCACTATGAAGAACGTCGTTGAGGCGAAATAAATTTTTTGAGGTTGTGGTTGTATGGGTTACAAGTGCACTCGATGTAAACAGAAGGTTGAAATCGACTACGAGTACACAGGTATTAGATGTCCGTATTGTGGGCACAGAATCCTGGTAAAAGAGCGTCCTACAACCATTAAACGCATTAAGGCCGAGTAAGGAACACTCTGATTAATTCGGCCGACAAGTAGGAAGTATTAGATAAAAAATGGGCTTCTGCAAAGATAAGCCCTTCTATCTAATAACTAATGCGTTAGACAAGCGAAAAGTAGACGCTCTCTAATAAGATAATTAATGTCAACTCTATTTTGATTTTCTACTGTACAAGGTAGCAATAAGCAATTGCTGTCCAGAATACTTTTTTATGGTCTTGTAACGCGCACGGAGCTTAATTCCGTCTCATAATATCCTTCTGAGGATATTTCTTGTCAAACTTCTTTCTGTAATTATTTTTTAACCCTGTTCATTCAATCACTTATTATCCTCATAGGAGCCTAGCTCAATATAAAAGCCCTGTTTTATTATAAGTGCTTTCTGAATTGATATTATAAAGAGAAGACATAGGACTATTTTTATAATATTGTGTTTATGAAAGACATAAGAAATCTAAATTAGGGTTTTTATGGATCTCTACAAAACATATATAATTTCATTTAATGGGGATTAACTTGCCAGAATAGTGAAACTTACAATTGAATCTAAAGGGGAGACCTTAAAATGGCATTATTCGGAACGAACGGGGTACGTGGCATAGCGAATGAATACATAGTTCCAGAACTGGCAGTGAATTTAGCCAGATGTCTTGGTACATACATGGGTTCAAAAGGCACGGTTGCTATCGGATGTGATACCCGAATTTCAGGCCGGATGCTAAAGTCTGCAGCAATTGCCGGGGCTCTTTCAACTGGTCTAAATGTAATCGATGTAGGAATTGTTCCCACTCCTTCTATCCTGTATTATGTGCGCGATTTTGCCGATGCAGGGATCATTGTTACTGCATCACATAATCCAAGAGAATATAACGGAATCAAATTTATTGCCGGGGACGGTTCAGAGTTTTCCAGGGATGCCGAAAAAGATATAGAGAAAATTTATTCCTCAGGAAAATATTCAATTGTCTCCTGGGAGAAAACTGGAAGCTTTAGAATTGATCCTGGAGTCAATGAATATTATGTAAAAAATATCATTAAATCTGTAAACGCCGAAGCCATCCGTGGCCGCAGACTCAAAGTAGTTACTGATACAGGATGTGGAGCAGGCTCACTGACCCTTCCTTTTTTGCTCAGGGAACTGGGCTGCCAGATACTGACCCTTGAAGCTCAACCAGATGGGACTTTTCCCTGGAGAAACCCAGAACCTTTACCTGAAGCCCTAACCGAGCTTACTAAGCTTGTAAAAATGACAGGAGCTGATCTGGGAGCAGCCCATGACGGGGACGCAGATAGAGTAGTATTTGTAGATGAAAATGGGGAGTTCATTAATGACGAAGTCCTGCTTGCCATGATGGCAAAATATATTGTTGAACATGAAAAAGGGCCTATAGTAACTCCTGTAAGCTCTTCGCAGCGTATGGCTGATGTAGCAAAAGATGCAGGTGTCGAACTTTACTGGACTGCAGTCGGTTCCATTAATGTTGCCCGGAAAATGATGGAAGTAAATGCAGTTTTCGGAGGCGAGGGCAATGGAGGTCTGATCTTCCCAAAACACCAATACTGTAGAGACGGAGCAATGGGTTGCGCTAAGGTCCTTGAGATCCTGGCTGATGGAGAAAAGCTTTCAGAGCTTGCTAAGAGTGTCCCTCAATACTTTAACGAGAAAACCAAAGTGCCTGCTAAAAATACTCATACCACAATGGAAATAATAAAAAACGAAGCATCAGGGCTTGGGCAAAAGCTTGATACTACTGACGGGGTAAAAATCTGGTACGAAGATGGCTGGGTCCTCATCCGGCCTTCAGGCACAGAACCGATTTTTCGGATCTTTGCCGAAGCAAAAAATCAGGAAAGAGCAGAGGAACTTTTGCAGGAAGGTTTGAATATGGTCACAAGGGCAGAGAAACTCTCAACTCTCAAATGAATTCTTTGAAAGCTATTGACTGAATTTGAGAGATTATCAAGATTAGCCGATACTTTCTAACCTCTAGATACAATTCTAACCTCTAGATACAATTCTAACCTCTAGATACATTCTAACCTCTAAAATCTGTGTTTAACTATGTTTTCTCTTTGCGTGAGTTTTGGCCTCTGTAAACTAGAATAGAATGAATAGGGAAATTCATTTCTGTAATCGATGCATAGAATTGTAGTGGAACTTCTTGATTCAAGAATATTCAGTACGCTCTGGGGGAGCGCTTTAACTAATTATGAAACCTAAGATACGTTTTCAATTGATTTGAAAATACAACAAGTTTAAAGGGGATTTTGGGGAAATGTCTGAGAACGAAAGTAAGTATATACGCTGGTTTGATGAGACATCGATTGAAGATGTTCCGCTTGTGGGCGGAAAAAATGCCTCTCTTGGAGAAATGTACAGGGAGCTCACCCCAAAGGGAGTGAAGATTCCAAATGGTTTCTCAGTGACTGCTGAAGCCTATTGGCATGTCCTTAAAGCCGGTGGGATTCTCGAAAAGCTCAAGCAAACCCTTGAAGGGCTTGATATCTCAAATGTAACCGAGCTTTCAAAAAGAGGAAAGGCCGCAAGAGACCTGATTCTTGGGACAGAAATTCCGGATGACCTCTGGCAGGAAATTAAAACCGGGTATGACCAACTATGTGAGCAATATGGAGAAAATACCGATGTAGCCGTGCGGAGCTCGGCGACAGCTGAAGACCTTCCGACTGCTTCTTTTGCAGGCCAGCAGGAATCTTACCTTAATATCCGGGGTTATCCAGCGCTTCGAGATGCCTGCGTACGCTGTATTGCCTCGCTTTTTACTGACAGGGCTATTTCCTATCGGGTAATAAATCATTTTGATCACTTTAAAGTAGCCCTGTCGATAGGGATTATGAAAATGGTCAGGTCGGATCTGGCTTCTAGTGGAGTTATATTTACTCTTGATACGGAAACCGGGTTCAGGGACGTGGTTTTCATTACCGGCTCTTACGGGCTTGGGGAAAATATCGTTCAGGGGCAGGTTAATCCGGATGAGTTCTATATTTTCAAGCCAACTTTCAAGGAAGGGTATAAGCCAATTATCGAGAAGAATTTAGGGGATAAAGAAATTAAGATGATTTATGGGCAAGGCGGCTCCAAAATGCTTACTCGGAATGTGGAGGTTCCTGATGCAGATCGACGCCGCTTCTGCCTCAATGACGAAGAAGTGCTTAAACTTGCTTGGTATGCTACTACCATTGAAGACTATTACTCAAATAAAAACAAGAAATCCATGCCCATGGATATCGAATGGGCAAAGGATGGGATAACAGGGGACCTCTTTATAGTGCAGGCGAGGCCGGAAACTGTCCAGTCTCAGAAAAGTAGAGATATTCTGGAAACCTATGTGCTCGAAAAGAAATCAACAGTCCTTACCAAAGGTAGAAGCGTAGGAGACAAAATTGCTTCCGGAAAGTCACATGTAATCCCCGACGTTTCAGATCTGCCTTCTTTTAAACAGGGAGAGATTCTGATTGCTAATACCACAACCCCTGACTGGGAGCCTGTAATGAAAAGAGCAGCTGCAATTGTCACGAACCAGGGAGGAAGAACCTCTCATGCTGCAATTGTCAGCCGGGAACTGGGAATTCCAGCAGTTGTGGGAACAGGCAACGCAACAGAAGTTCTCGAGACAGGTCGGGAAATTACCGTAAGCTGTGCGGAAGGTGAAGATGGACTTGTGTACGAAGGAATTCTTCCCTTCCACAAAGATACACTGAGCCTTAAAGATACAAAACGCCCTAAAACCGCAATTATGATGAACCTTGGAAATCCTGATGAGGCCTTTAGCCTTTCCATGATCCCAAACGACGGAATCGGGCTTGCAAGGCTGGAGTTTATTATCTCGAACTATATCAAAATCCATCCAATGGCTCTGGTGCATCCTGAAAAGGTCAAAGACCCTAAAGTCCTTCAGGAAATTGAAAAACTTACCCAAAATTCCGAAAACAAAGAAGAATATTTCGTAGATAAGCTTGCTCAGGGCGTTGGAACCATTGCGGCTTCTTTCTACCCGAAGGATGTCGTAGTCCGCACAAGTGACTTCAAAACCAACGAATATGCAAGCCTGCTTGGGGGCAGTTATTTTGAAGTGAAGGAAGATAACCCCATGCTGGGGTTTAGAGGGGCTTCCCGCTATTTTGATGAGCGTTACAGGGAAGGTTTTGCTCTTGAATGCAGGGCTATGAAAAAAGTCAGGGACGAAATGGGACTCAAAAATCTCATTATTATGATTCCTTTCTGCAGGACAATTGAGGAAGCGCGGAAAGTAATTACCGAAATGGAGAAAAACGGGCTAAAGAGAGGAGAAAACGGACTTCAGGTCTATGTTATGTGCGAGATTCCAAATAATGTTCTTCAAATTGACGAATTCAGCAAATGCTTCGATGGTTTTTCCATAGGCTCAAATGATCTTACCCAGTTGACCCTCGGAGTTGATAGGGACTCGGAAATTCTTGCTGCAGAATTCGATGAGCGTGACCCAGGTGTTCTGAAAATAATGGCAATGGCCGTACTGGGAGCAAAACAGAATGGAAGGCACAGCGGGATCTGTGGACAGGCACCTAGTGATTATCCCGAGATCGCAGAATTCCTGGTAAAACAGGGTATAGATTCCATTTCACTTAATCCGGATTCGGTTATGAAGGTCACCCTTAAAGTTCTGGATACGGAAAAAGGGCTGGAAGGTAAAAAAGAAGCGGAAAAGATAACTGGTGTTCATTAAGCAAGGTCTATCTTATGGACATGTGGAGTTCGTGGTATGACTCAGACAAGAAGACCTCTTATGATCATTATTCTTGACGGCTGGGGTTACAGTAAAGCAAAAGAAGGAAACGCTGTCCTGACAGCCAGAGCTCCAAACCTTGACCTGCTGGAAAAGAAATATCCGTGGTGTTTTTTAGAAGCCTCTGGGGAAGCTGTAGGTCTTCCTAAAGGTATGATGGGGAATTCGGAGGTTGGACACCTGACCATAGGGGCAGGACGAATTGTATATCAGGATCTGACCCGAATAAATTTCTCTATCAGGAACGGAGATTTTTTTGAAAATCCGGCTTTTCTGAATGCTATTTCAAATGTCAAAGCTAATGATTCCAGCCTGCATCTTATTGGCCTTGCTTCCTATGGAGGTATTCATAGTTATATGCCCCACATGTATGCTCTTATCAAACTTGCACAGAAAAAAAGGCTAAAAAAAGTTTATATACACGCTTTTCTGGACGGAAGAGACGAACCTCCAAAAGCTGCCCTTAGTGATATAAAAGAGCTTGAAGCATTTTGTTATGAACATGGGAATGCTAAAATTGCAACTGTCTCAGGCCGTTATTATGCAATGGACAGAGATAAACGCTGGGGCAGGACAAAATTTGCCTATGATGCCCTGACAAGAGGAGTGGCCCCATATACAGCGGCAAACGCATAGACTGCGGTTTCTGAAGCCTACACTAGAGGAGAAACTGATGAGTTTGTAAAACCTACTATAATTACAGATTCAGCTGGAAAACCTGTGGCGACAATACAGGATAACGATTCTGTTATCTTCTTCAATTTTAGGCCTGATAGAGCAAGGCAATTGACCTGGGCTTTTGTTAAAGAAAACTTCGATGGTTTTGTGAGAGAAAAGCATCCTGAGGTTTACTTTGTCTGTATGACCAAGTATGACGAAACCCTTGATGTACCCATTGCTTTTCCTCCAATAAAACTGAAAAATGTACTTGGGGAGGTGCTGAGCAAGCATGGACTCATCCAGCTCCGCATTGCTGAAACAGAAAAATATGCCCATGTGACCTATTTCCTTAACGGCGGCGAAGAAAAACGTTATAAGGGTGAAGATCGCTGCCTTATTCCTTCACCGAAAATCACTACTTACGATCTCAAACCCGAAATGAGCGCTTATGAGATTACGGATGAAGTTATCAAAAGAGTCCGATCAGGAAAGTATGACGTTATTGTCCTTAACTTTGCAAATATGGACATGGTTGGGCATACCGGAATATTTGAAGCTGCAGTAAAAGCAGTAGAAGCTGTGGATAAATGCATTGGCAGGATTGTTGAAGCTCTAAAAGAAAAAGGAGGTGCGACACTTATAACTGCAGATCACGGAAATGCCGAGGAGATGATAGACCCAAAAACAGGAGAGCCACATACTGCACATACTTCAAATCCGGTAAAATGCATTTACTTCGGAGACAGTGAAGTAAAATCCCTTAAAAACGGAGGACTATGTGACGTTGCACCGACACTTCTTGAGCTTCTTGAAATCCCTAAGCCGCAAGAGATGACAGGAAAGTCACTTCTAATAAAAGAGTGATTAAGAGCCTGTACGGAGTAATCCTGACCATCTTGTAACGAAAAATCAGTCACGGGGAGCTGTCACAGTTCTGGTCATAATTATTATTCAATTCCCTTATATTTTATCAGTAAATATTTTATCGAATCATTTACCAGAAGTGTTAAAACAAAATAATAGACTACTATACCAAATGTATAATAAATTGGTAAAGGTGAAAGACCTGGAATTCCAACAGTAGAAATTGTACCTACAAATATCATATCCAGCATAATAGCCAACACAAGTGTCCTGCTTGGAGCAGAGTTCCAAAAATGGCCTCTTTCCCTCACCATAAATATGGTGAAGACCCCAGAGAAAAACAGCATCTCAAAAACAAATGTATTAAGCTCTGGTATAGAGAACTGAAGCCCAAAATACTTCAAACCAATATATAGTAATCCAAAATGTTCTATTAGTGTCACAATACCCAAAGCTACGGCAATTTTTACAAGCTCTGTTATGTTCCAAGTATCGGGTTTATAGGACCATCTGACCTTATCAGTTGCAAGTGAGAGTGTTACAAAATCTGTAAGGAATAACAGCAGGACCATGTCAAAAGCAGTTACTACAAAGAGGCCGGTAAACATAAAAGACAATGTAACGAAAACAACTATAGTAAACGTTTTAATTATTTTATTAAGTATCCAGCTTATTATCCTTTGATAAATCATTCTGCCAGTTTTTATCAGGTCAACAATACTAGATAATCCTTCACTTGTCAGTACGACACTGGCTGACCCTTTGGCTACATCTGTTGCATTGCTGACAGCTATTCCTACTTCAGCCTGTTTGAGTGCAGGAGCATCATTTACTCCATCTCCAGTCATTCCTACAATATGACTTTTTGATTGCAGACTTTTGACTATTATATACTTGTCTTCGGGATATATTTCAGCAAATCCATCACTCTTCTCAGCGATTTCAGCTGCCTTTATAAGGTTTTCCTTTGCATACTTTTTTAGATCTGGTGCTTTTACTATGTTTTTTTCAATACCAACTTTATCTGCTATTTCTTTAGCAATAGGCAAGGCATCTCCAGTAAGCATTTTTACTGAGATCCCTAAATGTTTCAGTTCCTGTATCAGTTTTTTAGAATCTGGTCTTGGATTATCAATCATTGCAACAAGACCTATAAGCCTTGATTTTTCAGTATTCTCGTTTATCGCGACAGCCAGGGTTCTATAGCCTTTCCCAGCAAGCTTCCCCATACTTCCCTCAAGCCTTTCTATCTCCTTATCCTTTAAACCGCAAAGTTCAGCTATTTGTCGAACTGCCCCTTTCATTACCCTGAAACTACTATTATTTCGTTGTATTACGGCTTCAGTTCTTTTAGTCTTAGGATCAAAGGGACAAAACTCCTTTTGCGCGTATTCTTGGCTTAGCAATCTTTTATCTCTGGCAAAATTAAGGAATGCTAGATCTATGGGATCCATATTTGCTTCCTGAGAAGCCAGCGCTCCATATAAAATTACATCTTCTTCGACAAAGCCAGTTGCTGGAGAAATATTCGTTATGGTGAGCTTGTTCATTGTTATTGTGCCGGTTTTATCAGCACATATAGTGTCCATTGTTGCTACGTCCTCTGAGGCCGTAAGTCTTGTAACAAGCACACCCTGCTTTGCAAGTTCTATTGACCCCAGAGCCATGCTCAAAGTAAACATGGCAGGGAGTGCAACGGGTACGGCTGTAACCAGCAGTATGAGAGTTAACGGCAGTATTTCCAGTAAGCTGCTCCCCCTTACTACCTGCGCCAGAATTGTCAATCCAAGGAGCAAAATGACTATTGCAAGCAACCAGGTCACAACTTTTGAGATTACCTCTTCCATGTGCAATTTAGGTCTGGCTATTTGAACCAGCTGTGCAGTCCTGCCAAAGTATGTTTTCTTTCCTGTAGCCAGCACAATTGAGTTTGCTTCTCCTTCCTTAACTACTGAACCTGAGTACAGGACTGAGTTCTCCTTTTTTTCAACCGCCATGGATTCACCGGTAAGTGCCGACTGGTCTGCCTCCAGTTTACCTGTAACTACTTTGAGATCTGCTGCAACAAAATCCCCGGCTCTGACCCTTACGATGTCTCCTGGAACAAGTTCCCTGGCTGGTACTATCTTCCATTTCCCTTCCCTTAGTATCCTCGCTTCAACCTGAAGGTTTTTCTTCAAAGAGCTTATTATGCTGGATGCCTTCTCTTCTTGCAGGAAGCTCAATATCGAATTAAAGAGCAGCAAAGCCCCGATAATATACAAATCAAGATACTTGCCCAAAATGAAAGAGACCAACATCGTCAGTTCAAGCATCCAGGCTGTCAATCCCCAGAATTTCTTTAAAAATTTTATAACCGGAGATTCCTTCTTTTCAGGGATTTCGTTAAAGCCGAATTTGCTGGTCCTTTTTTGAGCTTCTTCATCCGATAAACCTGTTTTAATATCAACATTGAGCCTTTCTGCTACCTGTTTCCAGTCCAGATTATTTTGCTCATTCCCTTGCTCTTGACCTTCCCCATCAGCCATTTATGTTTTACTCCGATAGTCCTGAAATATTGAGATGCAAGCTATTTCCAAACTACTGAGTGATTTGTGAACATAATAGAATAAGAATTTGTATCTTAGAAACAGGCTGAGACCAGGTTTAAGTACACTCAATAAAAGAAGCAAATATCTATAAATTTACATCCTTTTTTACAAATCTGTTTTTTACTAAATCTTAATATTTTAACATTTATGAATCAAATAGGACTATGCAGTAGAGGATGAAATAAATTCAAGCTTCTCATTTTGATAGTAAGATTTAGCTCTGTAGAAATACTCATGAGCCTTTGATGCGAATTTGTTCACCGTCACAGGCTGCAATCTTTAAACCTTCAAGAGGGGCATCCCCGCCTTCAATCACAACGGCATCCGAATGTGGACCTAATGCGTGAATACCCTTCTGCACGTCCAAATGGTCAATTCTCCCCTGCACAATCAACGTAACAACCCCTTGCCCGGTGGTACGCAGCGCGCCACCGATTCTTAATTCGCCGATGTGACCGTCTTTCAACACGCTCAATGCATATGCTTTGAGTTTTAGCACTTTACCTTTTACCAGGCTGTCACCTTCGCTGCCATGTGTCGTTACGTCACCTCGAACACTTAGGCGCAGCAAATCGCGGCCTATCTGAATGCCCACGCTCCCATCACCGTGTGTTGTAATGCTATGGAACGAAGCTTCTTGCAAACTGCCTGCATAGAGATTAAATCCACGCGCCCCTCTGCCGAAGGTTTCTATTGGTGCTTTAACTTCCAAACTGCCAATTTCATAAAACTGTACAAATCCAATGCCGCTCGGTCCTCGTGACACAATAGGCGCATGGACAATCCACTCGCGTACGTTCCCCCAGTTATCGAGCACCATATCATTTGGCCCGTAAGTCGTAACCGCTCCGACATTCTCGACACGCTCCACCCATGTGCCATAAATCACAAACACTCCGCCGCTAATCAGATCAGGTGTATTCTCGAGGATGCCGCCGTCTGTATGGATCTCGCCGGTCGTAAGGCGCGTCACCTGCACACGCCCACCTTCCGGTGTGCCATCTGGATTACCCTGACCACCAACGAAAACGCCGCTACCGCGTACCGGTGATTCGGCACTGCCCGCAGAAATGTTCAGAAGTTCGGCAGTGATCGTCACGTCGTCAGTATGCTTATTCCATAAGGTAAATGCACCCTGCATAGCATCCACACCATATGCGTGAGGGCGCTCGGCACACCCGCGCAAATCAGCATGTTCTATATTAAGATTCTCAACGTGTACATGCCCGCTGCATGTCGCACTGTCTATTAACAATGCTACTTGCCCGGTCGTGCGAACGTTATGAAGCGTGAGCGTGCCTAAATCCGGTACACCTGTATCGTTCAAAATAGCGCGCTCCACCTCACTCGTGCGAATTGTAATATCGGAGAGCGTGTTATCGCGGCTCAACTGCACACCGCGTGCGCCGAAATACAATGTCCCGCCCGTCAAGGTCTGTCCCGGTTTAAGGGCAAGCATTGGCATTCCGTGAATCTTGCCCTTGACGGTAATGTGCGCGTCGCCACACTTTACTGCTTCCTGAAGCTCATCTGCATTTGTGACTATTCGAGTTTGATGCCCCATATACTTCTCCTCATAGACTTGCAAATTATATGTGATCGAATGCCAAAGACTTTTAATTTTTTAGCTCTCGGGCAATTGGCAAATACAGACTGAAAGGCTATCTTAAATTAAATTTGATATGTGTACCTGAATTGCTGAAAAGTTACAGTATGAATTTAAAAGTTAACGTTGTCCATTATCCAATTGTAAGAATGGTTTGAATTTTAAGACAGCCTCTAATGCTCTCATTGCAGAACTTAAGAACACTAGTTCGGGTTAAATCAAATTATGGGCGACCAACCTGCCCTAAATGACGAAGTACGCTTCGGGCCGCCCCAGTTTGTCTAACACTTAGAACTGTTAATTCTCTGTTACCGGATTTAATCCCATTAACCTTATTTGTTATTCAGTCCAATAGTTTTGTTTGTCTTCTCGATTGACTTCGCGCCGTCACTCTCCAGTTCCATCATGGCCCTTATTGCATCCACATTTTCGGGAATTGTAATAGATTCCTGATGAATAGCCTGGAAGAAGTAAAGCTCCTTCTCGGTCACTGTAATGGACTCAGGCCAGATACAGAGCTCCCACATATCATGTCTGGGACGTCCAATATCTCGCGCAAACTCAATTATTTCAGCTGTAGATGTAATCCCCTGATCTACGAAACGTATCCTGGACTGGGAGCCGAAAATTTTCTTGATATCATCTACCGTACAATCAGTGTTAATATCCATATTTACAGTGTGTATATGCATAAGAGTCGTTGGGACTTTCATAGCTGCAGTCGTTATGTTAATGTGTGAAAGAACACTCCTTACATCCGGTCCATGATGAGACGGAAGTTTAACCGGGTTAAGTACAATTGCATTAACAGGTCCCTTTTTAATATCATTAGGATCGACTGCTCTTCTTGTGAGACTTACCCTCACCTTATTTACTCCGAGTTCTCTGTCTATAGGTGAAATGACCCTGCAAAGCGCTGTAGTGTTACAGGAGACAATCCTTGCCAGATCACGGCCAAGAGCCTGTTCATAATTACTTTCCGCATTAAAGGAGAAACCTGCAAGGGAATGGCTTTCGCCGCCCTGCCAGATTGCCTTTATCCCGACTTTTTCATACATAGGCTTATTTTTTTCTCCAACTCCCCCTGGAGTACAGTCCACAACCAAGTCAGCCTTTTCCAGCATCTCTTCAATAGTTCCGGCTGTCGACATTCCTGCTTTCTCAAAAGCTCCGAGATTTACGGCTGGGGCATATATGTCATATCCCAGCTGGTGGGCTACTGCAGCCTCATAATTAGGTCTTGTCTTGGAAACTCCGATAACTTCCATATCGTCTTGAGCCCTTACAGCGTCTGCAACCCTTTTACCTATAGTTCCATACCCATTTATTGCAACCTTTGCTTTAGCCATTGTTATCTCCCCTGTTTGCTTAATTTTTACATACTCAGAATTATATGCTTAAAGTTACAGTTAAAAATCCAAACTAAGTACTCTTGAATTAACCGACTCTAATGCTTTTTCTTAAGCATTTGCACACTTCTTCACTCCCCTTGAAATTTTGCAAATTGAATATATGTAGGATGTATTTCCCCTCGATTCCCTCGATTTAGCCAGCTTCAACAGCAATTTTCATTTTAGTTTTTCCCTCGAATCCCCCAGGCAAAATTCAGCATGACAGCTTGCCAAGAGCAAACGACCCATATTGCAATGTTTTCACATTTCGGTGTTATTTGCAATATCCCCACCTTATAATGCTTGACTCTGGCCAGGCACATCGAAAAGATCCTTTTGTGTCATCATTCTCATTTAAAGCCCCCTTTTCCTATAAAACTCAACAGTCTCGTATCTTTAGGGCTTGCGTACTTTTGAGCAAAAAAAGCATGAGCAAACCATCACAATAGGATAATTTAAGAGTTTGAGATCTCATGCTACTTTTTTCATTATACTGCGTAAGCCCCTGAGCTATTTGGATTTGGATTTAAAAGAATAAAATGTCATAGAATACAAAGCCTTTTGCATCGGTTAATTGTCTAAAAAGTAAAGAATAAAGGACTTCTTTGATAAAAAGTAGGTTAATTAATAAAAAAATTCATAAAATTTAAGTCCAAGTTGACTTGAAAATGGAAAATTTTGTTCCAATTACAAAATAAACTTGGTTTTGAGATACTAAAAGAGATTTTTTAACCATTACGAACCCTAGACGCATAATTTTTTAGAGCTGTGATTCCAGGCAAGGGCTCCCCAGAGAGATAGGTTATGCTCGCACCTCCACCCATGCTTAAGTGGGAAAATTTTGACTCTAAGCCAAACTCATCAATGGCATCTAAGGTATGCCCTCCGCCTGCGATAGAGTAGCTTGATTGAGTTACAGCCTTAAGAAGTTCCTCCGTGCCAAACCTGAAATTCTCTTGCTCGAAAATCCCAGTTGGGCCGTGAAAAACGCATAACTTTGCTTCCTTAATACAACTCGAATAATTTTTGATGGTCTCGTGGCCAATATCAGCTATTGGAAGAGCTCCTTTTATCTTGTCCACTTCGACTTCTTGGCGTTCCCCATCATTATTCAGTGCTACATCCTCAGGCACAACAATCTTGTCTGAATACTCCTTGAGTAGCTTAGAAGCGGTCGAAACTTGTTCCAGATATTTTTCATCTTCAATGAATTTCTTGTTGACCTCGCCTACGTCTATGCCCTTTGCCATCATAAATACTGTCGCTACAACTCCAGTTGTAAGTATTTTATCAGCGCCACCCCGTTTGAGAACCTTAGAAATGACCTTAATGGAGTCGTTGGCTTTCGCTCCTCCCAACACGAAGATTGCTGGATGTTCCTGACATGTCAAGCCTTTATCCAGGGCTGTAATTTCTTTGTCCATAAGGATACCAGCAACGCTGGGCAAAACCTCTGTAAATCCTACCACAGAACACTGAGACCTGTGAGAAACCGAAAAAGCGTCGTTTATAAAGAGATCAAATAATGGATGCAACTTCTTGACCATTTGGCTTTTGGCATGTTCCTCAGGAGTGCGATTCATGAGCTCTTCGGCATTGAAGCGTGTGTTCTCAAGGAGCAGAATCTCCCCTTGCGCAAGCAATTTTATATCATTCCTCGCACAGGAGCTGAATATCTCATCCTGATATGTCACTTCCCGACCTAGAAGTTCTGTCGCAAGCTTTGCATGAGCTTCCAGGGTGGTATAGTCCTCATCTCCGGGTCGACCCTGATGAGACATCAGAACTACTTTTGAGTGCTCCAGGGATTGTAGCGTACGTAAATGACTTTTAATTCTTCTATCATCCAGGATATGTCCATTAGAGTCCATTGGTGAGTTAAAATCCACTCTCATGAGTACTCTTTTATTATCCAGTACAGCATCACCCATCGTCAAATAGTCCTTTCCAGTTGTTTTCTGAAACATAAAGCACCCCCTTCACATGTAATGAAAAACTCAAACCTTCATCGAAGTATTTTAATTTCTGATAACTACTTCCTGTATGTATATACTCTGCAATGTATTATACTCCGCATGAGTGACTGCGCAGAACAGGGAATCCGCGTTATCAATTTAGTTTTAAGCCTAGTTTGCATTATTCACATACTTACGATGCTTGATTTCTCCCCAAAAAAGGTCAAAAAAAATTACTATGTCCTAAATTACTAAGTCCTCATCCTCAGTTAAAAACTTTTAAATAAAGTTCAATAATTTATGTCTTCAGGATTTGTTTTTTTTAGGGCTTACATATTTGGAGAGCAAAATAAAACATAAATAGACCTGAAATAAATACAATGACTTAAGGCATTTTATAATTTCATGCTACTGTTTCAGTTCATTACCTGAGCCTAATCTATTTTGCATTTGGATTTAGAGAATAAAAGCCTTTTTAGTTTGAAGAAAACATTCAAACAGTTGCTTTGAATTATGCCATCATGTCTAAGAGGTGCACTTTAAAGAACCAGAAGTTGGTAGGAATCTTGGCAGAACTAGATTAATTATTTGAAATCTGGAATGTTGAGTTGTTTTCTCAGCTTTGAACCTGTAGCAAGAAAATATATTCTCCTTTAAGTTTGTTTTCTCCGACAATTACTATGCTTGGATTTTCAAAATAAGCTCTGCCGAGACATGTATCAATTCCGTTTTGTGCCCCCACTATTTGATAAAGATCTTCTTAATAGGTCAGTGGCAAATCTTTATAAGTCAAAGAGAAAATATAAGATGAAAGGGGGAGCAGTGTGCAGGAGAGAGAAATAGAAGAACAGCAAAAGTTCGAATGTTCTGTTTGTCATATGACTTTTGCAACAAGAGCTGAATATGAAAAGCATATGAGAGAAAAGCATAACAGATGAAATTATCCTAAGCGTTGAGAATTATTTTTTAATTTTTAACAACGTATTTCCTTCTCCAGTAGAGTGCAACATTGACAAGTCCAATCATTACGAGTACTTCAATTAGAGGAACAACTACTGCTGCAAATACCTGCCCTGAGTTGATGCCGAAAACCGCCACTGCTACGGCAATTGCTAGTTCGAAGTTATTACTAGCCGCGGTAAAAGCGAGAGATGTTGTCTGTTCATAGTTAATGCCTACTTTTTTAGATATAAAAAGGAAATACCGAACATAACTGCGAAATAGACCCGTGCCAGAGAGGATACATCATAATTATTAAACCAATAGCAAAATGGGATAGAACCCCACAATATAGGGAGCCTGGCCAGAGAGGATACATCATAACTATTAAACCAATAGCGTTAGGAATGAATGTAGTGCCAATAGATAGGCTCTTTAAAAAATCAGCAAAGCCCGGATAAACAAAGTCCAGGGCTACGCCAATAAACATGGCCAGAAAGATCTACAAGGTTAAATAACGATTTAGAAATGACAGTTTCGATACAACTGATTTTTCCAAAACAAACCCCCCTTATTTTGTTCATTCAAAACTTCCCAAAGTAGACTGGACTTTTTCCTTCATCTGATTTTTTCCCTGCTTGAAATCTTTGACATTGTCCGGATTGTTAGCCAGATATGCCAGTATATCCCCATGGCATTGATCAGGCCAGCACCAGCATACGAGAACTTTGCCTGACAATTCCCTAGAGATTGTCCTTAGAAGATCCGGCCTTGTTCTCAGGTAGTCCTGGTGCTTTTGCATTACTTCTTCCCTGCTCCCATCCTTGCCTATTGCAAAAGGGCTTCCCCATTTCGTTGTACGGTCAATTGTTATGGTGTTCTCTTCCCCATAAATCGCCTTGTACCTCTCAAGTTCCTTGCTCTGATTTTTCCTTTTGCTTCTGACAATAGTTTTTTTGACTTCAGTCATATTATCTACAGGCAAGGTTTATTTCCTAAAAAATATAAACTTTAGGTTCTGCAATTTATAAAAGTAGAGATTTTAACCGGATATATTTGATATGTCACATTTGATATGTCACGGATTTCTATATACGCAATCAAGTACAGTAAACGCAAAATATTAACTCAGTTGGGCGAAAGTGAAATATACTTTTAACTTGTCTGAGGAAGTATGCTGGTCACATCTTCTCGTAAACCATCGGCAAGGACCAGGACGCTTTGCAAGTTGCTTTCGCGGTTTATGGCTGGCAGGTGTATAACGCGCGGAAAAATGGGCATGCAGGAGCTTCTGGAATTTGCAGAGGGCAGACCTCTTATAATTATAGGAGAGTACCACGGAAACCCTGGAGAGCTAGGTTTTTTCGATGAAACAGGAAAGCTTTTTTTCTCGATCAGGTTTACGGACTGGTATTCTAAGGACCTCGATTCCCACTGGTTTTCCAATGTCGAGCCTGTGCTTACAGGCCAGGGAGAAATTGCGGATGCCTTTGAGACTTTTTTCCATTTTCAAAGGATTGAAAATGATAAAATTGATCAACTTCCACAAGGTTCCACTTTAATAGCAGTCTGGGAAAACGATATCGATTTTATGGATAGCGGAAAGACCCTTTTTAAACTCAATCTTCGAGGTTTTAAAAAATACTGATTTCTAACTCCTATTTTATATCAGAAATAGGATTTTTTTCAGGAGGATTTCCTTGAAACTTTTCGCAGAGTTCATTTTTGAAACCGAAACTGCAGAAACAATATACAGGGCTCTCCTGCCCGAGCTTGAGGACAGTTTTTCAGAAAGGTCTGAAATAGGCTTGTCCTTTAAGGATACAAACAAGCTGATACTAAGCGTAAAAGCTGAAGATGTAGTTTCCCTTCGTTCGGCCCTGAATACCTGGTTCAGGCTTATTCAGATTGCCCAAGAAGTCCTTGAGACCACATCTGAAGCGAGTTGTTAATCTCACCGAAGCGCAATTTGGATATAAAAATTTAATAAGATTTTAAGTTCGTTTGATTCCGGTAAGCAAAAAGAGAAATTATTTAGGCATTCCGGAATTTCGGTCAAGTTTGAAGGTTTATTTCGATTAATTTTGCACTCTAAACCTCGATTTGAGCATTTCCGTCCTTTTTAAGTATTTTTACCTTTTATTTCCATATTTTTTAGTAACCTTGCGCTCCAGATTTTCTTGATTTTGGGCCTTTATTTGGCCTAAAAGCCCGCTCCGGGCACTTTTTAGAATCAGTTTTCGCGCGTACCTCAAAGCCTAGGCTAAAACATTCGCCTTTTAGCTCATCAATAGCTGTATAAAATCTGCAATCTTGGCATGTAGGCATTAGGATTACTACCTCCAGATACGTGAAGGCCATCTGGTTTTCTTCCCAGAGTGTTTGCCCGGATACAATCATGAAGCAAGAAATCGCTTCTCTTCAGACATCTTAAGTACATGGATGTATCCTCTAAATAATATGCATCTGTAAATAAAACGTTTTTGGTAAGCGGTTAAAAAGAGGGGAGAGATATGAATTCAGCAAACCGCCAGAGGATCTCAATTACTATTTAAAGTTATTTATACTTGCATAAAACTAAGGATTTCTACAGAGCCTTATATCTGTATATATTTATATTCACAAAACATTTGCCAGCTATTTATCGGTTCTTATGTCAAAAATCTCCATAACCCTCAAATTTCACATCAAGTACAGGAAGTTCGATTATTTTTCCTCCCCTATCATAGCATGTCCAGCTTTGCGTATCGTAGGGGTGGCCAACTATAATATGATAGTTTCCTGTTTTTGAAAAAAGGCGCAGGTCAGCTTGCGAGGGGCTGCGGTTCAGGCCCGGATGGCTGTGGACCGAACCTACAGCTTTAATATTCGGCATCATATAAAGCTTGAGAACTGCATTCGTATTACTGGACTCTGTACCAGGCAATAAAAGAACTTCAGTAATGATGCCGTTTTTTTCCTGCAAAAGTCCGGCAAATTCCTGAGGAGCCATGAATTTACTCACTTCCAGAATAAAGTTGAGGGTGTCACGGGCTATTCCCTTAATTTTCATATGAAAGTATTCTCCTAAAAAGGTATATCATTTCTGTGGTAATGAAATGCGGATTGGATTATACTCTTTACAAATTATTAGACTAAAATAAGAAAGGATATTAATATCGAATATACATTATAGAAAAATAATCATAATTTCTGTTACCACGACCTCTTGTTAATACGTCCTATTTAATGAGTCTATCCCGAAACCTCATTTAGTCTCATTATTGCTGCAAAGATTAATTCAGATATTCCATAATATCTATGATCAGCATATAGGGCCGCTGAAGGCACATCCAGAATAAATCCTGCTAAAAAGACCAGGAAAATTATCAAGTTATACCCAGGAAAAAACTGCAGAAATCAGAGAACTAATAAAAGATTTGTTTTCTATATCCTGATCTTTAATCTCATTCTTAGAAGTACGATTGGAAGAATCAACTGGTAAATGATCTACATCTGAATTTCCAATATTACCTCTCAAAGTATTATTATTTGACCTAGCAAACTCAAAGTCATATCTCCTGTTCGAATTTGCAATATTATTAATTAAAGTGTTATTCGAACCTCCTAAGTCAATACCTGCATACTCGTTTGAATTTGCAATATTATTGTTTAGTAGGTTATCACTACAATTGTAGAACGTAATCCCATACAAATTATAGTTTGCAATATTTCCGCTTAGCTGATTTTTGGTAGAAGAACTTAAAGCTATACCATTAGCTTTATTATTATTTGCAGTGTTGTTGTTCAGTTCAGTATTATCCGAATCTAGAATATCAAATCCATTACCATTCGAATTTGCCACGTTGTTACTTAAATTATTGTTAGTGGATGAAGATATAACAATGCCAATACCATTATTAATTGCAATATTATTCAACCCACTGTTATTATTTGAGTTGTCCAGAAAGATTCCATAGATGTTATTTGATAGGATGTTGCTGTTAAACCTTGAATTGCTTGTATTAAATAAAGCAATGCTCAGGGAGTTATTTTGGAGAACCTGATCTTTTATTGTCATATTCTGGCAGTTGATGCAATAAATGGCTCCAGCATTTGAGGTAGAATTTAGAGTAATATTCGAAACATTTACAAGATAATAGATAGGTTTTCCATTTACAGTATTGGTAATATCGATATTGTTCTGCATACTAGCATTTTCATACCCAGTATAAATCTCAAAATTATATGTATTGTTGACCATTGTGTTATTAATAAGCGTATTGTTGCTTGCAAGCTCACTGTCATCTGGAGTCAATCGGATTCCCGCCCAGTTATTGTCTGATGCTGTGTTATTGATCAGTATATTATTTCTAGCAGCATTCCAGAGATGGATTCCTATCCCATTAGCCTGTAAATGGTTGTTTGCAATAGTGTTATATTGCACATTGTCCAGATAAATTCCACTTGTTGAGCTGGAATTTCTCAAACCAAACCCTTTGATAGTCACGTTGTTCGCAGTTACATGCAAAACATGATCATATGGATGAAAAGCCTGAATTATTGTATCTTCCGGATTTCCCGATTTTGAGATTACTGCTAACTTCTTATCTATGTCTACGTTTTCGATGTATGTTCCTTTATTAACAAGTATCGTGTCTCCATCGACAGAGTTGTTTACAGCTTGCTGTATAGAGGTATAATTTTCATTTCCACTGTTACCAACAGTTATCGTATCTGCCGCAACGACATTTGCGTTTATTAATAGAAAAGAAAGCGCGATAATGGAATAGGTTTTAATTTTCATTAGGTCACCTTCTCGGTAGTTCATTATTGATTTGTTTATATTTTATAACACCTGTATTTCTATTACTGAACTTCATTTTCTTCTCTTTAATTTTTATCTCACGTAGTGGCGGAAAAAATACAATTGGAAGAGAGCTCATCTTAAAACCCAAAATTGCTTTTCTAAACCCCATATTCAAAAATAATCAATCGAACATCTTTTTTAGAAACTGAGGCTTTATTGAAAAACACGGAAATAGCGAATTGCCCTTTTCTTTTTTCCCCTTGTTTAAGCCATCAACCTTGCCTTCTTCATTAGACATATAATAGGACTTTGCAATCAATTTTTTCAGCGCTGGTGTTTCTTCAGTGAGATTCGTCATTCCTCTGATTCCGTAATAGGCTATAAAATAATCTTCTCTCTCTTTAAGGAAAGGTCTCTTGTACACTAGAAAATATCCTGAAGTTTCAGGACTTTCATACCTCGTTGTATTAAAAGAGTGAGGACAAAAAATGGGTTTCCAGGAATTTTCAGCTTCAAGCCTTTCAGCTACCTCTTGAAGTTCTGTACTAATATTTATTTCCTGTTGAGACAGATTACCATTCTCTTCCAGATAAAGATAAAGTACATCTTCTGCTTTTAAAAATTCAGATTCATCTTCAAAGTACCAGACATTTATAAATTTTCCTCCAGAGTAGTTTCCTGCATTACAGTAAGGAGAAATCTCCGGAAAAGACGAAATACAGCTCTGTACATTTCCTCTCCAGGCTCCAGGGATGTACCATCCCGGCATTGCCTTTGGAGAGGGCAGTCCTGGGCCTATCCGAATGAAATCAAGCACAAGCCATACTCCAATAAAGATAACCATGAAAAATATTAGAAAAGCTATTTTTTTATTCACTTTCTTGTAGAACATTTGCCTGCTCCAAGTTCAATATAATAAAGACGCTTTGCCTTCGGTTTATATAAAAGTTCACAGGAAGCCTTCAATTTCCTGGAGCTCCCATATAGTAAGAAAAATTTGACTTTCTCCATAAACTGTATGAATTTTTTGTTATAAAGTATTTATGGCAAAGTTTAATAACTGTGTGATGGAACCTGGCTCTTAAGTCAAAGAATATACTCAGAAACAGACAACCAAGATAATTATTCAACCTATCTAAAATTAGCTTGTTGACATTGATTTTGACATAGCAGATGAGTATAGTTACTATAGTCAAGGACCAAAATTTCTTCACCAATTTTAAGTGAAAGGTTAACCACGGAAAGTACGGAAGACACGGAATAAAGGAAATAGGGGTACAATTCTTCCGTGCTTTCCGTGTCGTCGGTGGTTATAAAGTAAGTGCAAATATTTACATTGAGGACTATAAATTACGAAAGAAGAAAAAAAATCAATAACCGACAATTATAGAATTCAACTCACGGAAGTTTTTCTATTGAATTTTAAGCAGTTATTTCAAAAAAGAAAATAAAAATAGTAAATAAACACATAGCCATTTTTCTCGGGGTCCGCAGACATCGATTTAAATAAGTGTTTAGGCCGGGTTGAGAACGGTTACCTTTTCTAATTGTAAAGGTTTTCACTGATTTTGTAAAAAACCCAGATTTTTTGTAACAGAACCCTTCATATAAATATTCGTAATTATCTATAGTCGTGAAGTTAATTAATGCAACATTTCATGAGATAATGCTGTTTTTTTTGTTGCAGCAATTATGAGCGTTACTATATTCATCATCATTTTGTGAAAGCCACTCCTGGACGCTTGCCTCCAAACGCACAGCTTTAAAGCCATGAGCTCTTAATATCTCCACTGCCTCTACAGACAGTAAGCAGCAACGGCCACGGCAATAAGCAACAATTTCCTGATTTATAGGTAAAGTAGCTAAATGCTTTTCCAAATCTTCTATAGGAATAGAATTAGCTCCTGGAATGTGCATCATCTCATATTCTTCTTTCGGCCTTACATCAATTAAAGTCACATTGCCTTTTTTCATTCTGACAATGAGTTCACTCATTTTTATTTGTTCTATATTATCTCTGTTAGTGTAAATTTCCTCCCGAAGCTTTTGAAGCTCCGTAATACGTTTTTCGGCTAAAAGCTGTAAAGATAGGATGAAATTCCCCACCATTCGATCCGCCAATTTGTAATATGAGTAAACTCCACGCTTCTCATACTCTACCAGCCTAGATTCAAGCAGAGTTTGCAGATGCTGGGATGTATTTGCAACACTCATATCCGTTTCACGGGCGATTGTTTCGACCGTTTTGGATCCCTGCATCAAAATGTCCAATATCTCCAACCTTCGAGGACTTGAAATAGCCTTTCCGATTCTGGCGATCTGCGCATAAACGCTATCTTTAAATATACGGGTTTCTTTTTCCATAAAAACTTCCTGATTTATCTCGTTTTTTATATATTCTAAGTCGTAATTCATCGTTATGCTAAAATACAATTTTACCATATGATTTAAATATTCAATTGATCAATTGAATATTTAAATCATGCAGGTCCTAAATGGGATGCTGCCATCAGATCCTAAATATCGTACGCTAAGACTTTACCATCTGAAATCTAGACAAGTACGAAATTTAGGATTTTCTGGTTGCGCCCTAAATGAGATAGATTCACAGTTGGATACGGAATTAATCTAATAGGATGAGCTTATGACAGCAACATTTGACCCTTCTGTAACTGGTATATTTGTTTTTGGACTACTAGCAGGTATTTGCCCATGTAATAGCGTGTTATGCTTAGGATTAATAGGTTACCTTACAAGCGGAAAAACAAACTTATCACTTTCGAACATACTTAAACTAGTTTTCTCATTTTCAATAGGCACTGTGCTGGTACTATTGCCGCTTGGATTTATTGCTGGATACATTGGTAAATATATATTGTTTTTAAATAGTGCAATCGCTTGGACAATTGGTGGTATATTAATGATTACAATGGGATTACAACTGTTACATGTTTACAAACCACCAATACGAAACATATACAATTTTTTTAAATTACCTAACTCTTACACAATAATGGGAGCATTTTTACTTGGGCTTTCTTTTGGGGCAATTACAATAGGTAGAGGTGCTCCGATGCTAATAATTGTGTTAACTTATATAGGATTGTATCAAACGCCGCTTCAAGGGATACTTACTATGTTAATATACGCTGTTGGTCTAAGTATTCCTCTTATGGTGATCAGCTCTATTGGTGGTTCAATAGGTAAAAAAATTAAGGAAACCACCAGAATGAGTGGTGACCTCATGGATAGAGTTATAGGAGTATCAATTATAATAATTGGCCTTTATTTCCTATATCTAGCCACACAATAAGTCAACTCTTTGTCAATTTGAGTAAATAATTTAAAGTCATTTTACAAATGTGACATATAAGATACGAGAAGAAATTTAGCATGGAAGATAGCATTCAGAATTACTTATCACTTTGGTTTGATCAGCTTTAAGCTAGAGAATTAATTTTACTAATCAAATTGCGGGCGGCTCGGTTATTCGGAAGCAGATGATTAAGTATCCTTTAACACGGTTTCCTAAACATATGTGATTGAAATTTTGATCTCAGTTTCCTATCAGATTTGCTATCTCCATACAAGGAAGCTATGGTTTTAGATATTTAAAGAGAAAAACGAAGAGGCGAGGATTCACCTCATCCCCTATCTTAAGGTCAGGGTATTCGTGACCCTCTGCGCTCCCTTGTAATAAAGCCGCAAAATGCAGCTTTACTTAAACTCAATGCTCATGCACATGTTCGTGCCCGTGTATACGACCCTCTTCATGGGCTTCCTCAAGCTGTTCTCTTTTGAACTTTATATAAGCCTCATTGATGGATTCCAGGCATTTTGAGCAAACCGAAACATCTTTTTTTACGATCCCTTTTGAAAAATCGGGGACCTGAAGTTCAACAGGAGTTACACCGCCTTTTTTTCCACAAAGAGAGCACTTGCCTCTCCTGCATATGGTTTCATTTTTGCCTTTGTTGATGTAAGTTTTCTGGGCGGAATCGAGACAGGTCTCACAGAGCCCTTTCCAGACACCCTCAGGATAGGCAAATTTGAGGAGGGGAGGAAAAGTTCGGACCGGGATAACGGTCGGGATTCCTTTTCCACAAAGATCACAATCTGTCATTTCTCATACCTCCTTAGATAAGTACCTGTGCTGCATCCATTGCCCACTGCATGAAAGGTTCGGGCCAGATGCCCATTGCCAGCACACCGGCGACTGCAAGCAGAAGAGCTGCTGCATATGGGAAAGGCATGCCGATTTTCTTGCCTTCAGGGGGCAGGAAGTACATGTATCTTACAAGCCGTGCATAATAGAACAATGAAAGGGCACTGTTCAGGATTGCAATTACCGCAAGCCAGGTCATGCCTGCCTGAATGGTCGAAGAGAAGAGCACTAGTTTAGCCATGAAACCTGCAGTTGGGGGAATACCTGCAAGGGCAAAGACGAAAACCGTCATTGAAAGAGCAGCCAGCGGCATTCTCTTTCCAAGACCCCTGAAGCTATCCAGATGGTCCGGGATATCCAGGTTTCCGGTCTTTTGAGAAGTTATCATCCAGACAACTGCCCCGGCTGCAATAAATGCGCCTGCCTTCATAAAGGCGTGAGCAAGGGTGTAGAAGATTCCGCCTGTAAGAGCCATTGGGGTCATTACCACAAAAGCCATTGCGATATATCCTGCCTGTGCAAGGGAAGAGTAGGCGAGCATGCGTTTAACACTGGTCTGGGATACTGCAACCACGTTCCCGAAGGTCATGGTTACGACTGCCAGGATCGTAAAGGCAAGCTGCCAGTCAGGCTGGAGAGCTGCAAGGGCTACGATAAAAACCCTGAAAGCTGCCACAAAACCCATCTTTTTCGACCCGGCTGCAAGCAGGGAGGAAACAACTGAAGGGGAGCCTTGGTAGGCATCCGGAGCCCACATATGGAAGGGCACAAGAGCCATCTTAAAGCCGAAGCCTGCAATAAGCGGCACGACTGCAACAAGCCCGATCGGGTTTTCTGCCAGGAGAGTGGCATTTTCAGCAATCATAGGGATGCTGGTAGTGCCTGTTGCCCCGTAGACATAAGAAATCCCAAAGAGCATAAGAGCTGAAGAGATTGCGCCTATTATAAAGTACTTCATGGCTCCTTCGAGAGATCTTGCATTCCTTTTCTCAAAGCCTGCAAGGGCAAAGGTGGCAAGACTTGCCAGCTCAAAGGCACAGAAGAGCAGGATCAGGTCGTTTGCGGATGCAACAACCATCATCCCAAAGGTTGCGAAAAGCACCAGAGAATAGAACTCTTCAGTATGATCGCTGTTTTCATTATACTTGATTGAAGCAAGCGAAACGATCAGGGAAACTGCAAGGAAGACCAGTTTGAAAAACTGGGAGAGGGCATCAATACTGAGAGTGCCAAAGAACATTGTAGCTTCGGTCCCGAAACTCTGTATTGTCAGAGCCAGAGCTGCAAGGACTCCCAGGGTTGCCAGATAACCCAGCATATTCTTGGTCTGAGGGGACATGAAAACCCCTATAAGCAGTACTATCAGACCGGTTGCAACGACTGCTAATTCAGGTGCAAGGAACATTAAATTCTCCATTTCTTACACCCCCAGGGCAGCCGCGAGGCTTACAATTGCTTCCGAATTCGTAATCATCATATTAAGCACCGGACTCGGATTCAGGCCGAAATAAAGTACAAGCAGAGCAATTGCTGCCATAGAAAAGACCTGAAGGGAATTAATATCCATGATATCCCCGAGTTTCTCATTGTACACTCCGAACATTGCTCTCTGCATTGCCCAGAGATGGTAACCTGCAGTAATCACTATTGCTAGCAGGGCAAGCAGAACAAAGCCAGGCAGGTTAACGTAGCTGAAGGTCAGCACCAGGAACTCGGCAATAAAGCCTGTCAGTCCTGGTAAGCCAAGGGATGCCATAAACCCAACCATCATAACCACAGTCAGCTTCGGCATTTTCTTTGCAAGCCCGCCAAGGTTGTTTATGATCCTTGTGCCTGCGCTGGTCTGGATAGCGCCTGCGGACATGAATAGGATGCTCATAATAAGCCCGTGGGAAAACTGCTGGAACATAGCGCCTGAAACCGATAGGGTAACAAGTCCGGCTGCTCCCAGGGTAACAAATCCCATATGGCTCAAACTGGAATACGCGATCATGCGCTTGAGATCTTTCTGCCTCAGAGCCACAAGAGCCCCATAAAGAATGCTGAAAGACCCGAGGAAACCCAGCATAGTAATCATCAGATCGGGATTACCAGTATTCGGGAGCATTGGAAGTGAGATCCTGAAAAGCCCGTATCCTCCTATTTTAAGCAGAACGAAGAGTACACTGCCTGCAGTCGGGGCCTCACTATACGCATCTGGCAGCCAGGAATGGAAGGGGAAGGCTGGCATCTTTGCAAGGAACCCGAAGATAATTGAAAGGAAGATTGCGTCCCTTAAAAGGCTGGATTCGAAGAACTGGAACTGTGTAACCAGCTCTCTTATATCAAAGGTTGGAACCCCGGTCTGCTGCCAGGAGGCATAGAAGAGCCCGAAAATCCCGAGAAGCATTACCAGGGAGGCAACATGCGTGTAAATGAAAAATTTGTAAGACGCATGAACCCGCTTTTCTCCTCCCCAGATATTTACCATGAAGAAGAGAGGAATGAGGGTAAGCTCCCAGAAGATATAGAAGACCAGGAAATCAAGGGCTACGAAGACTCCTATAACTGCAGCCTGCATGGTAAGGATGAGCCCGTAGAACCTGTTCGGAGCTTCCCTGTCTTCCTTCCAGCTATAAAGGATCAGGAACGGGATAACAATTGAAATCAGGAGAATGAGGGGCATGGAAATGCCATCAATTCCAACTGAATAGTTAACCCCGAGTGAAGGAATCCATTCAATCGACTCAAAGAACTGCATAGCAGCCGTACTGCTGTCAAAGTTCATGTAGGCGTACAGGGTAAGACCAAGAGTCACAAGGGACCCTAAAAAGCCCAGGCCTGCAGCCTGTTCTTTCGTTTTTGTGAAAAAGGTCACTGCTGCGAAGATCAGCGGCACCAGAATCAACAATGATGCGACCGGCAGCATCAGAGTACCTCCATAATTAACTTAACAAGTATTATTAGCAGGCTTACACCCAGAATTACTGCAGTTGCATAACTCTGGACAACCCCAGTCTGAATTTTCCGGAGTTCTTCACTTGCACCGACTGTAAGGATCCCGATTCCCTCAACGATGCTGTCAACTATGACATCAAGCACCTGCGAAAAGAAAGCAATGACTCCATATACGATTCCAAGTGAGAAGAATTCGGTATAGATTTCATGCTGGTAATAGCGCTTGTAAAGCAGCCTGTAAATCGGATTTTTCATGGAAGCAATAGGTCCAAGTTCAACTATTCTCAGATAATAGATTACAAAAGCAACTGCAAGGCCTACAACTGCAACTATTAGCGGAAGCCACAAAACAAAGACAGGTTCGTGCCCTGCTGCCTCTACAAGCTCGTTTTGACCTATAACTGCAAGGCTTCCTATGTCAATGTTCACGAAGCTATTGGCAAAGGTTTCTTCAAGGAATGACATGAACCCTGTTTTTGTCAGCCCTCCAAACACAAGGGCAAAGAGTGCCAGAATGGAAAGGGGAATTGTCATAATGGCAGGGGACTCATGCCCGTGATAATCGCTTCTAGGCTTCCCTGTAAAGGTCATAAAGATCAGCCTGAAGATGTAGATCGATGTGAGGAGTGCAGCTGCAATTGAAAACACATAGGGAATCCAGTTATTGCTGTGTTCTCCAAAGAGATAGGCAGCCTCAATAATTGCATCCTTTGAGAAGAAACCGCTTGTTCCTATTGAAGTTCCTGGAATTCCGAAACCTGCCAGAGCTAAGGCTGCAATTGTCATGGTAGCAGCAGTAATTGGCATTACCTTTCCTACGCCTCCAAGCTCCCTCATATCCTGAGTACCGACTGCATGAATTACACTGCCTGCACAGAGGAAAAGGAGTGCCTTAAAGAAAGCATGGTTGATAAGGTGGAAAATGGAGATCCCAACCGCCTCAAGCCCGATTGCCGAACCAAGACCCAGACCAAGCATCATGTATCCGAGCTGGCTGATGGTTGAGAAAGCAAGCACACGCTTGAGGTCGTTCATCACAATGCCCATAGTGCCTGCAAAGAGTGCGGTAAAGCCTCCAAGGTAAGCGACCACAAGAAGGGAGTCAGGAGCTGCAATAAACATCGGGAAGGTTCTTGCGACCAGATAAACCCCGGCAGTAACCATTGTTGCAGCATGGATAAGGGCTGAAACGGTTGTTGGACCTTCCATTGCATCAGGCAGCCAAACATGCAGAGGGAACTGCCCAGACTTTCCTACGGCTCCTCCAAAGAAGAGCAAGGTAATAAGAGTAAGGTGGCTTACTTCAAAGCCTAAAATGTTTGCCTGAAGAGCCGCAAGCTGCGGGATGTAACTGAAGATTTCGTCAAAACGGAGCAGGTACACTCCATCCTGGAAGCCTCCTGCAAGTTTCAGAAGATCGGAAGTAAGTACGATTATTCCAGTAAGGAACATCACGTCTCCTATTCTGGTTGTGAGGAAAGCTTTCTTGGCAGCTGCTGCGGCAGAGGGCTTTTCGAACCAGAAGCCGATAAGGAGATAGGAACACAGTCCTACAAGTTCCCAGGAAACAAAGAGTTGAAGGATATTGTCTGAAAGCACCAGGGAAAGCATTGCCGCAGTAAAGAGTGCAGTCTCTGCAAAATATCTGGCTTTTCCGGGGTCATGAGACATATAACTAACTGCATAAATATGGATCAGCAGGCTCACAAAGGAAACCATTGACAGCATTACTGCAGCTAGAGGGTCAATCAAAATTCCGATATTGAGCACAGCAAACCAGGAATAGGACTGGCTTACGACCTCTCCTGGATTTGCCAGCAGCCCGAGTGTAATCATTAAAGAGATTACAAAGGAAGCGGCAATTGCCAGAATAGGGACTATTGCCCCACCTGATGGCATTTTCCTGCCAAAGAAGAAGGTGATCACAAAAGCCAGTGCCGGAAGTAAGGGGATCAAAAATGCAAAGTCTTCCAGAGCCGTTTTTACCACCTCAGGATGTTGAGCTCATCAAGGTTGATTTTATCGTGCATTCTGTAGATTGCCATGAAGATTGCAAACCCTACTGCTGCTTCGGCAGCTGCAAGGGCAATTGAGAATATGGCAAAAACCTGACCATTCAGAGTATCCGTATAACTGGAGAAAGCTACCAGGTTCAGGTTTGCGGAGTTGAGCATTAGCTCAATGCACATAATCATTCTGATGCCGTTTTTATTGGTCATTACACCATAGAGTCCAATTGAGAAGAGCAAGGCTGCAAGCCCAAGGTAAAAGGTTAAAGGAATCATTGGTTGCCCTCCCCTTTTGCCATGTAAATCGCCCCTATAAGGGATGCGAGCAGGACAATTGAAAGGACTTCAAAAGGCGCTACATAATGAGTAAAGAGCAGCATGCCTATGCCTTCAATATTGCTCTGGTCAGTTGGGTTTTCAGGAAGTTCGGAAACCGTGTTCCAGGAGGTTCCAAAAGCCCCAACTACTATAACAGCTGTAAAGAGCAAAGCTACGAGAAAGGCTAAAGGCCGATTAATCTTCACCGGGTTCACCTCCGATTTCATGCTTTGTAAGCATAACTGCAAAGAGAATCAGCACTCCGATTGCTCCTATATAAACCAACACCTGAATAATTCCCAGAAACTGGGCGTTTAAGAGGATATAGAGAGCTGCAACTCCGAACATGCACATAATGAGGGCAAGCCCAGCTCTGACAATATCCTTTGCAATTACCACAAAGATTGCAAAGAATACTGTAATAAAAGCAAGAAGCCCGAAGACAGCCATTTCCAGAGCTGCTCCGATCGTTCCGAGTTCTATCATCTTTCGTCACCTTTCTCAAGATCGACTTCCCTGGCGAGTTTTTCAGGGGTCATAAGCAGGTCTTTGTGATGCCATTTAACAAGACCTTTAGTGTATTCCTTCCCGCTTGAAAGCGCGCCTTTCGGGCACTGGTCGATACATAGCCCGCAGAAAAGGCAGTGCCCTATGTCAATCTGGGGGAACCAGCGTTGTTTCTCACTGCCTGGTGCAATCGGAGCTTTTACGATCTTGATTGCGGCGTTAGGGCAGGTATTAGCGCAGATGCCACAACCTATGCATTTACTTTTATTAAGTATCTGAAGCCCCCTGAACCTGTCGGAAAGCTCAGTGCGTACTTCCGGGTACATCCTGGTTACTGGAGGCTTTGTGATGTTTCTTATCGCGTACTTAATGTTTTTAAGGACCATGATTTCACGCTCCCAGGTAAAGTCCGAGTCCTACTGCCCATACAAGGTTTAGAAGAGCAAGAGGAAGCAGCTTCTTCCAGCTCAGGTCGACAACCTGGTCAATCCTGAATCTCGGGACAGCCCACCTGAGGCCTATAATTACCATAAGTACAAAGACGACTTTTATAAGCAGGAAAACTGTTGGAGCAATAAGGCCAAGCACAGAATTATTTGCAACAAAGCCTGGTACATTCCAGCCGCCAAGGAAGAGAAGGGCTACAAGGAAAGAACCAAGGATCATATGAATATACTCGGCAAAGAAGGCAAGTCCAAAACGCATCCCACCGTATTCCGTAATCCAGCCTGCTACCAGTTCTTCTTCGGACTCATTCTGGTCAAAGGGAAGCCTTCCCATATCAGCCATAAGGGCTACGAAGAATACAAAGCATCCTAGGGGCTGCAGGAAAATATTCCAGAGCATGCCCTGTGAACTGGATATCTCCACAATACTCAGAGAACCTGTCATGATAGCTACACTTACAACGGTTAACCCAAGAGGCACTTCATACCCAACCATTCGGGCAAAGTTTCTAAAAGCTCCAAGCAGGGAATATTTGTTGTTAGAGCCATAAGCTATCATAAAGATCCCGAAAATGGATAACGCGGATACTGCTTCAATATAAAGCACGCTAATGTCCATCTGGGTGACCGCAAGCGGGTATTCGACCCCATTAATAAAAACCGCACCAACTGGAATGGCAACAAGCATAAGGAAAACTGAACCAATCATAAAAATATTGGCACTATTGAAAAGTAAACTGTCAGCATTTCTTGGTTTCAGGTCTTCTTTTGTAAAGAGCTTGATTGCATCGGCTACAAGCTGCAGGAGTCCGTACTTTCCTACACGGCAGGGTCCCATCCTGCACTGGATATCAGCAGAAAGCTTTCGTTCGAGCCATACAGCTCCCATTGCTCCCAGAAAAATAACTCCAACTAGAGAAAGGCCGACTATTCCGCGGATCCAGGGAATAAGAGGAATAATGAATTCAGGAATATCCATAACCATTATAATCACCTGTCCGCTTCACTGGTACAGCCGTCCATGCTGCCTGAGATTGCTGCAATGTCTGCAACCGTTGTGCCTTTGATGAGAGGAGGCAGTGCCTGTAGTGTGGGGTAGACGGGTCCTCTGACTTTTACCCTGTAGGGTTTATCCGAGCCATCTGAAACCATGTACATTCCCATCTCTCCCCTTGGGTCCTCTACTCTGTGGAACACCTCCCCAGCCGGAACTCTCATTACCGGGGTTCTCCTGCCATACAGGGAATTCTCTGGGAAGATTGGGCCATTGGGAATCTGGTCAAGGCATTGTTCTATTATGTAGATGCTTTCCCTCATCTCATTAAGCCTGACCTGTACCCTTGCAAAACAGTCTCCTGCAGTTTCAGTACATACCTTAAAGTCCAGATCATTGTACACTAGGTAGGGTTCGTTCTTCCGTATATCAAAAGGAACCCCCGTTGCCCGCAAAGCAGGCCCGGAAACTCCAAGACTCTTTGCGACATCTGCAGTGAGGACACCAACTCCCACAGTCCTCTCCTTGTAAACTCTGTCGGAATGGAACATCTCCTCAAAATCATTGATGACTTTCTTGAGATTGTTCAGAACAGGGAGGGTTTTTTCCTTAAACCCGGGTGGCAGGTCATCGCGTACTCCTCCAAACCTCAGGAAGCTGTGGGTGATCCTTGCTCCTGTGACCATGTCAATCAGTGAAAGCAGATCTTCCCTTTCCTTGATAGTGTACATTAACATGGAGACAAAACCTATGAACCCACCGAATTCCCCAGTGCCGAGCAGGTGGCTCTGAAGCCTGGTAAGTTCTTCTAAAATAACTCTTATATACTGAGCTCTTTCAGGAGGTTCGATATCCAGCAGTTTTTCAACACAGCCCACGTAACATTCTTCATTTGTTAGGGCTACAAGATAACAGATTCTATCAACTATCGTGATTCCCTGAAGATAGGTTTTGTTCTCAAGGATTTTTTCAATGCCCTTGTGAATATAACCTAGTTCCACTTCAGCATCCATCACAGTTTCTCCTTTCAACTTCAGGTTTAACCTGAAAGGTCCGGGCTGCATTGGATGCTGGGGGCCCAGGTGTATAATCATTTCATTTGGTTCAAGCATTTCTTCCATTTTTCACCCCTCACACCAGGTTTCTTGCTGTCTTGTTCGGGAAACCTTCGTAGTCTTTCCTGAGAGGCCATTCTCCCAGCATATCTTCAGGGAGCAAAAGAGGTTTCAGATTCGGGTGGTTTTTGAACTTAATCCCATATAACTCGTAGGTCTCTCTCTCATACCAGTTTGCATTCCAGTACACCGGTACAACGGATTCAATTTCCGGGTTATCCCTCGGAAGTCTGGCCTTGAGCGTCAGAACCACTGGATGATTATATGATGCAATATGGTAGACTACTTCAAGCTCATTCCATTTTATGTAGTCAACACCACAGACTGAGCAGAGGTGATCAAATTGAAGGGAATCCTTCAGGTACTGGCAGACTTCTTTTACCTTCTCCTTATCCACGTATGCCCTGGCTCGGATTTCGGATTTGGCGGTTGCTTCTGAAATAGCCTCAGGAAATGTACCTGTTAATGACTTGAGAATTTCTGTGACATCCATAATTTTCCCTCGAATTAATCTGAAAGTTCAGAAGAACATCAGTAACCTTAATACTCCGTGCCCCGATCTTTTTTGGCCTTTATTTTTCCCTGAAGCTCCACAAATCCCTGGAGCAGGGCTTCGGGCCTCGGCGGACATCCTGGAATAAAAACATCAACAGGGAAGATTTCATCAATATTCTGCACAGTGCTGTAGGATTCATAAAAAGGACCGCCGCTTATGGAGCAGTCTCCCATACAGATGACCCACTTCGGCGCAGGCATCTGTTCCCAGAGTCTCTTTAAAGCAGGGAGATATTTCTTTGTCACATACCCGCTGATAATCATGACATCTGCATGCCTTGGGGAGTTCCTTGGAATAATCCCAAATCGATCAGTGTCATAGTGGGCACAGCCAGCAGCGATCATTTCAACTCCGCAGCAGCCCATAGGCTGGGTCATGAACCACATCGAGTTTTTCCTTCCCCAGTTGATCAGATCCTGAGCCTTAGTTTTCTTAAGGAGATTATGAATCGCACTGGTTGTTGTCGTGATTACCCCAGGTATTTCTTCAGAGGTTTCATCGAGTTTACTCGTTTTTTTCTCCTTCACTTCACCCATGTAAGGGCCTCCTTCTTCCAGAGATAAATGTATCCAAAGAGCAATATGAAAACAAAGACAAACATCTCAACTATTGCGATTGAGGTAATTCCGTGTCCCTTATAGACTGTAGCCCAAGGATAAAGGAAAAGCACCTCAATATCAAAGATCACAAAAGCAATCGCATAAAGATAATACTCAACATTGAACTGGATTCTTGCAGTTCCTGTGGGAACCGATCCCGATTCATATGTCGTGTATTTGCCGGCAGCCTTGCTCCTCGGACTCAGTTGCTTTACTATAAACATTGTCATTGGAGGCATCACAAGTGCCATGACAAGAAATATTGCAACTGGTATGTAGCTATCAATTATTCCAGACATTAATATCACCTATCAAAGTGCAGCAACCTGAACTGCAGCGTTACATGACATGGATTATGGGTTTTGGACAAAAAACTGCATCTGAGCACCGAGAGTTTATGAAGATCGTTTTTTTGGTCTAGATACAGGTCCTTGGAAATGTTTGAATCCACAGGTCCTGATTGCAGTAAACAAGATTCCCTGTGTACAGACATTTGTTTCCGAGCTCTGAAATTTTGATTTCTTTGCCCGATTCATTATAACAAATTGTCAGAAGAACAGGAAAGATCTTGTTCTGACAGCATAGGTCCAATTGAGTGAAATTAGCATAATTAATAGTTAAGATTATAGATCTCTATAGTTATTTCTGCAAATGAGTGAGGGATTATTTATAATTATTCGCTAAATAATTAATATTATATAAATATTAAGTCTAAATAAATAAAAATCACTTTTTGAAATATGAATGTGTTCAAAAAATCAGGGCGAAAGCATTGACCCGTTTATGAAATCGTATATAAACCGTAAATGAGTAATTACTCTGAGGTTGCCTCAAACTTTAGTAAAATAATTATGTATATTAGGCATATAAGGAGGTAAGCACGAATAACTATATATAGAGTTTAATTATTTTAGATTGAATAAATACTCTCGTATATATTATGAATATTCATTATAATTCCATAGATAAAAGGCTGTTCAGACAAATTCAAAAATAAAAATAATAATACAGCATTATAGTTACTAGTTACCTCATTCACGACAAAGAGAAAACTAAGCTTCCGAATATTAATCCTGAAAACCCCCTGTACCAATACATTATAATAAGTCTTTTTAATAAGTCTTTTCATGATAGGAAACTGGTGGAATCGCATGAAGGTTAATGATAACTGTGTAGGGTGCGGCCAATGTGCTTCTTTTTGCAAGAAAGGGGCAATAGAGGTAAAAGGAAAGGCACAAGCTACTGACGCCTGCGTAGATTGTGGATTCTGTGTTCTTTACTGTCCTGTTAAGGCCATAGAGGTGCCTGTGTGAAAGCAATTGTAATTGGTGCAGGACTTGGAGGGCTTTTAAGCGCAGCCAGTCTCTCAGAAGCCGGATACCAGGTCGAAGTCTTTGAGAGGCTTCCTATTACGGGAGGAAGATTTACAAATCTCAATTATAGAGGATTCCAGCTTTCGAGCGGAGCTTTTCATATTCTGCCTCACGGACCTTCAGGTCCTCTGGCTCAGCTTCTCCGCGAAGTCGGAGCTGAGGTAGAAATCATTAGATCAGATACAACAACCGTGCGTGTGCCCTTAAAAAAAGGCATCTCGGATTATGGAAAAGGCTTCAAAGACATCCCTTTTTCCGATTTTCCTACACTTCTCTCACACAAAGACCGCCTGAAGATTGCACTTCTTGTAGTGAGTACGCGAAAAAACCGTCCAACAGGAAGCACTCTACAGGCATGGATCAAGACGCAAATTAAGGACGAATGGCTTGTTAGATTTGCTGATGCTTTCTGCGGTTGGGCACTGAGCCTGAAAAGTGATGAAGTTACTGTAGAAGAGATCTTCGAGATAATTGAAAACATGTACAGGTTCGGCGGTCCTGGTATTCCCATTGGCGGGTGCAAAGGAATAATCGACGCTCTGGAATGTGTGATTGCTTCAAATGGTGGAAAGATCTATACCAAAACCGAGGTTTCAAAAATCCTTGTGGAAAACGGAAAAGCCGCAGGAGTACTTGCTGGCAATGAGATCTATAAAGCAAATCTGATAATCAGCAATCTAGGGCATGTTGCAACTGCCCGTCTTTGTGAAGAGGCACTATCTGAAGAGAAAGACTCAGGATACCTCAGAAAACTTGAAACCCTGAAACCGTCTGCCGGCATAAAAATTTGCCTTGCTGCAGACGAGCCACTAGTAGGGCATTCGGGCATTCTTCTAACTCCATATGCGAAAAGAGTAAATGGGATAGATGAAGTTACGCAGGTTGACCCGAGCCTTGCTCCGCCTGGCAAGCATCTTACAATGTCCCATCAGCATGTAGCTCCTGAGAATATAAAGAATCTCGAGTCAGAGATCGAGTTAGGACTTCAGGACCTAAAAGAAATCTTTCCAGACAAAAAGTACGAAGTTCTGCTCATCCAATCATATCATGACGGCTGGCCAGTAAACAGGGCAGCTTCAGGCACGGACCCTGGTAATGAAACCCCGATTCCCGAGCTCTATGTCGTAGGAGACGGAGCCAAAGGGGAGGGAGGCATTGAAGTCGAAGGCGTAGCTCTCGGCGTGGCTGCAACCATGAAGAAAATTCTCGGCTAAACAAACCCAGCAGGTGTTTTATCATTCCACCGAAAAATCCCAATTTTGTGACCTACTCGAAAAATGTTTTCATCCCTGTAACCAATATCTGCAGGAACCGATGCGGTTACTGCGGCTTTCGGCGGGATCCAGGGCAACCTGACGCCAGGCTCATGAAACCTGGAGAAATTCTTCCTGTGCTTGAGAATGGGGTAAGGGCAGGGTGCACCGAAGCACTTTTAACCTTCGGGGAGTCTGCAGAGGAGGTGCCAGAATACATGAAGTGGCTCAAAGAACTTGGTTATTCTTCCACTCTTGAATACCTTCTTTTTCTCTGTGAAACTGCAATTGGCATCGGGATTCTCCCTCATACGAATGCAGGAATTATGACACGCTCGGAGCTCAAGGCGTTAAAGCCCTTAAATGCAAGTATGGGACTGATGCTTGAGAGCATGGCAACCCTAGACGCCCATAAAGACTGTCCTGGCAAAATTCCCGAACTCAGGCTTGATACCATCCAGGAAGCCGGAAAGCTCCAGATTCCTTTTACTACAGGCCTCCTTGTAGGGATTGGGGAGATAAGAGAAGACAGAATCAAATCCCTTGAAGCTATTGCAGACCTACATAAGAAGTATGGGCATATCCAGGAGGTTATTATCCAGAATTTTGCCCCAAAACTCGGAACACCTATGGAAAATAGTCCTGGACCTTCGGTAGAGGAAATAATTGATACTCTATGCCTGGCAAGGCAGATTCTTCCGCCTGACGTGGCAGTGCAGGTCCCCCCAAACCTTATAGACCCCAAAGCCCTTATCGCAAAAGGAGTGAGTGATCTAGGGGGTATATCCCCTCTGACAATTGACTGGATTAATCCTGAAGCCGAGTGGCCGAATGTAAAGGACTTGCAAGAGAAACTAGGGTCGATTTTACTCAAGGAACGCCTGCCAATTCACCCTCAGTATGTGAAAAAAGGTTGGTATTCGGACAGGTTAGGCGAGCTAATAGCAAAGCTCTCGGATGCGGAAGGTTACAGGAAACAACCTTAAACAGAGCATATGAAAAATTAAAAAATATTTCGGGAAGTCCGAAGAGGTTGGAGTTCAAAGTCTCCTAAGTAGCCTAAATATCAGGGTAAATTAATGAGCCTAAATATTGGGTAAATATATCAGTTTAAACGGAATGATCGGGATGTACATGAAAAAACCTGCAGCAATCCCAGATGATGTCCTTGAAAGAGTATATCAGGGAAACTGTACAAAAGAGGATGCGCTTATCCTGCTTGAAAGAAGTCCATTTGAACTATTCGAACTTGCTAACACCCTGCGAGCTAATGCCGTAGGCGATACCGTTAGTTATGTTACGAACCGTAATATCTACATTACAAACAAATGCGCAGGTAACTGCGGATTCTGTGCCTACAGGACAGAGAAAGGATATATACTGAGTGTAGAAGAAATCCTGAAAAAAGTGGGTGAAGCCAGAAAAGCTGGAGTTACTGAGGTTTGCATCCAAGGAGGATATATTCCGGAAATTGACATGGAATTTTATCTTGAAGTTATCGAATCATTAAAAACTAGCTTTCCTGAACTCTGTATTCATGCCCTATCGCCTATGGAAGTAAATTATGCGGCAGGAATTTCCGGTATTTCCGTAAAAGAAGCTCTAAGGAAGCTTAAAGAAAGCGGGCTTGACTCACTTACCGGAACTTCAGCAGAGATTCTTTCCGATAGGGTGAGAAAAATAATCTGTCCCGGGAAAATCAATACCCAACAATGGATCGAAACAATAAAGGCAGCCCATAAAGCCGGAATTTCTACGAATGCAACCATCATGTACGGGCATGTGGAAACGATAGAAGAACGCCTGGATCATATTTTTACTATTCGCGAAATCCAGAAAGAAACCAGCGGATTTTCAGAATTTATTCCAATGTCTTTTTTGCCCTATAATAATAGGATAGGAGAAAAGCTGCTCGCATCCGGAAAGTTCTCAAGCACAGGACTTGAAGACCTTCAGCTCATTGCTATTTCCCGTATAATCCTTCATACTTACGTAAATAATATTCAGGCTACCTGGGTTAAGCTCGGAAAGAAACTTGCCCAATTCGCCCTTCACTGTGGAGCAAACGACCTGGGAGGCACACTTATGGAAGACCAGATCTCAACAGCATCCGGAGGAAACTATGGAGAATATGTATCTCCTGCCGAGTTCGAGTGGATGATAAAAGGCGCAGGAAGAATTCCTATGCAGAGGGATACTTTATATAGAAAAGTGGAACCAGGTTTTCCGAATAGAATCAACCCTCTTCCCAATTTTGAAAAAACAAAGCTAAGCAGCAAAGAGTAACCTGCAAACTTTTTCAAAAAACGCTTGCTCACAACCCTTTTGAAAAAAGGCTTGACCGAAAACCCCCTGGTGACGGCGTGATCACAAACCTTTTGAGAAAACGCTTGCTCACAAACTTTTTCAAAAAAAGTTTGATCAAAAACTCCTGGTGACGGCGTGATCAACCGGCGCAACGGTTGGTGGTCAACCGGCGCAACGGTTGCGATCAGGAGGACTGAATTATGGGCAAAAGGAGTTGTATTTCAAATTGCTGAGGAGGGCAGCTTTGTATGTAAAGCTAATGACTTTCGATTCGCCTTAATTCAGTGTGGTTAACGATCTAAAGTAAGCAAAGACTATTGAAGGCGCCTGCAGGCTGAAATAAAAGAAAAACGGATGGTTTTTTCTGGGCTGCAGGGAATTTATTAATTATAAAAATTCCAGTTAGTTAAGTTTAGTACTTGTGTTTTTTATATCCAAACTTGTATTTTCAGGAGTCCAGATGAAAGCCGTAATCCCTTATAAAAAAACCTGTGCAAAGTCAAGATTATCTCCTGTCCTGAGCCAAGAAGAGAGAGAAGAGTTCGTGGAACTAATGCTGAATCAGGTAATAGACACTCTTCTGGAGGCGGGAATAAAAACAATCGACATCCTCAGTCCTTCTATATACGGGCTTGAGAATATGAAGAAAGCCAATGTCCTTCTGGATAAGAGTGACCTGAATGAGGCCCTTAACAGATATCTTGAGCAGGCTGAGGAGCCGGTTTTGATTGTTATGGCTGATCTTCCCCTTCTTTCTCCAGATCATGTTAAAGGGATAACTTCAACCAAAGAAGACCTGTGTATTGCCCCTGGAAAAGGGGGGGGTACAAATATATTGTTTATTAAAAATCCCTCAGAATACAAAGTTAAGTACTATGGATCAAGTTTTCTGACACATTGCTTGATTGCAGAAAAAACAGAACAGAGTATTGAAATCTATGATTCTTTTCTTGCAGGCACGGATATGGATGAGCCTGAAGATCTGGTCGAACTACTTATACACGGAAGCAGAGCTACGAAAGAATATATAAACGAAAAGTTCAGGCTTGAAACTAGTAGGGGAAGGGTAAGGCTAGCTCCAATTTGAATTTAGCAGGGCTACAGCTCTCAAATAATTGAAAAAAGAGAAAGGTTATATGGAAATTGAAAGAAACTCTCCTAGGACAAGTAATAGTTTGATTAATGGGAGAAAATTAGGCTCTGTAGAAAACCTATCTACATCAGATGAAAGAGGCCGAAAAAAGATAAGTACATTCAGATCTTGCTGCTCAGTTTAAATTTATGAAAATTCATTATTTTAGAGGATTTCTACAGAGCCGAAAATTAGTGAATAGGGCTTTAGGGCAGAAGATCTTGTGTAGATAGACACGCATTTAGGAAATGTTATATTAGATAATTATATTACAACAATTACATTAAGATAACTGTATTATAACGGATATATTAAGGTTAGAGGAAAAACTAAGTGATAAGCTTCCAATCAATAATTAGGATCATAAGATATAAATAGAATTATCAGCACTTAGTTTGAAATCTAACAGTTCAAACAAAAATATTAAAAACTTGGTTGAATCCGAAGGAGTCGGAATGAAGCTCAAAGGCGTTCAACTATGATTATTAGTAGTATGGAAGATTATGCATATGAATCAGGAGAATTTCTGAAATTTCAGAATAGAAACCGATAGCATGATCAATGCCTTAGAAATAAGATTGTATACGCTATGAGCTGCTCTGTAGATTGGAGTAAACCTTAGTCTATCGAAATTAGAAATTGAAAATAAAGAATCTTTCAGGCCTGACAGTTTAAATCGACAAAAAATATATGACAGATAACCGTTATTACTGTCTTAAAATTGCCATTGTTAGTCAATAACTGCCTAACGGCCATAATTACCTTATTTGCCTTTAAAGTTATAGGTGAGCTGGTGAGCATCAAGATAAACAGATATAAATGTGGATATTGCGGTGCCTGTGTGGGAGTCTGCCCTAAGGGAGCACTCGAACTTGTAGAGACCTGGGTAGAGGTGGACGAGAGTACGTGCATGGCATGCGGGATATGCGATCGCATCTGCCCTGTGGGAGCAATTGAGGTAATGAAATGAAGGAGGTATACGATGTTTTAGTGATAGGAGCAGGCCCTGCAGGTTCCACTGCTGCTAAAACTGCAGCTGAAAAAGGGCTTGATGTACTTTTAATTGAGAAACGTCAGGAGATAGGTGACCCTGTACGCTGTGCCGAAGGCGTGAGCAAAGAATACCTCAAAAAGCATGTGGAAATTGACAAGAGATGGATTTGCGCTGACCTTAAAGCTTCCCATATCTACGCCCCTGATGGTACAAGGATAGAGATGGCAGAAGAAATCTCTGGAGGAGAAGTAGGCTACGTCCTTGAAAGAAAAGTATTTGATCGGGCTCTTGCAGAACAGGCTGCCAAAGCCGGGGCAGAAGTGAGAGTAAAAACCAGAGCAACTGGCCTGATAATTGAAGACGATTTCGTAAAAGGGGCCAAGCTCATGCACCTCGGAAAAGAATATGATGTGCGTGCCAAAATAGTCATAGGCGCTGACGGAATTGAATCAAAGGTAGGCCGATGGGCAGGTATCGATACTTCCTTAAAGCCAACAGACATAGAGACCTGTACTCAATACCTGGTAGCTGGAGTGGATGTAGACCAGGACCACTGCGAATTTTATGTTGGAAACGAAATTGCACCTGGTGGCTATGTATGGATCTTCCCGAAAGGCGAAGGCAAAGCCAACATAGGAATCGGTATTCTCGGGAGCAAGACTGGAAAATACAAACCAAGGCCTATAGACTATCTTAACACGTTTCTAGAAAAGAAATTTCCCGATGCAAAGATAATCGAGATGGTTTTTGGAGGAGTTCCGGTTTCGGGCAGAATTGAGAAAACTTCTGCTAACGGACTGATGCTAATCGGAGATGCTGCCCGCCAGGCCGACCCGATTACAGGTGGCGGAATTCTCAACGCAATGGATGCAGGAAAGCTAGCAGGAGAAGCTGCGTATGCTGCTATATCCTCAGGAGACGTTTCCCTTCAGAAACTCGAAGAAGTTTACGAGAAGCAATGGAGGGCAACCATAGGGCATGAAATCGATATGAGTCTCGTCGTAAAGAATTGTTTTATCAACCTAAACGATGAAGAACTGAATTCCCTTGCTCATTCCCTGAAAGATGTAAAATTCGAAAGAATGAACCTCTTTGACCTGCTGCAGGCTCTCTTTAAAGCCAACAAAAAACTCCTCTGGGATCTTCGAGTACTCTTCAAAGATGCCGCAAAAGAAGCAGCAAAAAATAAAATATAACGCCTGGAAACCCAGGTACCTTCTATTTTTTCTTTTTTCCTTTTCTCACAACCGTTGCACCGCAACCGTTGCGCCGGTTGATCACGCCGATAGGGTTTGGGGATAAGGCATTTAAATCCAAACGTTACATCGTTTTTGATCAAACTTTTTTTGAAAAAGTTTGTGAGCAAGCTTTTTTTGAAAAAGTTTGTGAGCAAGCTTTTTTTGAAAAAGTTTGCGATCACTTTTTCCAGAACTCAGGCGTAAAGAGTAGGATTACAGTATAAACCTCGAGCCTGCCAATCCACATATTTGCAATCAAAACCAGCTTTCCTAGGGGAGGAATAGGATCAAAACTGCCCATTGGGCCTACCATGTTTAGACCTGGTCCTATATTGCCGAGTGTAACTATGGATGCAGTAATTGAGGTTATAATGTCCATGCCCAGAACCGAGAGAATCAAGGCGCTTGAAAGAAAGACTAGCAAATATATGACAACAAATGAAACAATAGAATTGACAATCTCATCGGGCACGATTTTATTGTTAAACTTAACGTTTCTTACGGCTCTAGGATGAAGAGCCTTGAACAATTCTATTCTGCTGTGTCTGAGAAGGATAAGGATTCGTACAACCTTGATGCCCCCACCTGTGGAACCTGCACAGGCTCCAATGAACATAACTATAATAAGTATCATTTTCGCAGATTCAGACCAGAGATTAAAATCTGTTGTTGCAAATCCTGTACTTGTTATTATTGTAACCACATGAAAGATTGCATACCTGAATGAATCAGAAAGGTTTGTGCCGAGGTCCCGCCAGAGCAAGAAGGTAAGAATCCCGCTTGCTGCAAGGATCAGGGCAATATAGAACCGGAATTCATCGTCTTTAAAAAGGAGATTTTTGTCTATATAGATTGCCCTATAATAAAGGGCAAAGTTTGCACCTGCGACAAATGTAAAAAACGTTATTATATATTCAACAAGAGGACTGTTAAAAGCCCCAATGCTCTGCCCGTAATTGGAGAAACCTCCGCAGCCCATTGCAGCAAACATATGGTTGAGTGAATCGTAGAGGGAGACTCCTGCAAGCAGGAGAGAAACAACCATCAGGAAGGAGATTACGAAGTAAATCGACCAGAGGATTCTTGCAGTTTCCCTAACCCTTGGCTTCAGCTTTTCCTCGGTGGGTCCAGGTGCTTCGGCTCGAAAAAGCTGGCGACCCGCAACCCCAAGTTTGGGTAGGATCGCGATGAAAAGCACGATAATACCCATGCCCCCGAGCCACATAATCAAGCCTCTCCAGAAAAGTATGCCTTTAGGATGGCTTTCTATATCAGTAAGAATTGTTGAACCTGTTGTGGTAAATCCAGACATGGATTCAAAAACGGCATTGAGAGGAGAAATCCCATCCATTATGAAAGGTATGGCTCCGAAAATAGCAGCTGCAAGCCAGCCTAGGGCAACGATTGCAATTCCCTCCTTGCGCATCCATTCCTCATCAGTCTTATAGGAGAGTAGGAGAAAACCTGTAACTGTGGTTATGAAAATCGAAACCAGAAAAGGAGTTAAACTCTCCCCGTAGTAGTATGAAACTCCGAGAGGGACGATCATGAATAGTCCCAAGAGCCTGAGCAGACCGCCAAGCACGTATAAGACAACTCTAAAATTCATGCGGATTCTCTTTTTTAAACTTGCTAAACCCTTTTGAATTTTTCGTATATATTCATCACTTAAAAAATTTCTCCACCGTTGAAACCGTAGAAGACAGAGCAAAGACTATTACCCTATCTCCTTCCCGAATTACGGTATCTCCTCTGGGTATAATAGTTTCATCATTATGAACTACCATGGTAACAATCGCTCCTTTAGGGAACTTGACCTTGTTAAGGGACTTTCCTACAATCTTCGAGTACCTTGAAGTCGTGTATTCGATAATTTCTGCCTTTTCGCCTTCGAGAGTGGTAAGCTTTTCAATGCCTTTTCCCATTGTAAGCTTAAGTACTTCGTTTACAGTCGCTTCCCTTGGACTGACTGCCATGTCTATTCCGATCATTTCAAAAAGAGGTACATAATCCGGGCGGTCAGCTCTTGCAATAACCTTCTTTGCGCCCATTTGTTTTGCCAGAAGAGAGCATAGAAGATTTTTCTCATCGTTGTTTGTAACTGCAAGCACGACATCCATGTCTTCGATATTCTCTTCCCTTAGAAGATTGACATCAGTGCCGTCCCCGTTTAAAATGAGGGCGTTTTCAAGCATCTCGGCAACTTCTATACATCTGCTTCTACTGTGCTCGATAATCTTAAGGTCTGCATTTTCATCTTTATCTATCAATTTGGCAAGATAAAATCCTACAATCCCACAGCCAATAAGGAGAATCTTATTTCTGTGGGGCTCCCCATTCCCAAAGAAGCGTCCAAGTTCTTCCAGGGCTTTTGGCTTGCCCACAACTACCACATGGTCATTTGCATAAATAGCATCCTCCCCATGAGGAATAACTATTTCATGTTTCCGAAAAATTGCACTTACAATGCAGCAGTCGTCAAGCTCGAGTTCCTTAATTTGTTTTCCTACAAGCTTACTGTCAGGACGGATAGCAAATTCCATCATCTGAACTTTCCCATCGGCAAAGACTTCAGTATCTATGGCTGATGGACTTGAAAGTACCTCGGCAACCTCCGAGGCAAGCGCAAGCTCAGGACAGATCATTAGGTCAACTCCGACCTGAGCCCTTGAGGTTACAGGCACGTCAATGTAGTCTGGATTGCTGACTCTTGCAATGGTTTTGGTTTCTTTCCAACCAGGATGGGACCTTATGATAAGTTTTGCAGTCATGCAGGCAACAATATTGACCTCATCAATCCCGGTGACAGCAATCAGAATATCCACATCGTGAAGGATACTTGCGAGAATGTCAGCGTTTGCACCATTTCCCTCCAGCACCTGAACATCGAGTTCATCCGCTCTTTGGGCGACCTCCTCATTTTTCTCAACAACAATTACATCGTGTGTGTGAGAGAGGAACTTTGCGATATGATATCCAACCTCTCCTGCCCCTATGACTATTGCTTTCATAAGTTTCCTCAAAAAAGCTTAATTTCAGATAAATTAGCCTACTTACTTAAACCTGAAAAAATAAAAATTTAAATAGTTCTATTTATGACAAATATTATGTAATACTACCATAAAAAGTCTTCAATAACCAAATATTGTTTTTCTTTATCCAAGAGAAAGTCCTCCAATTTAGAAGCTTACCTAAAAAACTTTTCTATTTCTGATATTGCAGAAGCCATTGAAAAGATAACCACCCGGTCATGATCCTTAATAACAAAATCCCCTCTCGGGACTATAGTATCTTTTCCCCGGACCACCATATTGATTAGCGCTCCTCTTGGGAACTTTACTTTGTTTAAAGGTTTTCCTACAATTTTCGAGCTTTCAGAAGCCGTATATTCTATGATTTCCGCTTTTTCACCCTCAATGGTTGTTAGGGTTTGTATTCCCTTGCCCATTGTAAGCTTAAGTACTTCGTTTACGGTCGCTTCTCTGGGACTGACTGCCATGTCTATGCCAACCATTTCAAAGAGGGGGAGGTAGTCTGAGCGATCAGCCCTGGCAATTACTTTCTTGGCTCCCAGTTGTTTTCCAAGAAGAGAACATAGAAGGTTCTTCTCATCGCTGTCCGTGACTGCAATAACAACATCCATATTCTCGATGTTTTCTTCCCTGAGCAGATTGAGGTCAGTGCCATCTCCATTCAAAATGAGGGCATTTTCCAGTGTTTCGGCAACTTCTATGCACCTGCTTCTGCTGTACTCGATAAGCTTAAGGTCTACATTTTCATCTTTATCGATCAGTTTGGCTAGATAAAATCCTACAGCGCCGCAGCCTATAATAAGGACTTTGTTCCTGTGAGGCACCTTGCTGCCGAAAACGTTGCTCAGGTTCTCCATAGCTTCAGGTTTACCCACAACAACCATACGGTCATTTGCCTTGATTATATCATTTCCACGAGGAATAATTATTTCATGATCTCGAAAAACTGCACTTACAATGCAGCAGTCTGCAAGCTCGAGGTCCTGCATCTCCTTTCCTACAAGCTTGCTTTCAGGACTTATCGCAAATTCAGTCATTTTGACTTTTCCCTCGGCAAACATCTCAACATCGATTGCGGACGGGCTTGACAGGATCTCAGCAACTTCGGAGGCAAGTGCAAGTTCAGGACAGATCATAAGATCAACTCCAACCTGGGCCCTTGAGGTTACAGGTGAATCTACATAATCAGGGTTGCTGACCCTTGCAATGGTTTTGATTTCCTTCCATCCTTGTTTGCTTCGAGTAATTAGCTTGGCAGTCATGCAGGCTACAATATTAACTTCATCGACACCGGTCATAGCCACAAGCAAATCAGTACCCTGAAGAATTTGTGAGAGGATTTCGGCATTTGCCCCATTTCCTTCGATAACAAGGACATCAAGTTCCTCTGCCCTTCTTGCTGCTTCTTCAACTTTTTCAATAATTATTACATCGTTTTCTGGGGAAAGAGCCTTTGCAATATGATAACCTACTTCCCCTGCTCCGATAATTATAACCTTCATAACACACCTTCAGAAAAACTGTCTTAAACTAACCTGAAATTTTGAAACCTGGCGAACAAAAAGCACAGGCATAAGACGATCAAGATAGAAACCAAGATAGTAAAACTGAATTATAAAAAGTAAAAAGTCAAGAAGAACACCGAAAAGATAAAAGTGCAAAATATAGCCTGATAAATTGTTTGTTATGAAATTAATGAGCGTATTGACCATCTCTGGAAATTAAGTTTTTGCAAACTAAATTTATAAGACCTATATTTCTCGCGAATTAAATGCAGACTAGGTTCTAGAGTTATACAGTTATATAAATATTTTCAGACTTTGCAGCAATAAATGAAATATAAATATGAACAAACCCTGTAAAATAAAGTAAAGAAGAATAATGAAAAATGAAGAAAGGAGAAGGAAGAGGAAAGACCCTAAAAAAGGTGAAGAAAACAAATGAAAAGAGAAATTCCACATTAGAGTGAAATTTCACATTAAAGAGAGAAAATCCACATAAAAAACAGATATCTCATTAAAGAATATCGCATTAAAGAGAGATATTTCTGAAATGGCTAAATTCTGAAATGGTTAAAATGCGGCTAAAAGCTGCTTTTAACCTTCAAAGGCATCCTTTACCTTTTCAAAAAACCCTTTACTTCTCCTGGGTTTTTCTGTGGATTTCTCGTTTCTTCCCTTTTCATTTCGGTCAGGACTTTTGCCGCTACTCAGGGCTTCGAACTGGCGAAGAAGCTCTTTTTGTTCAGAAGTAAGTTTTCTTGGAGTCTCGATTACAACCCTGACGAGCTGGTCACCTTTTCTACTCCCATGCAAGTGCTGAATTCCTTTATCTTTAAGCCTGAATACAGAATGGGTCTGAGTTCCTGCAGGGATATTCATCTTGACCTTTCCATGTAGGGTATCAACCATCACATCCGTTCCAAGTGCAGCCTGAGCAAAAGAGATCGGAAGCTCAGTAATTACATCATAATCGACTCTCTTAAAGTAATTGTGTTCCATCACATGAAGCACTACATAAAGATCTCCAGATGGAGCTCCAGGTTCTCCCGAATCTCCTTCTCCGCTGAGTCTCAGGCTCATGCCTGAATCAGCTCCAGCAGGCACATTTATCGTTATTTTTCTTGTGTTTCGAATTCTGCCTGTGCCACTACAGACCGGACAAGGAGACTCAATAACCTGACCCCTACCATGACAGGTGTTGCATGTGGAGGTGCTTACAAACTGCATACCCAGTCCAGAACGCGTAGTGCGGATTTGTCCTGTGCCGCCACATGTTGGACAGCGCTTTGGACTTGTTCCCGGTTTGGCTCCTGTTCCAGAACAATTTGAACATCTTTCTGTCCTCGGAACGTCAATATCTTTACGGACTCCAAAAGCTGCTTCCTCAAAGGTGATATAAAGGTCATACTGAAGATCGGACCCTCTCCTTGGTCCCATAGGACCTCGTCTGCCTCCCCCGCCGAAAAACATCTCGAATATATCCCCGAAACCGCCAAAATCTGCACCCCGGAAGATATCTTCTGCGCTGTACTGCCCATTAATTCCAGCATGTCCGAAGCGGTCGTACTGAGCGCGTTTCTCCTCATCTGAAAGCACGGCATAAGCTTCAGAAATCTCCTTGAATTTATCCTCAGCCCCAGCTTCCTTATTCCTATCAGGATGATATTTTAGTGCAAGTTTTCGATACGTTTTCTTTATATCCTCAGGTGAAGCGTCTTTGGATAATCCAAGAATTTCGTAATAATCACGTGTTGTGGCCATCAGGATTCCCTGTTATTTTAAAAAAGATAAAGCTCCGGAAACACAAGCAGGTTTCCGGTAAGGCCTGAGAATCTCCAGGCCTATCTCTTATTACTTAGTTTTTCTTTATTTACGCTTTTCGTCGTCAACTACCTCATAATCGGCGTCGACTACTGTCTCATCAGGACCTTTTGCATCGGAATTTCCTGCTCCACCTGCAGCCTGTTGAGCAGCCTGTTGGGCTTTCTGGTACATTGCAGTTGAGATTGGGTATACAGCTTCCTGAAGAGTTTCGGTTTTTGCCTTAACGTCTTCGATATCCTTACCTTCAAGAGCTTTCTTAAGGTCTTCAACTGCATCAGTTACCTTTGACTTCTGGTCTTCTGTGGCCACATCTCCGGCTTCTTTCAAAGTCTTTTCTGCAGCATTGATCAGAGCCTCGGCATTGTTTGTGGTCTCGACATCTTCTTTGCGCTTTCTGTCTTCTTCAGCATGCAATTCCGCATCTTTGACCATGCGCTCAATTTCATCATCCGAGAGTCCACCTGGTTTCTTGATGGATATAGACTGCTCCTTGCCAGTTCCAAGATCCTTTGCACCTACGTGCAGGATACCGTTTGCATCAATATCAAAGGTAACTTCAATCTGCGGGATACCCCTCGGAGCTGGTGGAATCCCATCCAGAGTAAAGCGACCCAGAGTTTTGTTTTCGACAGCAATTCCCCTTTCTCCCTGAAGAACATGAATCTCCACAGACGGTTGATTATCAGCTGCCGTTGAGAAGACCTGGCTTTTCTTAGTGGGAATTGTTGTGTTTCTTGGGATTAATGGGGTTGCTATACCTCCAAGCGTTTCGATTCCGAGAGTCAGAGGAGAAACATCAAGCAGCAGGACATCTTTGACTTCGCCCCCAAGCACCCCTGCCTGAATAGCTGCCCCAATTGCAACAGCTTCATCAGGGTTGATGTTCTTGTAGGGTTTTTTGCCCGTGAAATTCTCAACAAGCTCGACTACCGCAGGCATCCTTGTGGCGCCTCCGATCAGGATCACCTTGTCGAGATCATTTGGTGTGAGCTTTGCATCGCTGAGAGCCTGACGCATGGAAACAAGAGTCTTTTCAAGGAGATCCTCAGTCATTTTCTGGAATTGGGCTCTGGTCAGGTCAATATCAAGGTGCTTGGGTTCTCCGTCTGGACCAACTGTAAGGAAAGGAAGGTTGATATTGGAATTCGTAACTCCGGACAGCTCGATTTTGGCTTTTTCCGCAGCATCAGTTAAGCGCTGGAGTACAGCTTTGTCCTTTGAGAGGTCAATTCCCTCGATTTTCCTGAACTCGGCAAGTAAATACTCTACAATGCGATGGTCGAAGTCATCTCCACCAAGGCGAGTATCCCCGCTTGTGGATTTTACCTCAAAGACTCCGCCTCCGAGTTCGAGAATGGATACATCAAAGGTTCCGCCTCCAAGGTCGTAGACAAGAATAGTTTGCTCTACATCCCCTTTGTCGAGCCCATAAGCTAGCGATGCAGCAGTTGGCTCATTGATAATTCTCAGGACATCGAGGCCTGCAATTGCTCCTGCGTCCTTTGTAGCCTGTCTCTGAGCATCATTGAAATATGCAGGAACTGTGACAACCGCCTGTTTGATAGTTTCTCCAAGATAAGCTTCTGCATCGGTTTTGAGCTTCTGGAGAATCATAGCTGAAATTTCCTGTGGAGTGTATTGCTTTCCCTGGAGGGTTACCTTGTAATTGGCGTCTCCCATATGTCTTTTAATGGAATAAACAGTATTTTCAGGATTTGAAACGGCCTGTCGCTTTGCGACCTGACCTACAAGTTTCTCCCCTTTTTTGGAAAAACCGACCACTGATGGAGTTGTCCTGCCGCCTTCGGCATTCGGGATCACGACAGCTTCCCCGCCTTCCATTACTGCCATGCATGAGTTCGTAGTACCAAGGTCAATACCTAGTATTTTTGCCATGTTTTATCCTCACTAGATTATTTGGTTAATTATTCGATAAAGCTCTCAGATATTTCATTGAATTAAATTATTTGTTAAGTTATCTTATAAGCTATAGTAAAGTTAATCAGTTAAGTTTGAGAGTCAAATACATTTGAATTCAGGAGTGAAATTTTGCCTCCTTTATTTCCCTGCCTCATCAGGGTTTCTGGCCACTGAGACCATAGCAGGCCTGATAACTTTCGAGTTAAGAACATATCCGGATTTGTAAACTTCTACTATAGTATTGTCCGGAACTTCAGAGGTCTCGACATGTTGAATTGCCTCGTGCCTATGAGGGTCGAATTCACTGGCTTTCTCACTATTGACCTTCTCAACCCCATACTTTTCGAGGATTGAGAAAAACTGTTTTGAAAGTTGTTCTATTCCGCTTACAATCGAGCTCATATCCTCTGCAGTCTTTGCAGATTCAAGGGCGCGATCGAAGTTATCGGTAACTTCGAGAAAATCCAGAATTACCTGCTCAAGCACAGCTTTCCGGTTATCATCAATCTGGCGGGCAGTCCGTTTTCTGAAATTATCAAAGTCTGCCGCGAGCCGGATAAGCTGGTCCTTAAGAATCTGGTTTTCCTCCTGACACAGAGCCTCAGGGTTTTTTTCAGCTTCCGAACTGGTGAAAACTTCTTCGGAATTACCCTGTGTTCCATTAGCCTCCTCCGCCGAAGAACCAGAATTCCGGGTTGCGGAATTTTCAGCCGCAGCCAGGGTATCTTCTTTAGAATCTGTATTTTCCTTTTTATTAAATATCTTCATCAGTCGATCCCCTTCAAATAATTATAACGGTCCTCTCATCTTGATCTGTGATTGTTTGTAATTCTATAAATAATTTTTGGCATTTAAATGAACATATTGCTTAAAAAAGAAAAGAAAAAAAGAGAAAAAGAAAAGTCAGTAAAAGCGATTCTGAAGTTTATATGAGAGTGCTTTGAGCATTATAACACTTGCAACCATGGAAGCCGCGACTGCTGAAATCACCTGATCCCATCCAATGGCCGAGATTCCTCCTCCCAGCGCAAACTGCACGCCTCCAACAAGCGACACAAACACAAAGGAAAAACCAAAACCTGCAAGAGCTCCTCCGATCAGGGAACTTAGAGTATCCAACCCCTGTCTTTCGTAAAAAACCATACCTGCAATAAACATTACCGCAAAGATCAAAAGTACGACTGCAAAGGGTAATGGACTTTCTTTTGTGGAAAAAATCTCAAAAAGCCCAAGTCCCATATCAACTAAGAATATGCCCATGAGAATCGCAATAGAAAGAGTTTTAACAAACGGGTTTTCAAAGACCGACTGAGAATTAGGGTTTCTGCTGCTAATAGTACCAAGCACCTTTATGTTCTGCGATGTTAACTTTTAAACTATAAACCATACAGTTTATATAAACATTTACATATTCAATTTACTTAATCCAAAGCATGCGCCTCAACCGTTGCACCGCAACCGTTGCGCCGGTTGATCACGCCGGATAGGGTTTGGGGATAAGGCTTTTAAATCCAAACGTTACGCTGTTTTTGATCAAACTTTTTTTGAAAAAGTTTGCGAACAAAAAGTAATATATAAATTACCGGGTTTTTTCTTTCCAATGAAAATTCTGATTGCGGAATTTGCTGTCGGTACTGATATTGAAAAGTCTCTTATCCCAGAGGGAGCAGCTATGCTAAAAACCCTTGCAGAGAGCTTCGTCCATCTCGGGCATGAGGTATACTACCCTTCAGCAGGCACGAAAATCTGTGCAGGCAAACACTTTGAATCTACAGCTGAAAATTTCAGGCAGGCAATTGATAGAAAAGCAAAGGATTGTGATGCAGGGCTGATTATTGCTCCTGATTCCATGCTTCCTGAGCTGAATAAAGCCCTTGAGGAAAATACCATAAACCTGGGGTGTTCGCCTCGGTCGGCAGCCTCGTGTGCGGATAAGCTGCTCTGTACGGAAATCCTGAAGAAAGCCCGAATAAAGTCCCCTGAGATTGCAAAAGAGTCAGAAAAAGGCAAAAAGTACGTTATAAAACCGAGATTCGGTTGCGGAGCAGAGGCAACATACCTGGTCACGGAGTTCGATAACGAGGAAGAACTCATTGCAAACGAATATGTTGAAGGAGAGCACCTGAGCGTAAGCCTTATTGCAGGAAAAAATCCGCTTCCTCTCACTGTAAACCGCCAGTTCATAGAGTTTGGCGAAAAAAAAATCGAAGCGAAAGACAGTAGGAAAAATGGAGTTCACGAAATAAAATACAACGGTAGCCTTACTCCTTACCAGACTCCAAGGAGAGAGGAACTCTATGAAACCGCGGTCTCGACCGTAAAATGCCTTGACTGTTTTGGATATGTGGGCGTAGATATCATACTTGCTGACCTTCCTTATGTAGTGGACGTGAATCCCAGGCCCACAGCTTCGCTTTTCGGAATCAACCGCGTTATGCGGGAGGAAATTGGAGACCTGCTTTTGAAGAACAGATTTGGAGAACTCCCAGAGTCAGTACATATCGAGGGAGAATACCGCTTTTCAAAGGACGGGCTGGGAGAGCTTTTCGAAAGGGCTTGAAAGATAGATAACAGATTGAAATATCAGAAACGAAGAATACGAAAAAACTTGAAAAAACTGGATAAAGGGCTCAAAAATGAATTCAAAGATAATCGGGCTTGATATTGGAGGAGCAAACACTAAACTTGCTTCCTCGGACGGGAAGATTGTAGAATTACACTATTTGCCCCTCTGGAAAAACACACAGCTTCCTGAGGTTTTAAAGAAAATCACACAGCGGCTGCAACCCGAAAAAGTTGCTGTTGTTATGACTGGTGAACTTGCAGACTGCTTTGAAGACAAGGAACAGGGCATCCACTTTATAAAAACATGTGTTGATTCTGCCTTTGAGCCCTCAAAAGTGTCATATATAAACAGCATGGGTAGGTTCCAGCGCGAAACTGATGATATAAAGGAACTTGCTGCTGCCAACTGGGCTGCTTCAGCCAGACTGATAGGAAAAGAGTTAGGAGATTGCATTTTTGTAGATATAGGAAGTACTACAAGCGACATTATCCCTATTATATCAGGTGAACATAAAGCAGGACTTACTGATTTTGAGCGGCTGGCCAGGAGTGAACTTGTATATGCCGGCACTCTCAGGACAAACCTTGCCACACTTCTCGAAAAAGTAAAGCTTGAGAGAGGCTGGTGCAGGGCGGCATCAGAGCTCTTTGCTACAACTGCGGACGCTTATCTCCTACTTGAAAAAATCAACGAAAGCATGTATACATGCGAAACCGCTGACGGAGCAGGCAGGAGCAAAATCGATGCTATGCGCAGGCTTGCAAGATTGGTATGTGCGGATCTTTCCGAAATCCAGGTAAAGGAAATCTACGATATTGCAAGCCAGGTAAAGGAGAAACAGGTCTCTGCCCTTGTAGAGGCAATTTCCGAGGTTGCGGAAAGGAATAGGCTTAAAAGAATCACAGCTGCAGGGCTTGGAGAATTTCTGATAAAGGAAGCTGCAGAAAGACTTGATTTCGAATGCATCTCAGTATCCGAACACTGGGGAGAAGAAATCTCAAAGGTTTTTCCGGCATATGCGGCTGCAAGGCTACTTGACGCACAACCCCTTTAAAAAAAGGCTTGCCCACAAACTTTTCCAAAAAAAGTTTGATCAAAAACTCCTGGTGACGGCGTGGTCAACCGGCGCAACGGTTGTGTTTGATCACAACCCTTTTCAAAAAAGGCTTGACCGAAAACGCAGGTAAATGTATTGAGGCATTGAATAGAGGTGATGGTGCCTGTGGATGAAAAACTTGAAAAGAAACCTCTGAGAGTAGTAATCAAAATTGGGGGAAGTCTTATTAAAGAAGCTCCTGTGCTTGTGGACAGGCTGGTGAAGGAATTTGGCTCAGGAAACTCGAAAATTCCAGAAGGGGGACATTTATCCGAAGGACTTCCTTTTTCCGTCCTCATAGTACCCGGAGGAGGCGTTTTTGCCGATACTGTAAGGGAGATTGACGAGAGATTTTCACTAGGTGACGATGCAGCCCACTGGATGGCTATACTCGGTATGGAGCAGTATGCCTGTTACCTTCAGGACAAAAGCCGCGTCATGCCTACAGATTCAATATCAGATCTGCCTTGCGGGGTGTCTATTCTTTTCCCATACAGGCTCCTGAGAAATGAAGATCCCTTATCTCATACCTGGGATGTGACCTCAGATACTATCGCTGCCTGGGTTGCAAAGCAGACAGGGGCAGTATTAATAAAGGCGACTGATGTAGATGGCATATTCAGTAATGAAAAGTTAGTCAGGGAAATTTCTGCTGCCAAGTATACAGTTTCTGCTTCCAGTTGTACAGTGAATCGCACAAGCTGTATTGATTCTGCCCTGTCAGAATTTCTTCTGAAAAATCGGATGAAATGCCAGGTTGTAAACGGGAAATGCCCTGATAGGGTTATTCAGGCAGTGTACGGAAAACCTGTGCTTGGTACTCTGATAAAGGGGAATATTTAAATTGTATATCGTATATGACTAGGGCAGAAGCAAAGCATATCCAAAAGAATTAACTAAATTCAGTTCATTAAATCTGCTAATGTTACAAAGGTGCCAGGGAAAGCAGAAGCTTGAAGCTTAAGAAGGCACCAGATTCACAGGTAACTCGTTACAAAATCTACTATTCGAATTAACTATTAAAGGAGAAAAAAAAATGTCAGCACAAAAAGTTGAGTACTGTACTTCATGCGGAATTCGCCTTGTGGAAAAGGGCTATGTAAAGTTCCCCTGCCCACAGTGCGGAGCAGAAATCGGAAGATGTGCAAGCTGCAGACATCAGGGGAATGTATACACCTGTTCCAAGTGTGGATTCAAGGCACCTTGATTTAAACAAGTGCCAAATTATATCTAATGTAAAATATATAAGCAAAACGAAATTCGATCAAAAGGATCACATAAAAGATAAGAGGAATCAAAATGGGTGATGTTGCAGCAAAAATTAAAGTTATGCCAGAAAGTGTTGAAACCGACCTTGCAGAATTGAAAGAAAAGCTAAATGCTGTGATTCCTGCAGGAGCAGATCTGCACGGGGATATTGTTGAAGAACCTATTGCTTTCGGATTAAAAGCCCTGATTGTGACATTAATCGTTAATGATGATGAAGGCGGAACTGAAGCTGTAGAAGAAGCCTTTGCAAAAGTTCCCGGAGTGGAGAACGTTCAGGTTCAGGAAGCCTACCGCATTTAAGAGGAGAAAAGACCCGGACTCGTCCGGAAAACATCTTTTCAATTCTCCTTTCTTTAGGGCTCGTAGATCAGGGGTAGATCGTTACGTTCGCAACGTAAAGGCCGCGGGTTCAAATCCCGCCGAGTCCATTTAGTAATTTTTACCCACTCAAAACCGCGAAGAGCCTTTATTTTTCATGATGTTCATTTGGCTCTGTAGAAATCCTCTGAAATAATGAATTTCCATAAATTTAAACTGAGCAGCAAGATCTGAATATACTTATCTTTTTTCAGCCTCTTTCATCTGATGTAGATAGGTTTTCTACAGAGCCGTTCATTTTATGTTGTCCTCACCCTTTTGGTTTTTTCTCATCGCTTACTAAATTACCATCTTCTAATGTAATTACTCTGCCAACATACTCAGCCTACATTTCGCAGTATTTTTTCGAAAATCAATATTTTTCCTGATGGCGTTTTTGGAACAGATTCAAGTAATTTAGATTCTTAGTGGCATCTGGTGAAAATTGAATGATATCGTTTTTTGCCCTCTAAATACCCATATAGTTGCTTTTACCTTCTGCATAAAAGTCCAATAAATCCACGCTCGATTAAAAATCGATAGCAGGAAAAATTATGAAATATGAAGTTTTTCTGCGGAAAGTGGGATTATATTTCTAGCGTTTTTATTTTATAAAATCCAAAATTTTAAAATATCGGATACTAATCTTATGAATCAAAAGACAATGCATTTATATTTTCAATTAATATAATAAAATTATGAAACTTGAGAAGCGTCTCGAACTCTTTAAAGAAAAGATAAAAACAAAAGATTTTCTTGAATGTAAAGGGTTAGGAAACGAGATTCCATACTGGATTTTTGATTATGAACCTGAAAAAGAGCTTCTTGTTAGGGATACAATAAGTAAACTTATCTCAAGTTTTGAGAGCAAACACTCGATTAAGATAACTGAAATTAATTTGTATGACCTGTGTCTCAAAATCCTGAGCCAGAAGCTTGCTGATGAAAAATTGATTCAGTTTGAGAAGAAAAAGGGTTCAGATGCCTTACTTGAGAAAGTAAGATTAATTCTTAATCAAGAGGCTACAAAAAAAGAGATTTCCGAGATGCTCGATGTTGATTATGACCTTATTTTTCTGACAGGAGTGGGAAATGCATGGCCAATGGTCAGAGCTCATTCTGTTCTTAATAACCTTCACTCTATTACAGACAAAAAGCCTCTGGTGCTGTTTTATCCAGGGAAATTCAGTGGGCTTGACCTTAGCTTATTTGGTAAATTTAAAACCAAGAATTACTACAGAGCTTTCCGCTTGATGCCAGAGGCAATGTAATCAAGAAATTTCTAAATTTTTTAGAGGGAAATTTAAGGAATTTTACATATACCTTAAAATTTCTGACCAAGTCACATTGACATTTGGTCAGGTTGCTAAACATGACAGCCGCAGGAATAAGAATTGAGGATTTATTTGAGAAAAACATCAGAAGGAATATCAACGGAGTAATAAAGGTCGATCAGGAAGACGAAAGGAGCGTCTATACCGAACTTGATGAGTATGTGGTAACGGGCGAGTCTCTGAAGCATTTTGACATATTCTTCAGGAATTATACTGCAGCAATGGAAGAGCCAACAGATAGGATAGGAGTCTGGATCTCAGGGTTCTTTGGCTCTGGAAAATCTCATTTTCTCAAAATTCTGTCTTATTTGCTGGCGAATAGAGAAGTTCGGGGGAAGACAGCGCTCGAATTTTTCAGGGAAAAAATAACAGACCCCGCTATTTTTGCCAATATCGAAAAAACCGTTACTATAGGCACTAAAGATGTTATTCTTTTTAATATTGATTCCAAAGCAAACACTGCAAACAAGGGCGATGAACAGATTGTAAACATCTTCATGAGAGCTTTTAATGATATGCGAGGGTATCTGGGAGATGTTTTCTGGATCGCAGACCTTGAAGAAGACCTTGAAGAAAAAGGGCTTTATGAGGCTTTTAAAGCAGAATTCGAGCGCATAAACGGAGAGCCGTGGGAAGAAAGAAGAGTAACCTATGGTTTTGAGCAGGACGATATTATAGAAGCCCTTGAAAACTGCGGATATATGAGCAAGGAAGCTGCTACCAGGCTGTTTGAAAACGACGGAGCAGGCTATACTTTTAATGTTGAGAAATTTGCAAAGAAACTCGATAAGTACTGCAAATCAAGGGGAAAAGACCATCAGGTAATTTTCCTGGTGGACGAAGTGGGGCAATATATAGGAGAAAACAGCAAGCTGATGCTCAACCTTCAGAATATTGTAGAAGAACTCGGGACTAAACTCCAGGGAAAAGCCTGGGTTGCAGTCACTTCACAGGCTGATATTGATACTGTTACAAAGGAACATGTGAAGGGGTATGACTTTTCCAAGATCCAGGGACGTTTTAACACCAGGCTTGGACTTACCAGTGCCAACGTGGATGAAGTTATCAAGAAAAGGATCCTGTATAAGAAGGAGGAATACAGGGACGTTCTGGCCTCTTACTATGCTGAAAAACAGACAATACTCAGGAACCTGCTCGCTTTTTCAAATCGGGCTGAAATTAAAGTCTACAAAAACGAAGACGACTTTGTAAACGTATATCCTTTTGTCCCCTACCAGTTCAACCTTGTGCAGAAGGTCTTTGACAGGATCAGAGAAACAGGGTTTACGGGCAAACACCTTGCAAAAGGGGAAAGGTCAATGCTCAGCGCTTTTAAGGAGTCGACTGAGAACTACTGCGAGAATAATGTAGGGATGCTAATTCCTTTCCATGCCTTCTATGAGACTATTGAAGGCTTCCTTGACCCGATTATCGCGAGAACAATCTCCCATGCCCGGAAGAACGATTTTCTTAACGACAAAGATTGCGAACTTCTGGAAATCCTGTTTATGATCAGGAGTATTAAGGAAATTGAGCCGAACCTCGACAACCTAATAGTGCTCTCCATCTCCTCGGTTGACGAAGATAAGATCATACTCAAACAGAGAATCGTTGGATCCCTGCAAAGACTCGAAGAACAGACCCTGATAAACAAGTCCGAAGACAGGTACTACTTCCTGACAAATGAAGAGCAAGAGATCGACAAAGAAATTAAAAGGATAGGTATCGAAGAGCACCAGATCCTTGATGAAATCCATGGGATGCTCTATGACCAGAAACAGGGGATCTGCCCGGCTTCCCATAAGGACTACAGGTTTAACAGAGCTATTGACGACAGGGTAAAGTCCGTTTCAGGCGCAGACCTTACAATCAAGTTCCTGACCCCTCTTTCAGACCAGTATAATAGTAAAAAAGGCAACCAGCAGTCCCTAAGCGGTGAGAATTTAAGCAATATCGATTCAACGGACACCCTGCTTTTCATACTTCCGGAAGACGAATTGATCGACCAGATCAGGTTCTACCTGAAAATAGAGAAGTATCTCAAGCAAAACTCCTCAAACCGGAACAATATGGAAATCCAGAATATTCTTTCCACAAAGCAGCAGAATGCGAATAGTGCAAGAGCAAAAGCCCTGGAGCTGGTCCAGAAAGGAGTTTCGGGTTCAAGGGTGTTTGTTGACAACAAGGAAGTAAGCCCTGATAAATCCAGCCCTAAAGAACGCATAAAGGAAGGGGCCGACCTTCTTATAAAGAACGTGTACAGCAAAGCCGGATATGTTACAAAGGACTATGAAAGCGAGAGCGAAGTGCTCAGAGTCCTGCGCTCGGACGACCTTGAGAGATTCGGAGTTGAAGGCAGTGACATAAACAGGCTGGCTTTAAAGGAGGTTCTTGACTACATCCAGATAAAGTCCGGGAGAAGCGGGAGAGTCCTTTTAAGCGATTTAAAGGGCCGTTTTAAGAAAAAGCCCTACGGCTGGAAAGAGATGACGATTTCAGGGTTTGTAGCAACGCTTTACTTCAGGGAAGAGATTAAACTTCGCTATCAGTCCGAATACCTGTTCAAGGACCCGGAAGCTACGGCAAAACACCTGACAAGAAGAGATGATGCTGATAAACTTCTTATAGAAATCAGGGAAAAGACCGAGGAAGAAGACCTCAAAACTGTAAAATTGATCCTCAAAGATCTTTTCGAAAAACTAAGCCTGCCAGAAAAAGAAGGAGAGCTCTTTGAAACTGCAAAGGGCATATTCCAGAAAGAGCTTTCAGGCCTGCAAGTAATTGAAGGCAAATATGAGGAAGAAGGAAGCTTCCCAGGCAGAACTCCAATCGAAACCTACAGGAAATTCCTGAAGGAACTGACAGACAATTCGGATCCCTCTGCTTTTTTAAGAGCCGTTGCTTCCCGAAAGACCGAATTTGAAGAGCTGCACGCCGATGCAGAACCTGTAAAGAACTTCTTTAACGGCTCCCAGGTTGAAATCTTCAGAAGACTTGCCCACAATTACAGGGATTACTCCAGAAATATCCAGTTCCTCAGTGAAGAAACAAGAGCAGATATTGAGGAAGTAAACAGAATTTTGAACCTGGAAGAACCCTACTCCCAGATCCGACATCTTCCCATGCTGGAGAAGAAAATAGAAGCTTCAATTCAAGAGGCTCTTTCTGCCCAGAAGAAAGAGGTAAGAGAAAGCCTTGACCTGGTTACAAAGGAGCTTGAGAAGGATCTTTCAGACGAAAAGTTCTCTGATGATTTCAGGGAAAAGGCGCTTGGGCTCTTCAATGTAGTCAAAAGAACCGTAGAAGACGCTGAGGACTGCGCTCTAGTCCAGAGTCAGTTCTCTATGATAAACTCTCTCCGGGTAGAAGCCTACAGGCAAATAGATCTAGAGAGGCAGACCATCCGGGAAAGGCCCCCGGAAATACCCTATGGAAGAGGCACTGATAATCCAGGGCAGACAGGAGGAAGATGTGTCTCGCCCCAGGTCCCACCGGTTCCACAAAAGACTACCAGAGTAATAAATAAACTCTCATTTTTCAAGTCCGAAAAAATGCTAGAAAGCGAGGCTGATATCGAGGAATATCTTACACAGCTCAAAGGGAAGCTGGCGACAATCCTCAAGGAGGAGAACATAAGAATCTGAAAAAGGGGGCCTGACGGAAATGGACAAATCAGCTATAATCGAATTTTCAAACAGGGTTCGGGAAAAGTTAAACGCAGAAGTAAGAAGCCAGGCAGCCTATTACGGAATTTTACCTGAAGAAATCCGCTCTGTAGAAGAGCATCCTGATTCAGTTGTGATCAATGGCAGTGTATTTAACTCCAAAATCAAAAACCAGCGCTCCCAGCTTGTAAAACAGATTCAGAATAAAGGCTATGAGCAGGTCATGGAAGAAGTAACCTATACCTGGTTCAACCGGCTGGTAGCCCTTAAGTTCATGGAGATGAACGGCTGCCTCCCGGACCAGATCAAGGTCTTTACCTCTGCCGACCCGGACAAAACCGAGCCCGACCTCCTGACAAATGCCCTGAAACTTGACTTTCTGGACCTTGACAGGGACAAGGTCTTTGACCTCAAAGCCGAAAACAAAAATGAGGAACTCTACAAATGCTTGATCCTCAAGCTCTGCAACTACCTGCATGACACCATGCCTTTCCTCTTCGAAAAAATCGAGGACTACACCGAACTCCTCTTCCCTGGCAAGCTCCTCCATACCGGCTCGGTCCTGCACGACCTGAGTTCAATCATCCCGATGGAAGACTGGCACGAAGTGGAGATCATAGGCTGGATCTACCAGGACTATATTGCCCCAAAGAAGGACAGGGTCTTTGCCGACCTGAAGAAAAACATCAAGATCAGCAAGGAAAACATCCCTGCCGTTACCCAGCTTTTCACCCCCAACTGGATTGTCCGCTACCTTGTGGAAAACTCCCTCGGCCGCCTGTGGATGCTCAACCGCCCGGACTCTACCCTTGCCGACCATATGGAGTATTACATAAAACCTGACCCTCAGGCCCAGCCCGAAACCGATTTCCTGAAAATCAACTCCCCAGAAGAGCTCAAGATCTGCGACCCGGCCTGCGGTTCGGGCCATATGCTGGTCTATGCCTTTGACCTCCTCTACACCATCTACGAAGAAGAAGGCTACCTCCCCTCCGAAATCCCTGAACTTATCCTGACCAAAAACTTATTCGGAATCGAGATCGACAGGCGCGCTGGAGAACTCGCCGGTTTTGCACTGACCATGAAGGCGAGAGCCAAAGACCGCCATTTTTTCAAAAAACAGGCCCACCCCAGTATCTGTATGCTGGAAAACGTATCTTTTGAGGAAGGAGAACTCGAAGCCTACATAGATGCAGTCGGAAATGACCTTTTCACCAGCGCGCAGAGAGATACTCTGCTCCAGTTTACCGAAGCCGACAATTTCGGTTCACTCATACGCCCGGCTGCAAAAGACGTATCAAACCTCCTGCACCTTCTGGATTCGAAAAACCTTTCCGGCAACCTCTCCCAGTTTTCAACTCACCAGAACGTCCTGAAGGCTCTGAAACAGGCCGACTACCTCAGCCCGAAATACCACGTAGTCATAGCCAACCCGCCATACATGGGCGGCAAAGGCATGAACAATGAGCTGAAAACATTCCTTCAGGAAAATTATGCAGACGTGAAATCCGACCTGTTCTCGGCTTTTATTGAAAGGATTATGGAATTGACGAAAAAAGGTGGTTTCATAGGTATGATGACCCCTTTTAATTGGATGTTCCTCAGTTCTTTTGAAAAACTTCGAAATAAAATTCTTACAGAATACACCCTTACGAATCTGGTACGTCCAGAATTTCACGCTTTTTTTGATTCGGCATATGTGACAATCTGTGGGTTCACTCTATTTACACGAGAGCTGGACAATTTCAAAGGTTCATTCATAGATTTGCAGAGATTTTATGGAGAGAGTCTTCAGCCAATTAAAGCTTTAGAGGCTATCCGAAATCCTAACTGTGGCTGGTTCTATCGCGCCTCCGCCGCCGACTTCAAGAAAATTCCTGGGAGTCCGATTGCGTATTGGGTGAGTGAACGAGTGTTGAATTCTTTTGATCTACCAAAAATAGGAGAACATTTTCTTGTAAAAAGTGGTTTAACATCTGGGGATAAAACGAAATATGTTAGAAATTGGCCAGAATGCCGCTACTTTGATATAAATTTCCAAGCCCAAAATGGTCTTTACAATAATCTGAAGTGGTTCCCTCATAACGATGGAGGCCCACTTAGAAAATGGTATGGAAACCGTAATAGTGTCATTAATTGGGAGTCAGATGGAAAGGAGATTAGAAATCTAAAAAACTCAACAGTCAGAAGTTCACAACATTATTTTAAGCCTGGGGTGACATGGACTGACGTCAGTTCATCATTTTTTGCAGCTCGTTTCTTACCATCTGGTTCTATATTTGAAAATACTGGTTCTTTAATAATTGTGGAAGGAGAAGAAGCATTAAAGTTGTTAGGTTTTCTCTCTACAGAAGTTGCAAAACAATTAATGGACCTGATGGATCCTACACTTCACTATGGGGTTGGTGAAGTTGCAAAACTTCCTTTATGTGACTTGGAAACAATTCCGAGGATAACAGATCTTGTTTACACATGTATATCTATAGCAAAATCAGATTGGGACTCCTATGAAACATCCTGGGATTTCACGACCCTCCCCCTCCTCCAACCAGAATACCGCCATCCAACCCTCGCTGAAACCTACACCAAACTCCGCGCCCGCTGGAAAGAAATGACTCTTGAAATGCAGCGGCTGGAGGAAGAAAACAACCGTATTTTCATTGAAGCCTATGGTCTGCAAGATGAAATGACCCCAGATGTTCCTCTTTCTGAGATCACACTTACCTGTAACCCATATTATCGCTACGGCAACAAAAAACAGAAGAAGAACTGGAAGCTCTGCTACTGACCGATATCGTAAAAGAACTGATTTCCTATGCTGTCGGCTGCATGTTCGGGCGTTACTCTATTGATAAAGAAGGACTGATACTTGCAAACCAGGGAGAAAAACTTGCTGATTTTAAAGAAAAAGTTCCCGGAGCTACTTTCCTGCCGGATGAAGATAATATAATCCCGATCCTCGATGATGAATATTACACGGACGACATCGTAGGCAGGTTCAAGGAGTTTTTGAAGCTCACTTTCGGGGCGGAGACGCTTTCTGAAAACCTTGACTTTATTGCAGGGGCGCTTTCGAAGAAAGGAGAGGCTTCTGAGAAAGTCATAAGGGATTATTTCCTGAAGGATTTCTACAAAGATCACGTAAAGATGTATAAGAAGAGGCCGATTTACTGGCTCTTTACTTCAGGAAATGAAAAGGTGTTCAATGCGCTCGTTTACATGCACAGGTATGATAAGACGACTCTGGCAAAGATGAGGATTGATTATCTGCTGGACTTCGAATCAAAACTGGATGCTCAGAGGTCGCTTCTGGAAAAAGAGATTACTGAGAATCTGGAGAACCGAAGAAAAGCTGAATCAGAGCTTGCAAAACTCAATAAGAAGATTGAAGAGCTCGTTAAGTATGATGAACTGCTTCAACATAAAGCGGATCAGATGATTGAGATTGATCTGGATGATGGGGTCAAAGTTAATTATGAGAAGTTTGAGGGGTTGGTGGGGAAAATATAAGCTTTTTAATCGTAGAGACGGATTATTAATCAAATCTCAAAAAAGGTACTATAGATATGTTCTATTTAATTTGAAAAAACAGGCTTCAGTTACTATTTATAAAATCATCTAACCTAAATGAAGTTAATATAACACCGCGGATTGTATATGAGGAATCATTTTCGTTCACTTTTTTGAGATTCCAAGGCCAAAGACGACAACGAAAATCTTTTGGATTGTCAACGATAGAAACACCTTTTGGTATATAATCTTCAACAATACCCTTGCACAGAACACCATTGTAAATTGCTCCAGAGATGTGTTCGCAAGTTGTAAAATCTTCACCACAAACGTTGCATCTTATTGATTTTATAAACATTTCTGGGCTTGCATAAATTCCAGACCCATATTTTTCCGAAAAACAATTCTCATAATATTTTATTCTCTCTGTTAAACTTGTTAAGTTGTTTGAAGGAATATAATTTGAAACATAATTTATTCGTTCTTTACAATCACATAATAAGATCCATGCTTTTTCAACAATCTTTGGCTGGGATACCCAGTTTCTTGATTTTGTCAATTCATTTAATTCACTTAAATCTTTTATTCCTCGAAAAAGAATTCCAACTATAATAGACTTATTTTTCAAGTCAGTGTTTGAGCAATCTAAATCGTTGATTATTTTCTTACACACGTCTATTGCCATTTCAGCTGTGGCTTTTGAATCAACAAATTCTCCATTAAAAAGATAAAAATTGCAATCTTTAAAAAAGACATCCATTTTGAGATCGAATTCCTGTTCATTCATCATGAAAACTCTCTTCCATATTGTCTTTTTCTAAAGAATGTAGTAATGAATACAACGTTTTGACATTTCCATCATATTTGATATGATCTCCGTTTGGTAAGCGAAGATCTAAATGTGCTTGATTATCCTCAGTTTTATTTCCGTGATTTTGTAAAATCTTATATGAAATTATGTTAATAATAAGCGGAAAGAAGCAATTTTCAAGAATCCATATTGTCCCAAGCCAAATGTCTCCTCCTCTTCTCTCAAACAAACATGAATCAATTCCCATATCCTTCGAATTAGCACACTTTATTCCTTCAGATCTCAAAAATTTATATAATAATATAGAACCAGGAGCATCTTGAAACTCATCGCCTTCTTTTTTTGATTCAATGTTTTCGGGTAATAAAAGAACGCTGTAATCTTTCAGCACTTTGATGTCTATTCCATAATCTTTTAATGTATCGTAGTGAGATCCAATCAAGTTTATCACCAATTAGTTAAGATTTCCATAATTAGCACTTTTTCTATAACAACACTTCCATAATTAAAAAATCTAAGGTTGTAGAAGTTAGTTATTGAAGAATCCTATACATTTGAATTTAAAAAAATTCGATGACAGAACCGTAGAATCAGCCGTAGCTTTTGCTAATGCAAAAGGCGGAATGATCCTTAAACCGCACCAAAGCTGCAAAAAAACCACAATTATGAGAATCAAGGTGAGATTTTTAAATTTTCTTAAATAGTAATTAAGATGCCTTTTTTGGTCATCTCAATAAATTTTGTGGGAAAAGCCGGTCAGCAAGCTGACCGGTGAGAGTGCCGGTACCTGAAAAAGAGATCAAAAAAGGTCTCTGGGAATAACTGAATTAGGGGATTATGGTTGCCTTGTCCGGGTTTTTAAAAAATAACTGACCAATCCAAAGGGGGAAATGGGAACATAATGGGGGACATAAATACGTTACAAAAACGTTGTAATCATGCCATAAAAGACAAACACGCCATAAACATGCCAATGAACCAATGGAGTTGCTGAATTCATTAGTAATTGAGAAAATACTAAAGAAAAGCAGAGATTTTTAGAGTGATGTTGGAAAAATTTAATACAGATCGGAGCATGTATTGGTCATTATTTTCTCCATTTCTCAGGAATCTGATAACCTTGAGTGAGCAATACGTAAAGCTACCGTGTTTTGAAACTGTCATAAGTCAAATGGTCAAGAATATCTACAGGTCTGAGAGATGCAGGTATTCTGAGCTTGAAGCAAAACTGGTTGGTGATTTTAAATTTGGGAATAGTTTTCAACAGGAAGATTTAGATTACGAAAACCTTGAATTCAAGGAGGAAATCTACTGGGTTTTCAAGTACCTGAAAACGATACGGCTTATCAGGGATGGGCCGGATGGGCTAATTTCCATAAGTCCTGAGGGAATGGAGTGGTTAAATACACAGGTACTTGAAGAAAGCGAACTGGAAGATCCTGAGCAACTGGTTGAGATACGGGATTATTTAAACACTTTCGAACTTAAACTCGACCCAATTGTTGTTTCGTACAACCAGCTTACACAGGCTGATAAAGGGAAAGTGGACAGGACATTAAGCAGTTTCTACTGTGCAAAGGACCCTGATATCCAGGAATTTGTGCGGCGCAATATGGAAAGGTTTAATGACAGATCAATATGCAGATCATACCTTATACTTGATAGAAAGAACAGTGACGATGAAAACTTCTGCGTCCTTGGATTTTTCGCCCTGGCTTTGAAAATACTGAAAGTAGACCAGAGCAAGTTGAGCAGGAAGCAGAAAAAGGACATGAACCTGCTGAGAGAACAGGAAGGCATTCCTTCATACTTTATTGCCCAGTTAGGGAAAAATGACATGTTTAAATACAACTTTGAAGGAAAATACCTGCTTGACGAAGCCGTAAACATTGTTTATGGCTGCATCGGGTTATTGGGAGGGACCATTGTCTGGCTTGAAGCAAATAAGGAAGCCGATTCCGTGGTGAAATTTTATAAAGACAATGGGTTTATAGAATTGCAGTCCGAACTGCAGGAGGACGGGATAGAGAGGATACAAATGGTAAAATATTTAAACAGGGAATGATTAAAAAAGAAACGTATATCAAACAAGAACACATATAGTTGTTAAAAGACAGGACTAAACTGCAAGGGGGAATCACATGGCATCGAGATATCTGGAACAAAACACATTGTACATATCAGACCCTGTTGCCATTAATAAGTTGCATTCTTTATTCGAAAAGAATGAAAAATCCAAATCTCCTGTATCTCGGTATACAAAATCTGAGAAAGAGGTTATGGAATTCTTAAAAAGGTAATGGATCTGTACATTTATACTTAAGAATAAAATTTTATTTTCAATATAGAGGTTCGAACCTCACTTTTCTATCTTCTTTTTTAGAATTACTTTTTTAATATATTTCTGATCAGATTATGGGCATAACTTATAACATTTTAGCACTATATTGCTTACTAATTTTCTTTTACAATAAGTTCCGAATTATATGTCACATGTTCTCCTTACAAAGTTGGCAAAATCTTTTAAAAATCAAAGAGTATTTCATGAACACGTGAGCTAAATTTCTAAGTATCACTCAACTCTTCCGGATTAATAACAGGATATGGATTCTCATGGTCAACGTAGAAAAAACCAGCAGCAGTTTACTTAAAAAATTCTCTCCCTCCGAACTGAAGGACTATGAAAAAAGAAAAATCGTTTTCTGGTACGACAGAGACAAAATCGGCTGGGATGAAGAAAACCAGGCGCCAAGCGGAGAGCTGGAAGAGATCATAAAAATCCTGGATGAGAAAAGCATCAAATTCCATATCCTGAGTGACAACTATTTTGAAACCAAAAAGCTCCTTGAAATCGAGGACCCGGAATCAAACTACCTGATCTACTCCCCGGAAGAGGAAAGGCCACACGAGGAAAACTGGCTGTTTGACATCCAGCTTTATTCTTCAAAATTCGAGAACAGTCGGATTTCGGAAATCAAGAGTGAATTTGAGATTGACGGGTATGAGCTGGACGACTTTTTTACCGAGTACCAGAAGTTCTTCGGCAACCAGAAAGAAAGAGTCCAGCCTTTAAAGAAACTCCACCAGAAGGGCTGGCGGGAAAAAGAGTTCATCCTGGGCATGCTGGCGGTTTTTTCAAAAACGCAGGCTCCTGAATTCAAACTGATCGTGCGGGACATCATGCTGAAATCTCTGGATGAAGCTGAAAACCCGGCATGGGAAAATATCTCAAAGTTCGGGTTGGAGGAAAACTTCTGGGAGCTGGCAGAAGAGGACTTTGGGTTTTCAGTAAAGAACCCTACCCTGAAGAAGCTTTTCCTGAGCTTCCTGATTACACACATGAAGCGGTATTCCGGAATTTCCCTTTCAGGCTACGACCAGTATGTGAACCGAAAAGAAAACGAGTGTCAGATCTTCCTCAAGCACTGGATGGACAGCTCACGGGATTCAAAAATATTTGAGAAATATACAAGGGACATCCTTGAAAAAAACAGCCAGGATCTGGAAAAGAACCTGCAGGCAGCGCTTGATAAACGAGATGTACACACATATCTTGAAGCCGAAGCTGTTGAGACCTTTGACAAAGCTGTAATTCTTCATATAATCAAATCCTTAAATAGTCCTATAGATTCAACAGAAGAGGACTTCAAAAGCTATCTTTCCTGGATCGATACCCGCCGGACGAAGCACTGGTTTTTCGAATATGAGAATATCTACAACGCACTTGAATATGCGGTTAAGCTCTTCCGGTTTTCCCTTAAATATTATGATAATTCAAAAGCAGCTGACATTCTTGAAAACACACGCAGTTTGTACGAGTTATTTAAAGCATATGCTGAGACCTACTACCAGATCGATTACCTCTACAGGAAATTCTACTATTACTATGATAAAGAGCAGGAAAAAGGGCTCTGTAGAAATCCTTAATTTGATGTAAATAATCTCCATTACTTTTTTGTTTATGTTATAGACTATCAGTTTAACTTTTACTTCCTTTACTTGATTTCTAAGCTTTCTTGCTCTTAGTGTTTCTCCAAATTTCCTTTTTATGACAGAGATTATTGTCTCTACTATATTCCTT
>ENA-UOOI01000189-UOOI01000189.1-fermentation-metagenome-genome-assembly--contig:-NODE-189-length-78029-cov-100.621861_pt1 | contig 78029 bp, 67 predicted proteins | sample MGYA00245779_ERZ724027 | MGnify/ENA primary metagenome ERZ724027 (study PRJEB28704, sample SAMN03018318) | fermentation metagenome | biome: anthropogenic terrestrial biome; feature: soil...
ATATTTTAAACTGTATTTACACTCTTGTCTAAAATATTCTATACCACATATTTTACCAGATGGCTACTATCCGTAATACCCCCGCTTAAGCGGGGGTATTACGACCGCTACGCCCCCTTAAAGGCTCTTTCTAAGCATCAAAATACATACTGTATTCTATAGGTGATGGTATAGGCAAAATCTTAACAACTTCATTTTTATATTTATAATTAACCCAGTTATCTATAAAGCCTTTATCAAAAACTCCACCTTTTAATAAGTACTCATAATCATTTTGAAGTGCAATAAGTGCTTCTTCTAGTGATTTTGGAAGAGCTTTTATCTTTGCTTTTTCTTTTTCTGGAAGCTCAAATACATTTACATCATAAGGTCCAAAACCTTCATCAGTAGGATTAATCCTATTTACAATTCCGTCAAGGCCTGCCATTAATAGTGCTGAAAATGCTATGTATGGATTCATAGTTCCATCTGAAGGTCTAAATTCAAATCTTTTTTCCTCTGGTTTAGTTGCATAGCCTGGAATCCTTATTACAGCAGTTCTATTTGCTGTACCAAAGCATATAGAAACTGGTGCTTCAAATCCGGGTACTAATCTTTTATATGAATTAGTGCTTGGATTTGTAAATGCTAAAAGTGATGGTGAATGTTTTAAAACACCCCCAATAAAATAAAGTGCATCCTGGCTTAACCCTGAATATCCTTTTTCATCGTAAAATACATTTTTACCATTTTTCCTTAGCATCATATGAACATGCATTCCACTGCCAGCTTCACCATATAACGGTTTTGGCATAAAAGTTGCTGTCTTTCCATAAAGCATTGAAGTATTCTTAATAATATATTTAATCATTAATGTTCTATCTGCCATTTCAGATAATTTACCAAGTTCAACTTCAATTTCAAGCTGTCCTGCTGCACCAACCTCATGGTGATGGTATTTTACTGGTATGCCTACATCTTCAAGTTTAAGCACCATTTCTGATCTTAAATCATTTGTAATGTCATGAGGAAGTGCTGCATGGTATCCTCCCTGAAAAGGAACTTTATATCCTTGATTGTTTTCCTTATTATTTGTATTCCAAGGTGCTTGTACAGAATCGATAAAAACTTCTTGGTGATTATGTTGAATTTCATAACTTATATTGTCAAAAACATAAAATTCAAATTCTGGTCCTACTAAAAACTCATCAGCAATCTTAAGGCTCTGCATATATTGTTCAGCTTTTTCAGTTATAAACCTTGGGTCCCCTTCGAACCTTTTTTTATTATTACCAATTTCATATATGTTTGCTATCATGCTTAAAGTTGGTATATTGCAAAATGTATCAACAAAAGCTGTTGACATATCTGGAATAAATACCATGTCACTTTTTTCAACCACAGCATAGCCATAGCTAGAGCCGTCAAATCCTATTCCTTCCTTAAAAATATTTTCATTTAACCTTGTAACAGGTATAGATAAGTGCTTCCACTGCCCTGTTAACGTAATCATTTTAAAGTCAATAATCTTGATGTCGTTTTTCTTTACAAAGTTTTCTAATTCTTGATAATTATTAAACATTTTTTCCATCGCCCCCATATGAATTGTATACAATTTTAGTATAATTCTAATAATTCGAAAGGTCAACATATAAGCTTTCATTTAGGTGCCAGCCTCTTGACATCTGACATTTAAAATCATTAATGAACAAATTACAGCGGAGATAAGAAAAATATATGGAATGAGCGAACATCTTTGCAAACGGAAAAGTGAATGGAATATATTTTTCTTATCGCAGCGGTGTATTAAATCTAAATTACGAATAAAACACAAGTTCCACTCGTCACAACAATTGAAAAATATTATACAGCAAATTGAAGTTACAAATAATACCTTTCAATAGTATTTCCATTATTTACATTTATAAATTTAATTTCACCATCTTCAAACACTGCAATAGATGGTATTCCATCGCCCTTAGGTACAGAAGGACTTCCTGGATTAACCATCAAAGTTTCAAAGTACGGCTCGCACTTTCTGATATGTGTGTGGCCAGTAACCATAATATCTGCCTTATAAATTCTTGCAATATTTTTAATCTTATCCTCTTCAATTTCACCATGCATTACTACAAATCTTATATTATCTTTTTCATAAATAATAATTGGAGAAAAAACTGGGAGAGATAGTACCGCCATGTCCACATCTGCATCACAATTTCCTCTGCTAATAAGCATAGGAATTTTACAGTTCTTTATTTCTTCTGCAAGTTTTTGAGGATCATATCCTTCTAAAATAGGATTTCTTGGCCCATGATATAATATGTCACCGGCACATAAGATCATATCAGAGCCTTTTAAAATATTAATTGCCTTTTTAAATTGCTCAGGATATCCATGTAAATCACTTATTATACCAATTTTCATTGCTATAACCTCCTAAGAATAATTTTTAGTCGACACCAATTATATAATTACTTCTATGATTAGTAAATAGAGTCCTTTACCCTATTTGCCATTCGTAATTTAAAATCATTAATGAACAATTACAGCGGAGATAAGAAAAATATATGGAATGAACATAGAGTGAGCAAGTAGATGTTCTTAGGATTAAAATGACAGAGAAGCTTAGTGTATTTCGTTGTGTTTGAGCGATAGCGAGTTTAACGAAATCACTTAGCTTGTCTGGCATTTTAATCCTTAGAACATCTTTGCAAACGGGAAAAGTGAATGGAATATATTTTTCTTATCGCAGCGGTGGATTAAATCTAAATTGAGAATTGCAGTTACCCTATAGCATATTATTCCACATATATTTTTTTCATTATTGCTAATAATAACATAGGTAAATTATTTTTTTGAGGAGGCTTATAAAATGATGAATGCAGGAAATAAACAAATCGAAAGCAACAATCTAAAAGTAATTAAAGATCAACTTGCATATGAATCTTTAATGAACAAAAAATTTAATGAATATGGAGAGATGTGCAGTGACCCGCAAATCAAATCCCTTTGCAGTCAATCAAGTGGGGTTCACAAACAAAACTTTACCAATTTAAAAACCTACCTTGATTCCCATCAATAAAAAATAAAATGGAGGCGTAATAATTATGAATAATGTAAGAGGTACTACAGGACTTACTGATAAGGACATTTTACAAGATTTGCTGACAACAGAAAAGCAGGTTGTTTCTTCTTATAGTACAGGAATAACTGAAACTTCCTGTCCAAACCTTAGAAATACCCTAATAGATAATTTTAAGAGTGCCCAGGATACACAATATAAAATATTTGATACTATGAGACAAAAAGGTTGGTATCAAACAAAAGATGCCCCTGATAATGAAGTTCAACAGCTTAAAACAGAATCCAGCCAAATGATGCAGGAGTTGAAATAATTTAAAAAAGAGCTGCTGCAAAAACTGAAATTCATTTTGCAGCAGTTTCCTTTTTAATTATTTCCAGGATTTTTTCATCAGCTTCATTTAGAACCTTTATACCATTTTCTAAAAAAAGCTGAGCTGTAACCCCATTTCCTTCTACTATTTTCCCTGTAAAAGTCCCATCATAAATCTTCCCTAGTCCGCAGGATGGGCTTTTTGCTTTTAAAATTGCAATATGGCATCCCTTTTCTTTTGCCATCTCAAGGGCGGATTTTGCTCCCTTCTTATATTCCTTTGTTACATCTATCCCTTTTTTGTTAACTACCCTTACTGCTCCCTCTTCGCTTTTTATTATTTCAGAAGGGCTTCTTGGAGTTTCTAATCCCCCAAGCTGTTCCGGGCAAATTAAAACTGCTTTTCCTTCTTTAAATAGTTCATATATGGTTTCATTAAAATTGTTTCCTCCATTATATTTGCAGTTAACACCACAAAGACAAGCACTGACTGCTATCATAAAACTCTCCTACCTTTTTAATTGAGCTATAGTAACCCCGCTTCCGCCTTCACCTATATCTCCCATTCTTATACTTTTAATATAGTGATTATGTTTTAAATTAGATTGAATTCCTTCTCTTAATGCACCTGTCCCCTTACCATGAATTATAGTTACATTTTCTATCCCTGCTAAAGATGCATCATCTAAATATTTATCAATATTATATAAAGCCTCATCTATGGTTTGACCCCTCACATCTATAGACGAAGATATCTCTGCTGCCTTTTGCTGCATAATCTTTGCAGCTATAGATTTTTTAGGCTTCTTCTTTTCATTTTTCTGCTTTAAAAGCTTACTAAGGGGCACATTTACTTTCATCATTCCGACTTGCACTAAAACTTCCCCTTTAGAATCAGGTTCTGTAAGCACAGTTGCTTTTTGTGAAAGTGTACTTACAAAGACTTCCTCTCCAACTTTTACATTCTCAACCCTTTCCATGCCTTCCTTTATTTCAAGAGTATCTACATCTTTAACTTCCATACTATCTAGCTTTTCTTTAAGCTGTTTTCTTTTATCCTCAGCGTCTTTTATTGAAATTTCTTCGGAAGCCTTAAATTTCATTTGATTAAGTTCTTTAATTATGCTGTCAGCTTCTTTTTTTGCCATTTTAACAGTTCTTCTTGCTTCTTCCTGAGCTTTTCTTATAATATTATCTCTTTCTGTATCCAATTTGTATTTTTTATTAGAAAGCTCCTTTTTTAGCTCAGCTGCTTCTCTTTTTGTTTTTTGAGCTTCTTCAAGTTCCTTCTCTACAAGCACAGTCTTATTCTGGAGATTTTGAATAACATCTTCAAATTTAGCAGCATCCTTAGAAACCATATTTGCTGCATTGTTAATGATCTCATCACTAAGTCCAAGCCTTCTGGATATTTCAAAAGCATTAGATTTCCCAGGTATTCCTGTAAGCAATCTATAAGTTGGTCTTAATGTTTCAACATCAAATTCTACAGAAGCATTTTCAAAGCCTTCCTCTTTCATAGCAAAAACTTTTATTTCACTATAATGGGTGGTTGCAATTATTTTTGCTCCCTTTTCATATAATGTTTTCAAAATAGACATTGCAAGGGCTGCACCTTCTATAGGGTCAGTACCTGCTCCCAGCTCATCTACCAGAACTAAGGATTTGCTGTTAACTTTTTCAAGTATATTAACAATGTTAGTCATATGGGAGGAAAATGTTGATAGACTTTGCTCTATACTTTGTTCATCCCCAATATCAGCAAATACATTTTCAAAAATTGAAACTTCAGAACCATCTTTGCATGGAATTGCAAGCCCTGAAGATGCCATAATCACTAAAAGACCAACAGTTTTTAAGGTAACAGTTTTTCCGCCTGTATTAGGCCCTGTAATAACAACAGCATTATAGGTTTCACCTAACTTGACATCAATAGGTACAGCTGTTTTTTTATCAAGCAGCGGATGCCTTGCGCCCTTTAGATATATTTTCCCGTTATTATTTACCTCAGGTATAGTTCCTTCCATGCTATAAGCTAGCTTACCCTTTGCCATTATAAAATCTAAATATGCAGCATTTTTATTATCAAGTTCTAATACTGTCATATTATCATAAACTTTAAGGGATATTTCCATAAGAATTCTATCTATTTCTTCCTTTTCTTTTAATAAAAGCTCCTTTATTTCATTATTTAAATCTACAAGGGCCATTGGTTCAATAAAAAGTGTGGATCCACTTGAGGATTGATCATGAACAAGACCTGGTACAGATGCTTTGCATTCTGCTTTAACTGGAATTACATATCTTCCTTCCCTTATTGTAATAATATTATCTTGAAGATATTTACTATAAGTTTGAAGGGTTGACTGAGTCTTATCCTTTATTTTTGAAGTTTTCTCCTTAATAGATTTTCTAATTGAGTGAAGCTTCTGGCTTGCATTATCCGATATTTCCTCTTCACTTATAATTGCATTTTCAATTACTTCCTGCAGCTCCTTTATATAAACCATGGAATCTATAATTTCATATATAATAGGAAACTGTTCACTTTTTGAGCCATCCTTCATAAACATTTTAAGATGCTTTATACATCTTAATAAATCACAAATATTTAGAAGTTCTCCAGGAGTCAAAACATAGCCAATTTCTGCTCTTTTTAAAGATTCACCTATATCCCTTATGCCCTCTAAAGGCAGACTCCCCCACTTCATAATTATATCAATAGCTTCTTGGGTTTCTTTAAGGCTATCCTTAACTTCATATTCTGAAGTAGAAGGCTTTAAATTGCTGCAAAGCTCCTTTCCTAAAGAAGACTCCGCATTTTCCATAAGCATATTTTTTATCTTATCATACTCTAAAACCCTCAGAGTTCTTTCATTCACTTAAATCAATCCTTTCCTAAAAAGAATATATCTATTCTTTCTGCAAAGCTCCCTATATTCCCACAAAGAGCTTTGTCCATGCCCATAGTTTTATACTCAATATCATTTTCTAAAGTTAATTATACACAATCTGCAAAAAATACAAAAGGGGTTAATAATAAACCCCATCAGCTACTTTTTTTATTTTGTACATCCTTTAGTTCCTTAAAATCCTTTTTAAGTCTTATAATTTCTAATTGGTTTTCAAAAAGCTCATCCTTTAAATTATTTGTTTCCATCTTAAAACCTTCAATTTGCTTTTCAAGGCTGCTATTATTTTCTTTAAGAAAAGCGTTTTCCTTAACAAGTTTTTCAAGCTCTCCACCCTTTTTATCTGCATCAGATAGAGAACTTTCATAATTATTTTTTATATTTTCATTTTCTTCTAAGCTCTCTTGATAAAGCGCCTTTATGTTTTCATATTCCTGAGTTAAAGATTTATATTCTCCCTCCATCTTCTGATACTTTTTAATAGCTGCTTCATACTTTTCCATTGGCTCATTTACTCTTTCTTTTAAAGCAGCATTTTCAGCTCTTGCCTTATAAAGCTCATCTGCAATGGTAAGTGCTCCAAGAACAGCAGCGGATGTTGAACTATGCTTGGCATTTTGATTTGCAATTTCTTTTATTTTCTTATCCACATAATTTGCAATGGAAAATAAATAATCTTCTTTTTCATTACCAGTTAGAATATATTCGGAACCATTAATTTTTACTACTATTTTATTTTTAGGCATACAAAGCACCCTTTCAATGGTTTGTTACCAATATTTTTATTTTAAATTAAAATGTACCTATTAAATACTATTCTACCATTATTTTTTATAATTTTAAGCCTTATTTAAAACTTTTTTTATTTTTTAATAAATTTAAGGCAAAAAAGCGGAAGGGGCTGTTGCAAAACTTCATGATTATGGAAAACACAAAGACAGTGGAGATAAGAAAATATGTAGAATAAGCAAGTAGGGAGCGGTCTTGATCGCTTTGCCGCACAATGATCAGAATTTAGGAGGGCAAAGCGGTCAAGACCGCTCCCTACAACTTATAACGAAAATATGATTCTAATTTAACATTCTCTTAATTTTGCACCAAGTTTTTCTTCAAGTGCTTTTACAATTCTTTCATGGACCTTATTAACTTCCTCATCCTTTAATGTCCTTCCTTCGGCTCTGTAAGTAATAGAATATGCTATGCTTTTCATCCCTTCCGGAACCTGTTTCCCCTTATATACATCAAATAGCTTTATTGACTCCAAAATGTCCTTACCATTGGCTCTTATAATATTTTCAATTTCTGCTGCAGTAACCTCATCCTTTACAAGCATGGCAATATCTCTTGATACAGAAGGATATTTTGGAAGAGATTTATATTTTTTATTAAGATTTGAAGCCTTAAACACTGAATTTAAATCTATTTCAGCAATATAAACTCTTTCTTCAATATCATAGTTATCTGTTACATTTGGATGCACTTCTCCTAAGACTCCTGCTTCTTTATTTCTAATAATTATTTTTGCAGTTCTTCCTGGATGGAATATCGGATTTTCTGATTCTTTAGCAAAAAGACATCTTTCAATTCCAAGTGCATTCATTAAATTTTCTACTACTCCCTTTATGTTATAGAAGTTAGCTTCGCCATACATTCCAATAACAAGCTTATCCGTTTCTTCCGGAAGCTCATCGTTTTCCCTTGGAATAAAAACTTTAGCAATTTCAAAAAGCTTTACCTCATTTATTCCTCTTGAATAATTGGTTGCCATAACTTCCATCATAGAAGGTATAGCTGTAGTTCTCATAATACTGAAATCTTCTCCAAGAGGGTTTGAAATTTTAACAGCATTTCTAATAGCATCGGAATCAGGAATACATATTTTATCATAAACTTTTGGACTTACAAAAGAATAAGTCGTACACTCATAAAAACCGCTTGAAACCATAGTTTCCCTTACAATTTTCTTTAACTTCTGATCCTTTTTTACTGTTCCCTCTACAGTTTCACCCACTATTTTTCTTGTTGGAATATTGTTATATCCATATATTCTTGCTATCTCTTCTGCAACATCCTCTTTTATTTTTACATCCTGCCTAAATGTTGGAACAACTAAGTTAAGCTCATCCCCAATTAAATTAGTTTTTATCTCAAGAGATTCAAGCATTTCTTTCATCATTTCAGGCTTAATATCTGTTCCTAAAAACTTGTTAACCCAAGAAGCTGAAACTGTTAGCTTGTGAGGCATTAAAGGATTTTTATAAACATCAACTGTGCCGCCTACAATTTCACCTGCTCCTAATTCTTCAATTAAATTACATGCTCTATTCATAGCCATTTCAACAAGATTTGGATCAATGTCCTTTTCAAATTTAGAAGATGCATCTGTTCTTAATCCAAGCTTTTTGGAAGTAAGTCTTATAGAAGTTCCATCAAAGTTTGCACATTCAAATATTATGGTATTTGTATCATTTTTAATTTCAGAGTTTTCTCCACCCATAACCCCTGCTACAGCAACAGGTTTTTTATCATCTGCAATAACAAGCATTGATGAGTTCAAAGTCCTTTCTTCTCCATCTAAAGTCTTGAACTTTTCATTATCTTCAGCTTTCCTTACAATTATTTTACTGCCCTCAATAAATTTATAATTATAAGCATGCATTGGCTGACCAAGTTCTACCATAACGTAATTGGTTATATCCACAATATTGTTTATTGGCCTTATACCAGCTTCCTTAAGCCTTTGCTGCATCCATTCCGGGGAATCCTTAACAACTACATTTTTAACCATCTTGGCAGCATATCTTCTGCATAAATCATCTTTTACTTCAACTTTTAAATAATCATTTATATCCTCATCATTGCTGCTATATGCTGTATTAACTGGTTTTAATTTTGTCTTAAAAGTTGCTGCTGCTTCCCTTGCTATACCATAAACACTAAAGCAGTCAGCCCTATTTGAAGTTATTTCAAAATCTATAACTCCTCCATTTAATCCAAGCACTTCTTTAATGTCTTCACCTATTGGGGTTCCCTCTTTTAGTATCATTATTCCATGTACAGAATCCTCATCAGCAATTCCAAGCTCTACCTCAGAACAAAACATTCCATTTGATTCTACTCCTCTTAATTTGCCTTTTTTAATTTTAACTCCACCTGCTAAAGTAGAACCATGAAGAGCAACAGGCACTATATCATTAACTCTAATATTTGTAGCAGCAGTAACAATTTGAATAATTTCATCTTTAATATCTACCTTGCATATTGTAAGCCTATCAGCATTAGGATGCTTTTCAATGCTTAATATTTTACCAGTAACTACCTTGCTTATTTCCTTGCCGTTTTCAATTATTTCTTCGACTTTTGAACCGGAAAGAGTAAGCTCATCACCTACCTCTGTAATACTTTTATCTATATTTACATAATCTAATAACCATTTATATGGAACTATCATTTTATCACCCCTTTAAAATTGTTTTAAAAATCTTAAATCATTTTCATAAAATAATCTTATATCGTCAATTCCATACTTTATCATAGCAAGCCTTTCAAGGCCCATTCCAAATGCAAAGCCGCTGTATTTTTCAGGATCAATTTTTCCCCTTCTTAAAACATCAGGATGTACCATACCGCAACCTAATATTTCAATCCATCCTGAATTTTTACATATTCTGCAGCCTTTTCCTCCACATGCAAAGCACGAAACATCAACTTCAGCAGAAGGTTCAGTGAATGGAAAATGATGGGGTCTAAATTTTGTTTTTGTGCTTTCGCCAAAAAATCTCTTTGCAAAAGTGTCTAAAGTCCCCTTTAAATCTGACATTGTTATTCCCTCATCTACAACCAATCCCTCAATTTGAGTAAACATTGGAGAATGAGTAGCATCAACAGCATCAGAACGGTAAACTCTGCCTGGTGCTATTATTCTAATTGGAGGTTTTGATTTTTCCATTTCTCTTATTTGTACAGGGGATGTTTGTGTTCTTAAAACCACGCCATCTTTAATATAAAAAGTATCCTGTTCATCTCTTGCAGGATGATTCTTAGGTATATTTAAAGCTTCAAAATTATAATAATCAAGTTCTACTTCAGGACCCTCAGCTACTGAAAATCCCATCCCTAAAAATATCTCCTGTATTTCATCTAAAACTTTTGTAAGAGGATGAACCCCTCCAATTGGATTTGCTTTTCCCGGCATTGTAACATCTATTGTTTCAAATGCTAATCTCTGCTCCCTCTCCTTTTCTTTTATTGATTTTTTTGCATTTTCAATCGCATTTTCAATTTCTTCCCTTACATCATTAGCAAGTTTACCTGCAGCAGGTCTTTCTTCAGGAGAAAGGCTTCCCATCCCCCTTAATATTCCAGTTAGGACTCCTTTTTTGCCAAGATATTTAACTCTGATTTCTTCTAAATTATCACTGTTTATGCTTTTTTTTATTTTTGTCATGGCTTCAGTTCTAATATTTTCAAGCTCTTCTCTCATAAACTAAACTCCCTTCTTAAATCATTATAATTTATCAAATTAAATTAAAAATTACAGCGCCGTTTCACTATGTATTTTTATGCAAAACAAAAAGCCCCATCCCCACAAAGGGACGAAGCTTTAATTCGCGGTACCACCCTAATTGACATAAAGTCCACTCATAATTTTAACGGAAAAACCGTTCCATCCTACTATTATAATAAATACACCTATACTTCAAATGGAAAGCTCCAGAGGGAAACTTCAGATGATACTTCCTGCAGACTCATCTCTCAATCACAGATGATCCTCCCTGTGCGCATATCAGCTTACTTGCCTCTATCTAAGCCTTTAATATTCTATTTAAAAAATTATAACCATAATTGTTTACGTTGTCAACCTTTGCCTTACAACTTCGTAAATGATTACTGAACAAGCAACAGCTGCATTTAAGGATTCGGCTTTTCCAATCATAGGTATTTTAATTTTCTCATGGCAAAGCTCTATGTCATCCTTGCTCATACCCCTAGCTTCGTTCCCAATTACAATAGCTGTATTATCTTTAAAATTACAATCATAAAGATACTTTTTAGCTTCAGGGCTGGTAGAATACAATCTATAATCATTATTTTTCAATTCAAAAGAAGCTTCTTTAAAATTATCATAAAATACAATAGGAATATGAAATATAGAGCCCATGGTTGCCCTTAGGGCTTTGCTGCTGTAAACATCTGCGCTGCCCTTTATTACAATAAGCCCTCCTGCACCTGCCGCATCTGCTGTTCTTATAATTGTGCCCATATTACCGGGATCTTGAATTTCATCAAGCACTACAATGAATTTATTTTTTATATCCTTTAGTGTATATAAATTTTTTTCAGCAACAGCTACTGCACCTTGTGGATTTTCCGTATCTGCTAATATGCTAATTATATCATCAGACACTTCAAAAGCTGGGCAGGGGGTATTTAATATTCTTTCATATCCTGAGGTTTTAAAAAGTTTACTGCTGTATAGTATATAGTGAACTTTTGAAGATTTAATGCCTTCTTCAATAAACCTAATACCCTCAATTATATATTTGTTTTGCAGCTCTCTATATTTTTTTTGTTTTAGCTTTACAGCTTCTTTTACATGCCTGCTATTTTTCCCTATCATATCATCATTCCTTACTATCTACTTCTTTCAATAGCACCTAATTCTTCTATTCCACCAATGACCACAAGTATGTCATCTTTTTCTATAACATCATCTGCTGAAGGAGATATGTTTATATCATTTCCCTTTCCTTTTTTAATTGCCATGACATTTACACCATATTTACTTCTCATACCAAGCTGCCTTAAAGACTTATTTGTCCAGTCATCAAGGGCAGTAACTTCCATTATGCTGTAATCAGGTGATAATTCTATATAATCCAATATATTAGCCGAACATAAATTGTGTGCTACCCTAGTTCCCATATCCCTTTCAGGAAATACAACCCTGTCTGCACCAATTTTGTAAAGAACTTTTGCATGAATTTCATTTTGTGCCTTTGCAATAACATATTTGACTCCCATCTCTTTTACAATCAAAGTTGCCATAATACTTGCCTGTATATCAGAGCCAATAGAAATTACTGCTACATCAAAGTTTCTAATTCCAAGAGATTTTAATGTCCCCTCATCTGTAGCATCTGCTTGAACTGCTTGAGTAACACTTTCTGATATTTTCTGTATAGTTTCATCATCAGAATCAATTGCTAATACTTCATTCCCTAAAGAATGTAATGTTCTTGCAACACTTGATCCAAACCTTCCAAGACCTATAACAACATATTGTTTTCCAGCCATATAAAACCCTCCTTAATATCAACCAACAAGTATTTTATCTTCAGGATATTTGATATTTTTACCAGCACTTATTTGTTTCTTAGCAAATGCAAGTGCAATAGTTAATACTCCAACCCTTCCTACATACATAGTAAGAAGAATAATAAGTTTTCCAAACCAATTTAAATGTGTAGTCAAATCTAATGTAAGACCAACTGTTCCAAAAGCAGAAGTTGCCTCATATAAAAACTGTATAAATGTTCCGTTTTGGGTTAGACATAATATCATAGTAACAAGCATTACAAGGCTAAAACTTATTAATGTTATAGCTATAGCTCTATATACAAGCTCTTTGCTAATTCTTTTTTTATCTATTTCTGTATCTTCTCTGCCATGCACTACTGCCACAACTGTCATAAATAAAAGTGCAGCTGTAGAAGTTTTAATTCCTCCTCCTGTTGAACCTGGAGAAGCTCCTATAAACATAAGAATTATTGTTAAAAATTGTCCTGCCAGTGTCATTTTCTCTGTTGGTATAGTATTAAATCCTGCTGTTCTTGGGGTTATTGAAGCAAAAAGACTTGCAAGTACTTTCCCCTTTGGGCTTAAATTCCCCATGGTTTCTGGATTTGAACGTTCGAATAAATAAAATAATACCGCGCCTGATACTATTAATATAGCAGTAGTAGATAATACAACTTTCGCATGCAGTGAAAGTTTTTTTGACTTCTTATAATTTAAAAGTTCAGTTATAACTGCAAATCCTATTCCGCCAATAACAATAAGACCGCCAATAGTAAGGCTTACTACTGCATTTTCTACATAGGGTGTTAAATTTTTAAAACCACCAATTAAATCAAATCCTGCATTACAAAAAGCAGAAACAGCATGAAATATACCAAAATAAATGCCTTTTGCCCATCCATATTGAGGCACAAACTGTGTAGCTAACAGAACAGCCCCTATACCTTCTATAGTAAAGGTTATTCCCATAACGTAAAGTGCAAGTTTAACTATACCCTGTATGCTAAAAGAATTATAGGCTTCCTGCATAATCAATCTCTCTTTTAAACTTATACGCCTTCCTAGTAGAATTGCAAACATAGTAGCAAAGGTCATAAAACCAAGACCACCTGTTTCAATTAAAAGCATTATTACAATCTGACCAAAAAGTGACCAATGTACACCCGTGTCTACAGTTACAAGTCCCGTTACACATACTGCTGATGTAGATGTAAAAAGGCAATCTATAAATGGTGTAACAGTTCCATCTGAAGATGCTACAGGCATCATTAATAGAAAAGCACCAGTTAATATAACTGCTGCAAATCCTAAGACCAATACTTGATCTGGTTGTAATTTATAAAATTTTAGTTTTTCTCCCTGTTGTTTGTAAATCATATTAAAACCCTCCTGAAAGGATCAAAAATATATGCTATATATGTAATTATATATAGTATAACCAATTGTATGCTAAACTCATATTATAATGTGGCGAAAAAATAAAGAGACCTGATATAACAGGCCCCATGCAACAACTATGCGTTTAATTTTTCTTTTGCTACATTTACAAGATCAGTAAATGCAGCCTCATCATTAACTGCAATGTCTGCAAGCATCTTTCTATTTATATCAACACCTGCTTTTTTAAGACCATTTATAAACCTTGAATATGAAAGACCATTTGCTCTTGTTGCTGCATTAATTCTTGCTATCCAAAGTTTTCTATAATCTCTTTTCTTTAATTTTCTTCCAACATAAGCGCTTCTCATAGCTTTCATTACAGCTTGATTAGCAATTACATATGATCTGCTCTTAGCACCATAGTATCCTTTAGCTTGTTTTAGAACTTTTCTACGATGTTTATGTGAACTTACTGCTCTTTTAACTCTAGCCATTTTTCAATCCCTCCTTTTTTTCTAACTATTCATATGGCAACAGCTTTCTTGCTGATTTTTCTAAAGTTGTGTGTACGTATGCACCTTTTCTTAAATTTCTCTTTCTTTTTTGAGTTTTCTTATTAAGAATATGACTATGATAAGCGTGAGCTCTCTTAAATTTACCATTAGCAGTTTTTCTTACTCTTTTAGCTGCTCCTCTATGTGTTTTCATTTTAGGCATAAAAAATTCCTCCTCTCTTTATCAAGCTTTCTTTGGGGTAAGCGTCATTGACATATTTCTACCCTCAAGTTTTGGTTCTTTTTCTATTACACTCACTTCCTGAAGTTTATCTGCTATTTTTCTTAGCAATTCTTCTCCAAAGTGAGAATAGTCAGCTTCTCTTCCTCTAAATCTAACAGTGACCTTGACCTTGTCTCCCTCTCTCAAGAATTTTCCAGCATTTTTACACTTTACATCTATATCATGTTCTTCAATTCCTGGGCTTAACCGTATTTCTTTTATACTAATTACTTTCTGCTTCTTACGAGCTTCTTTTTCTCTTTTCTGAATCTCATATAGATACTTTCCATAATCCATTATCTTGCATACTGGTGGTTTTGCCTGGGGTGCAATCATTACAAGATCAAGATGCTTAGATTCTGCCATTTCAATTCCTTCCTTTGAAGAAACTATTCCAAGTTGCTCTCCGTCATCGCCAATCAATCTTATTTCCTTTTCGCGGATTTCTTCATTGACAAAATTTTGTTTACTAATAAGTTCCACCTCCTAATAATTTGGGAAATAAAAAAAAGCGGATGGAAACCCATCCGCATAAAATCAATGTATATTATTAACCCATTTGCCTTTGGCTTAGGGTGAGAAGCGGACGGCTTCTTCTTAATCACTTGTTTATTTTATCACACCTAAAATTAGTTGTCAAACATTTAATTTTTCTTGCTTTTTATTTCGTCCTCAATCATTTCTACAAATGAATCAAAACTTAAAGTTCCCATGTCTCCAGCTTTTCTTCCACGAACTGATACATTCTTATTTTCAACTTCCTTATCACCAATGATAAGCATATATGGAACCCTTTGCATTTGAGCTTCTCTAATCTTATATCCAATCTTTTCATTTCTAAGATCAGATTCAACTCTAATATCCATATCAAACAGCTTTTTCTCAAGCTCTTTAGAATAGTCATTAGCCCTATCTGTTACAGGAAGTATCATTACTTGAACAGGTGAAAGCCATGTTGGGAATGCCCCTGCATAGTTTTCAATCAATATTCCAATAAACCTTTCAATGCTTCCAAATATAGTTCTATGAATCATAACTGGTCTATGCTTTTCTCCGTCTTCTCCTATATATGTTAAGTCAAATCTTTCAGGCATCTGGAAATCAAGCTGTATAGTTCCGCACTGCCATGTTCTTCCTATGCAATCTTTAAGATGGAAATCTATCTTAGGTCCATAAAATGCCCCATCGCCTTCATTGATTATATAATCCATTCCTGCTGCATTAAGAGCTTCCTTAAGACCATTTGTTGCTCTTTCCCAATCTTCATCGCTTCCCATGGAATTCTCTGGTCTTGTTGAAAGTTCAACATGATAATCAAAGCCAAACACTTTATAGAAGTAATCAGTAAGTTTAATTACACCTAAAACTTCCTCTTTTATCTGTGAAGGCATCATAAATATATGCGCATCATCTTGAGTAAAGCATCTTGCCCTCATAAGCCCATGAAGTGTTCCAGATGCCTCATGTCTATGAACAAGCCCTAATTCTGCCAATCTTATTGGAAGTTCTCTGTAGCTGTGCATTTGATTTTTATATATAAGTATTCCTCCAGGACAGTTCATTGGCTTTATAGCATAATCCATACCATCTATTTTAGTAAAATACATATTTTCTTTATAATGATCCCAATGTCCAGACTGATGCCATAATTCTTCATTTAATATTATAGGAGTTCTAACTTCTTTGTAGCCATTTTTTATATGCTCTTTTCTCCAAAAATCTTCAAGAACATTTCTTAATACCATTCCCTTTGGATGGAAGAATGGGAATCCTGGCCCTTCCTCATGCATACTAAATAGTTCTAACTCCTTGCCAAGTTTTCTATGGTCTCTCTTTTTAGCCTCTTCAAGCATTTTCAAGTATTCATCAAGCTCACTCTTCTTTGTAAAAGCAGTTCCATAAACTCTTTGGAGCATTTTGTTTTTTTCATTTCCTCTCCAATAAGCTCCTGCTACTGAAAGAAGTTTAAATGCTTTAACCTTACCTGTTGATTCAACATGAGGACCTGCACACAAATCTACAAAATCACCCTGTTTATAAAATGAAATTACTTCATCCTCTGGCAAGTCATTTATAAGCTCTACTTTATAATCTTCTTTTCTGTCCTGCATATATTTTATTGCTTCATTTCTTGGAAGTTCAAATCTTTCAAGAGGATAATTTTCTTTTACAATCTTCCTCATTTCATTTTCAATATCCTGAAACATGTCTTCAGTAATTGGAAAATCAGCATCAAAATCATAATAGAAACCTGTATCAATTGCAGGTCCTATTGCAAGCTTTATATCTGGATATAACCTTTTAACTGCCTGTGCTAAAATATGGGATGCAGTATGCCTAAGCGCCCACTTACCATCAGCATCATCAAAGGTTAATATTTCAAGGCTGCTGTCCTTATCAATAACAGTAGATAAATCCACAACCTTTCCATTGAGCCTTGCAACCATAGCTGATTTATATAGTCCCATGCCAATCTTCTTAGCGACTTCTTTAGCCTCAACCGGAGCATCAAACTCCATAATCTTTCCATCCTTTAATTGAACTTTTATCATGCTTATTCCTCCTTTTTATTGATTAAATTTTTTGTATTATTCCATATCTGTAAGCAATTATTATCTTACATTGCTTTACAGCTATAATAACCATTTTTAACAAAATAAAAGCCCTCATCCACAAAGGGACGAGAGCTTATTCCCGCGGTTCCACCCGAATTGGTAAATAATATAATAACCCACTTAAAAGCTTTAACGCAGCCTGCGCCTTTCTCTACTAATTTCAAGAAGGAACTCATGGGTGGTTTTCAATAATTTGTATTAAGGAAGTTTCCCAGCCTTTGAACTTCCATCTCTGTTAATCCTATCATTATTTACTCTTCCCAATCATTGTCTTTATCCTTTTGCTTATTCTACAATTATTATTTAAAAATGTCAATAACCAAGTAATCATTTTCCCTAAGCAATTTAGATTTAATACACCGCTGCGATAAGAAAAATATATTCCATTCGCTTGCCCATTTGCAAAGATGTTCTAAGGATTAAAATTTATGAAGCTGATTCTATTTTTTTTGGCTTGGATTTGTAGATACATTTTTTTTGCATATTTCACATCCCTTGCAGAAAACCAAATTTTCACCAAAGATGCTTTTTAAAGTATCAATAGTTTCAATGCTTTTAGAATTTTCAGCCCCATGTATTATAATTTTTTTTGGAGCTGAAGTTATAATTGCACTTACCAGCATATCATGTTTATCAATTTCTCCTTTTATTGTATCATCATTAAAATCCTCAAAAATTTCTTTGGAAATATCCTTTAAATCCTTATCCTTTAAAAGATAATCACCATCACTATTTACAATTATATTGATCAAATCATATTTACTTTCTTGAATCTCTAAAAAATATTTTAAAAGCTTTATAAACTCGCTATATTCCCTTTCAACCACAAAGTCCTCTACAGTTCTATCAATAATTTCTTTTAAGGAGCTGCTAAACTCCTTTAATCTAAATGTTATAAAGCCTTCAATTATAATTTCACTGCTATCCTGTAAATATTCTTCTATTTTTTTAAGAACATTGTTTCTATAGCTCATGCTATATACAAGGTCTTCCGAAGAAAACAAACCATTGCCAGATACTATTGAAATGCATCTTTCTTTAATTTCATCAATATCTGTTTTATCCATATAATCATAATTGCTCTCAATTAACTTACTTAATATTTCTGGTTCATATTCAAGAGAAATAAAATTGTAAATTATTTCAGAAGCATATGAATAGAATATTTCCTTATATTGATTAAATAGATTCATATCTGATTCACAATCCTTTAATATGCACTTTGTATAGTGCATATTCCCAAGATTGCTTTCATATATAGCAATATTTATATCTTTATCCTTAAAATATTTACATAAATCATTAAAATTTTCATAAATCAGCGAACTGTTTTTTCCGCACCCTATTGAAAGGAGAATCATAATATCACTCCCTTTAAGAATAGTATATGTGCTGACCTAAATGCTATACAAGGAAAAAATTATAGTTTTACACTATACTATATTCTTTTAAGGGTATTATTGTACCCATATCCAAAAGGGCATTTTCTTTTAAATTTATCGAACTTTTCCCACATTTTTGCAAAAATAAATTTATTTCATTATAGCAGGGATGACTTTTTACATCACCATAAAAAGCAATACATTTATTTGAAATAGCACCTGAAGCACCGCCTATAAATCCATAATTTATATTAAATAATCTAATGTTTCCCTCTTTAATTAATAGAGAATTTACACCGCTTTCCATTGCGATGTTATGAATCCCCTTATCCGAGGTTATTATAGCATTTTTTGATACTATACAAACATTACATTTTGAATATCCCTGCTTAACATCAATTATTTTTAATTTTTTATCATAAAAATGCTGCATTAGTACCTCATCTGTATATTTTTTATTGCATATAACATTATCTCCAAACCTTGCAGCATTGTAGGGCACATCCTCAGGGTAACTACCTGTAGCACATTTCTTTCCCAATATTATCTTAAATCCCTCATTCTCAAGGGAACATATCAATTCATCATCAGTATTAGGTGCTGCTACTATCTTATTTCCTCCTATATGATGAATCATTATGTCTGGATGATAGCTTATACTTTCATCCAATCCTTTAATTTTTTTAGTTTTTATAATTCTAATATTTAATTTCTTAAAATTATCTTCAATTTCATTATCAATTCTTCCATCTACTAAAGCCAATGAAACTTTATTATTTGGAAGGTTAGGATTTTCAATAAAGTTTTCCATTTTTAATTTTCACCTCAATACAATTAAGCATAACTTTTTAAAACAAATATGGTTGGTCCGTTTTATTATTTGAAAAACTAATTACAACAGAAACTAATGGCAAAATACATATTAACTTCTTTTCAAAGGGTATTGGTTTATAAAACATATCAATGGCAATTATTAAAGCAACAATTATAGCAAAAATTAATATGTTTTTTTGAATTGAAGATTTAGAAACCTCTTCTTCTAAATAATAAAAAATTTGGCTAGATATATATTCTGCTATAATCAATATATAAAAGATATAATTAGCTAACGCTGTATTTCCCTTACCTTCGATCCAATATGCTGTTAGCATACCTACCATAATAAGAGCTGTAATAAATATGTTTATCTTCTCTGCTTTATCTAATTTAGATTTGCCCCATATAGGCCTTTCTTCAATATACATCATGGAATAAATTAATGATATTATATCTGGTAAAAGAATTGCTAAAATAATAATTATTACCAATGAAATTCCCCCTTTATTTGTTATAATATGGTTTACTTTAATAAAATTTTACCAAGATATCATTAAATTTACAATGGGGGCTTATGTAAAACCAAAATGAATTTTTAAAACTATTTGAAACAGAAGGAGAACAGATTTACAAATATTATAATTAAAGAATAAAAAATCTACTGCCGATATATTTAGTAAAGCAGTAGAACAAACCAAATAAAAAATATTAAATATTATTTTTAATAATATTCTTATGGTGCTGAGAAGATTATTTTTTTAATCCCTGTACCATTAGGACAGAGAGAGGACAGATAGAGACCATATAAACAAGTTTATTTTCAATTTAAATACTTAGTAAAAATGCTGCAAACCATTGAGTTTACAGCATTTGTTCTTGGAGGCGACACCCAGATTCGGACTGGGGGTAAAGGTTTTGCAGACCTCTGCCTTACCGCTTGGCTATGTCGCCATATTAATTTTAATAAAAAAAATGGAGCGGAAGACGAGATTCGAACTCGCGACGTTCACCTTGGCAAGGTGACGCTCTACCTCTGAGCCACTCCCGCATTATTTATGGTGGCCAGAACTGGAATCGAACCAGTGACACAGGGATTTTCAGTCCCTTGCTCTACCGACTGAGCTATCTGGCCACTAATGGCGACCAAGAAGGGGTTCGGACCCTCGACCTCCGGCGTGACAGGCCGGCACTCTAACCAACTGAGCTACTTGGCCATATGGTGGGTACTACAGGGCTCGAACCTGTGACCCTCTGCTTGTAAGGCAGATGCTCTCCCAGCTGAGCTAAGCGCCCATAACCATTTAGCAGTTTTTATTTTACCATTTTTCTTCTAACCAGTCAAGAACTTTTTAAAAATTAAATTATTCTTGGCCTCTTTGTCCTTGGCTTTGCGCCGCTGACATGTATTATATTACATTGTTTTTATTATTATGTCAACATGTTTTTTACAAAATTAACTTTCTTCTATTAACCTTTCTATATCTTTCCTGTTGAAATAATATTTATTGCTGCAAAAATGGCAGCATACTTCAAGCTTTTCATTATTATCCTTTAAATCCTGATCCTTAATCTTTTTTAGTTCATCCTTTCCAAGAGAAATAAGTGCCCTTTCCACCCTTTCTTTTGAACAATCGCACACATAATCCGCATCAATTTTTTCAAGTATTTTTAAATTCATATCATCAAAAAGCATATTAAGTATATCTTTCGCAGTTTTACCATCACTTATAAGAGTTGTTAATGGTGGAATTTCTTTAATTCTATAGGTTACTATATCTGCTAAATAAGGGTCAGCATCTGGCATCATCTGAATAATTAGAGAGCCTGCAGCCTTTATTGATAAATCTGTATCTACAAGTACACCCACATCAACAGCAGATGGTATTTGCTCTGATATAGCAAAGTAATAGGCTAAATCATCCCCTATTTCCCCTGACTTAATTGGTACTTGCCCAACGTAAGGTTCTTTTAGCCCAATATCTTTAATTACATTTAGTGTCCCATTTGTTCCCACAGCACCGCCCACATCCAGCTTGCCCTTGCTGTTTAACGGCAAATCTATTTGAGGATTAGATACATAACCCTTTATATTCCCCTTTGAATTTGCTGAGACCATGACATTTCCTATAGGTCCTCCGCCGTTTAAGCTTATAGTAAGATTATCTTCTTCTCCTTTTAGCATACATCCCATAATAACTCCAGCAGAAAGAAGCCTTCCTAAAGCTGCTGATGAGGTAGGGCTTAAATTATGAATCTTTCTTGCTTTTTCAACTAAGTCTGTTGTGATAGCTGCAAAAAATCTTATATCGCTGTTTTCTCCTGCTGTTCCTCTTAATATATATGACATATAAACTTCCTCCTTTTTACACATATCAATTGAAAAACTAAATTTCACATCAAATCTCACAGGGGTGGAATTTACTATTTCAATTAATACCCTTTTTACATACAAACAAAATACGTTCGCCTAGTGGTGAATATTTTTCAAAAGAATATCCATTGTATATATTAATTTTTTTAAATCCTGTTTTCTCAAGACATCTTTTTAAGAAATCACAACTATATGCCCTTTGTATATGACTTTCCTCTATTCTCTTATATAGGTTTCCTTTTTTCACAAAAAAAGTTATATACATTTCAATTATATCCCCATCAATAAAGTTGTCCCAGATGTAGCAGATATCATCTTCTACCAAAGTGAAGGATTTACTCCCTATTATATTTTTCAGCTTATATTCTGAGCTAACATCAAATATAAAATATCCCCCATCATTTAAATGGCTGTATACATTTTTAAAACTATTAACTAATTTATTCTCATCGGTGATGTAGTTATATCCGTCACAAAAAGAAAAGATACATGAAAAAGATTTATCAATACTAAAATCAGTCATATCCTGATTTAAAAGTACTGCTCTTAAATTTTCTTCCATTAGCTTTTCTTGAGCTACACACATCATATCCTCTGAGATGTCCATTCCATAAACCTCAAATCCTATTTTTTTCAGCCTTAATGTCATATTTCCTGTGCCGCAGCCAAGCTCAAGACATTTTTTCCCCTTATAACTGAAACCTTCTTTGTTAAAAAATTTAACTAAAAAGTTCTTCCATCCATCATAATCCACATCAATAAGCTTATCATAAACTTCAGCAATACCTGTATATTGGTTCATTTTATCAACCCTTCCAAGCAGATCATTTATCAATATTGTCAAAAATATTATAACAGTATAATCATATTTTAGCACCAAATATTATCAATATATCTGGGATTCGCAATTTAAAATCATTAACGAACAGATTCAGCAGAGATAAGAAAAATATATAGAATGACATAGAGTGAGCATTTTAATCCTTAGAACATCTTTGTTTCTTATTGCAGCGATGGGCTAAATCTAAATTATGAATTGAAGATTAATATATAAATAGTGCTATTATTGGTAGACACCTTTGGAATAGATCCAATAGAAGCGGAAATGTGGTAAAAAAGAGTTCTTTTTTACCGAAAGCGTGTCAATAGAATCAACAGTACGTTGTCATATCCTATAGTATATTATAGTTAATAGAAAAAATGGAAGGAGTTATATACATCATGCTAACAGAGCGGCAGCAGAAGATTCTGAAGATTTTGCATAAACAGAAAGATTATATTACAGCTCGCCAAATTGCGGAGCAAATTCACTTTTCAACGAAAACTGTACGCAATGACCTTTTGCAGGTGCGTACCCTTTTGCAACAGAACCAGCTGGGCGAACTAATCGCAAAGCCGAAAAAAGGGTTCCAGCTTCTAACGACAGCGAAGGAATGGGACAAGCTGCAAAGTTTGCTCTGCTTCTCTGCAGTAGATATTCCAAAAGAAAAACGTAAATATGCAGTGTGCGCACTGCTGCTGCAGGATCGTGCCGTCAGTATGGCAGAATTGGAAAAAAAACTTTATCTAAGCCGTTCCAGTGCAAAAAAAGTACTGGAAGAAGCACAGCAATGGCTGGAAAAGCGCGGCATTCGTTTACAGAAAAAGCGTGGCAAAGGATTTTTGACCAAATGCAGTGAGCTTGTTCGTCGCATGACGGCGGCGGAGCTGTTTTCGCTATATCGTTCCAAAAGCGGCATTGGCACAGATAAGGGCTTCTTGACAGATGTATCACGCTTTTTGAATGGCTTTGATGCATCCGGCGTTCTTTCCAGCACCGCGAATGCAGAAGAGGAATATGGGTTTCACTTTGCATATAACTCCCGCCAGACACTCCTTTTCTTAATTTCCTTTGCCATATTCCGCTGCAGGGCAAAGGCACCCCTTACCGAATGTCTTTTGAAAAATCAGCCTGCATTCAGCCAAAGAGTGACAGCGACCCTGGTGCAGCAGCTGAAGCGTTCATATAATATCCAGATACCGCCGGCGGAAAGGGAGTACCTCCTTTTTTGCGTCAGTACCTGTGAAATACAGGAATTTGATGACACAAAGGCCTTACAGATATGTGAACAGGAGGAGCCACAGACACTGACTGCAGTACAGCGCTTTGTCAGCTTGGCAAGTGATTTGCTGGGGCTAGATCTGCATGCAGACAGCGCATTGGAAAAAGATCTATTTCTCTACCTGCGTTCCGCGGTGGAAAAACTGCGCTATGGCATTTACATTCCCAATCCGCTGCTTGCCCAAGTAAAAGAGGAATATCCGAATGTATATACGGTTGCATGGACCGCCAGTATGCTGTTGGGACATAGCCTGCAGGTGGAACTGACGGAAAATGAGGTCGGCTATCTAACCGTTTATATTGTTGGGGCAGTAGAGCGTGCCAACGCACAAGTGAAAGTCTGCATTCTGTGCAGCTATGGTGTTGGCATTTCTCAGCTGCTGAAACAGCAGATTGAACGGCTGCTTCCCAACATTTCTGTCATCCGCATTGCCACTGTGCAGGAACCGGACTGTGTCCGCCGAAGCAGCTGTGACTTTGTCATCACCACCGAAAATATCGGTGATACGTTCGGTGGCAAAGATGTTGTCGTGGTAGACAATTTTCTGATTTCCTATGACATTCAGAAAATACAAAAAAAGATGTTCGAAGTACTGCAGCACAAAATGGAGCATATTACAAAGAACACCAGTCTGCAGCAGATTCGTTTGTTTGACAGCCGCTTTGTTTATTTTTGTGGTCATGCGGAAAAAACATCTTTGCTACAAACCATGTGCAGCGATCTGGAAGAAAAGGAATACGTTCTGCCCGGCTTTTATGAATCGGTGCTGCAGAGGGAAAAAGTCGCCTCTACACAGGTCGGCCGCCGCATTGCCATTCCACACGGTTCCACTCGCTATGTTGTGCGCCCAATCATTGCAGTAGCTGTCCTAAAAAGTCCCATTCCATGGGACGGACAGGACGCAGCGGACTTCGTTTTCCTATTGGCAATTCAGCCGGACAGTCCGCTGCACATGAAGCCACAGATGATGAAATTTTACAAAGTGCTTTCCACGCTGATTGATGACGAAAAAGCACTGGACGAAGTCAAAAAAATGACAGACCGGCAGGAATTTGCCGATTATATGAATCATCTGACGCAGTAAAAAATTTCACCTCTCTGTATTTTGCAGCAGCGCGGAGCAACACAAAATATAGGGAAGTACTGAAGGAGGAACTAAAAATGATTAAAGACTTACTGAAACCGGAAAACATCTACTTTGATGTTAACCCCGGGCACAGCAAAAAGTCAGCGCTGAAGGCAATCAGCAAACTGTGCGGCGAGCACTACAGCACAATCAAGGAAAGTACGCTGTATAAAAACTTTGTCGGCAGGGAGGAGATTGAATCCACAGGATTTGGCAGCGGCGTAGCAATTCCACACGCCAAAATTGACAACCTCACGAATCCATTTATTGCGATTGCTCGCTTTTCGAAGCCAGTGGACTGGGACTCCATTGATGGTAAGCCGGTTAAGGTGGCCATTGCACTGGTGATGCCTACAGTAGATGCAGACAATACGCATCTAAAAGTATTGTCCCACTTCTCCCGTAAGCTGGCAGATGATGAGTTCCTGAACCATCTGCTTACGGAACCTGATGCAATGGCGCTTTACAACTATATTATTAAGCAATTGGAGAAAGAGCCAAAGTGAAAATCATTTACGTGACCAATTGCCCTGTTAGTATTGCCCATACCTATCTAGCAGCAGAAAAGCTGGAGAAAACAGCAAAGGGCACTGCAAGTATGAACAGCTTACCACTGTTCCTGCTGATGATTGCCATGAGCATGGTTGTTTCCATGCTCATGGTCATCGCCCTAAAATGCAGAAAACAGAAGAAAGAATCTGCAGGCAAAGCAACCTGACTAAAAGCTCAATTTTTAATAAACAAATTTTATATTGATAGGAGTGATTAATATGCAGAAATTCACCAATACCACTATTGACCCACAGGACCTCCATGATCGTCCAACTGGAGAAAAAGACAAAGTGAAAATCGTTGGCGTAACCAAGTGCCCTGTTGGTGTTGCCCATACCTATCTGGCAGCAGAAAAGCTGGAGAAAGCAGCAAAGGAACTGCAGTATGAAGCGAAAATTGAAGCACAGGGCTCACAGGGAAATGAAAACGAACTGACACCGGAAGATATTGCATCGTCGGATTACGTCATTGTTGCCGCCGATGTTGCCATTGAGGGAAAAGAACGTTTTAACGGCAAAAAAGTGCTGGTTTTACCTATTAAAGATGTTATCAAAGATGCAAATGGAGTTTTGCAATCGCTGCCAACACGTGCACATACTTACAGTAGCAGTAAGGACGTCACCAAGGAGACCGAAAAGGAGAAGAAAGAATCCTCTGGCGACAGTGCAGGCAAAACAGCCATGAAGCAGCTGATGAATGGTGTTTCCTACATGATTCCGTTCGTCGTTGTCGGCGGCCTGTTTATCGCTATATCCATTTCCATCGGCGGTAAGCCCACAGCAAAGGGCATGGTCATTCCACCGGGGGCTTGGGATAAAGTAAACCAGATAGGTGGCATTGGCTTTAATCTGATGATTCCGATTCTGGCGGGCTATATTGCTTATGCAATCTCTGGTCGTGCAGCACTAGCACCGGCCATGATTTCCGCAGTGGTTGCAAACAGCAAGGAAATTCTTGGCACATCCGCCGGCACCGGATTCCTCGGCGCTATTTTTGTTGGCTACCTGACCGGTTATCTAGTCAAATGGATGAACAGTTGGAAGATACCAAGGAGCCTGAAACCAATCATGCCAATTTTTGTAATTCCCCTTTTGGGAACAGCAGCAGTTTCGGCCGTATTGATTCTGTTCCTTGGTGCACCAATTTCCTGGCTGATGACTGCCCTGAACAGTGCACTGACTTTCCTGTCTAAAGATCCAGTAACAGCCATTCCGCTTGGTCTGCTGCTTGGTGCTATGGTTGCTTTCGATATGGGTGGCCCAGTCAACAAGGTTGCATTCCTATTTGGTACAGCCTCCATTGTTGGAGGTACACCGCAGATTATGGGTGCAGTTGCGTGTGCTATTCCAGTGCCTCCATTGGCAATGGGATTGGCAACGCTAATCGATAAGAAATGTTTTAATGAAGAAGAACGTGCTGCTGGCATTCCAGCACTGCTGATGGGACTTATTGGCATTACTGAAGGTGCCATTCCGTATGCTGCCTGTGACCCAAAGCATGTCATGCCCAGCATTATCGTTGGCAGCAGTGTTGCTTCGGCACTAGGCATGGTTCTTGGCATTACAGATATAGTTCCGCATGGCGGTCCAATTGTCGGTTTCTTGGGTGCAACCAACAGTCTACCACTGTTCCTACTAACGATTGCTGCGGGCACAGTTATTTCCACGCTGATGGTTATAGCCCTAAAAGGCATAAAACAGAAGAAAGAATTCGCAAGCAAAGTAGTCTAATTGAAAGCTCAATTTTTAATAAACAAATTTTATATTTATAGAATAGAAGTGGTTGATATGCAGAAATTCATCTATACCATTACCGATCCGCAGGGCCTTCACGCTCGTCCAGCTGGACTTTTAGTTAAATGCGCACAGAAGTGTACATCTTCTGTACAGATGGCTGCCAATGGTCACAGTGCAGACGCAAAGAGTATTTTAGCAGTCATGGGCCTCGGTGTTACGAAAAACAATGAAATTACCTTTTCTGTGGAAGGCGCCAGTGAGGCCAAGGATGCTGCAGCATTGAAGGACTTCTGCGAAAAGAACCTGTAAGGAACTGCTTTCCCCTTTGCAGAACAAAAAAGAAAACGGCTAAAATAAAAAGAAGAAAAAGCTGCGCATTTTTTGCGTAGCTTTTTTGTATTCTTATGATAATGTGATAGATTATAATTAAAGCATAAGTTTTGAAAGGAGATAAACATGGAACCATTATTTTTTGATCCAATATATAAAAGTATAATATGGGGTGGCAGAAATTTAGAAAGGATATTTAATAGAAGTTTACCTGAAGGGAAGGTAGCAGAAAGCTGGGAAATAAGCAATCACGGCAAAGATAACAGCATAATCACAAATGGTGAGTTTAAGGGTAAAAGTCTCAATGAACTTCTTAATAAATTTGGCAGTAAACTTGTTGGCAAAAAATGCTCATCAGAAAGATTTCCTCTTTTAATTAAATTAATTGATGCAAACGATAAGCTTTCTGTTCAAGTACATCCTGATAATGAATATGCAAAAATACACGACAATGATTTAGGAAAAACAGAAATGTGGTACATCATTGATGCTAAACCTAATGCCAAACTTATTTGTGGTGTAAAAAGTGGAACTACAAAAAAACAATTTGAAGAAGCAATAAAAAACAATACACTAAATGAATATCTAAATTATGTGGATGTTAAAAAGGGAGATACAATTTTTATTCCATCTGGTACTGTTCATGCTATTTTAGATGGAATAGTTATAGCAGAAATACAGCAAAACAGTGATACTACCTATAGAGTTTATGACTGGGGACGTGTAGGCAAAGATGGCAAGCCCAGGGAGCTTCATGTAGAAAAGGCACTGGATGTAATAAATTTTGAATACAAAGGCTCAGTTGAAAAAGTTTCAACAAAAAAAGAAGAAGGCTTTGAACATACAAGCCTCATAAACTGTAAATTCTTTAATGTTGACAAAATACATGTATTTAATAGCTACAAGGATAAAACAGATGGCAGCACATTTTTTGCCTATACATGCGTAGAAGGCAATGGAAAACTGAAATATAAGGATAATTATTTTGATATAAAAGGTGGAACAAGCTTTTTAATTCCAGCGGACAATTTAGAATTTGAAATTGCTGGAAACTTACAGCTTTTAAAATCTTATATTTAACTAGTCATTCCACCTTCTGCCTGCATCCTTATTCATTTTCGTCATTATTCCGCCAATCCTGCCCGTTTCCTCTGCTGTAAGTCCACTCCAGCCGTATTTTTCCACCCTGTCCTTAAGCCCTAATTCTTCTGCAATTTCATATTTTATGAGCTCTCTTTCCTTTTCTACAGGTGAGAGCTCCTTCTTTGCTTTTATTTTTGCTTTTACCACTTTTTTAAATGGAGTTGTCATATTACTATCACCAAAAATTATTATCTGTAAATATATGTTTTTTATTCATTGATTATTTAGTAATTTAATATTTCTTAATGATAAGTTTTAGTCCTGCAAATTCATTTATAAAAATTAAAATTTTTATGCTATAATACAATATAATACTATAATACATTACAATAAATAAATACTTGAAAATCTCATTATAATGTAAATTTTTTAAACATTTATTAATAAATTATATTAATAAGGAGGAGTTAAAATGGGAGTTAAAGTTGCAGTAGTAGGCGCCACTGGATTAGTTGGAAGAAAGATTCTTGAAGTTTTACAAGAAAAGAACTTTCCTATTGATAAGCTTTACTTATTTGCCTCACAAAAATCCGCAGGAAAAACTATGATGTTTAAAGATAAGGAATATACAGTAGAAGAACTAAAAGAGGATTCTTTTGATAGAGGAATAGATATTGCACTATTTTCAGCAGGCGCATCAACAAGTTTAAAATTTGCACCAATAGCATCACAAAAGGGATGTATCGTTGTAGACAACAGCAGTGCATGGAGAATGGATAAAAATGTTCCCCTTGTTGTACCTGAAGTTAACCCTGAGGATATAAGCTGGAATAAGGGTATAATTGCAAATCCTAACTGCTCTACTATTCAAGCTGTGGTAGCCTTAAAGCCGCTAAATGATAAATTTAATATTAGAAGGATTGTATACTCCACATACCAAGCTGTTTCAGGAGCAGGCCAAGTTGGATATTCAGACCTTGTAAATGGTGTAAAAGGAGAACAGCCCAAAAAGTTTCCTTACCCAATTGCCTATAATGTACTTCCACACATAGATTCATTTATGGAAAATGGATACACCAAGGAAGAAATTAAAATGGTTAATGAAACAAGAAAAATACTTCATAATGATAGTTTAAGAATTACAGCAACCACTGCCAGGGTACCTGTATTTTATGGGCACTGTGAATCCATCAATATTGAATTTGAAAAAAGCTTTGATATGAAGGATATTTTTTCAACATTAAATTCAGCACCTGGAGTTATTGTATATGATGATGTAAAAAATCAAATTTATCCTATGCCAATTACTGTTGAAGGAAAAGATGAAGTTTATGTTGGAAGAATAAGACGTGATGAAAGCGTTGATAGTGGAATTAATATTTGGGTAGTGGCAGATAACATAAGAAAAGGCGCTGCTACAAATGCAGTTCAAATAGCTCAGTTACTATTAAAATAATTGCTTGCAGTTTTATATATTTAATCTCAAAGCATATAATAAAACAAATATAATTTAAGAAAGGATGGTTATATATGAGTGTATTTACTGGTTCTGGTGTTGCAATTGTTACTCCTTTTAATAAAGAAGGAGTTGACTTTGAAAAGCTTGGGGAACTTTTAGAATGGCATATAAAAGAAAAAACTGATGCTATAATAATTTGCGGTACTACAGGAGAATCTTCTACAATGTCCCTTGATGAAAAAAAAGAAACCATTAAATATACAGTTAATAAGGTCAATGGAAGAATTCCTGTTATTGCAGGAACAGGCTCTAACAATACAAAGGCAGCTGTTGAAATGAGTGTGTGGGCTGAAAGTATTGGAGTCGACGCCCTCCTATTAATAACGCCTTACTACAACAAGACTACTCAAAGGGGCTGCATAGAACACTTTAAGGCAATTGCAAACAGCGTGACAAAGCCAATCATAATTTACAATGTACCAGGAAGAACAGGCCTTAATCTTTTACCTCAAACCTTGTATGAGCTTTCAAAAATTAAAAATATTGTTGCTGTTAAGGAAGCAAGCTCTAATATCGATCAGATTTCCGAAATTGCAAGGCTTTGCGGTGATAACTTAGATATATACTCTGGCAATGACAATGAAACAATTCCAATAATGTCATTAGGCGGAAAAGGTGTTATTTCAGTACTTGCAAATATATTGCCAAGGGATACCCACGACTTGTGCCAAAAGTTTTTAGATGGGGACTTAAAAGGAGCACGTGATATGCAGCTTAAACTTTTACCGCTTATGAATGCCCTGTTCATTGAAACCAATCCAATACCAGTTAAAACTGCCATGAACCTTATGGGAATGAATGTTGGACATCTTAGACTCCCGCTTGTGGATATGTCTGAGAAAAACCTTGAGGCTCTTAAAAAGGAAATGATTAATTATGGAATCAAGCTTTAGGGGTGAAAGTATGAATATTTTACTTCATGGATGTAATGGTAGAATGGGGCAGGTATTAACAAGACTCATCCCTGAAGAGGATGATATGAATATTGCTGCAGGAGTTGACAGCGATGTAAATAAATTTAAGAATTCCTATCCTGTTTATAATAGTTTAAAACAGGTTAAGGAAAAATTTGATTTATTAATTGACTTTTCAAATCATACAGCAATTGAAAATATACTAAATTTCGGATTAAGTAAAAAAGTCCCTTTAGTCATTTGTACGACTGGTTTTACAGATGAAGAAAAAAATAAAATGTTAGAGGCTTCAAAACAAATTCCAATTTTTAATTCCTCAAATATGTCTCTTGGAGTAAATCTTTTAATTTCTCTATCAAAACAGGCTGCACAAGTTTTAGGCTCTGATTATGATATAGAAATAATTGAGAAGCATCACAATCAAAAGCTTGATTCTCCAAGCGGAACTGCCCTCATGATTGCTGACGCTATAAATAAAACTTTAGGAAACAATTCAAATTATGTTTATGGAAGACATTCAAAAACTTCGAAAAGAGATAAAAATGAAATTGGAATACATTCTGTAAGAGGCGGCGGAGTTGTTGGAGAACATGAAGTATTATTTTTAGGATCAGGAGATGTAATTGAAATCAAGCATAGTGCTATTTCAAGAGATGTTTTTGGTTATGGTGCTATAAAAGCTGCAAGGTTTATTATTGATAAGAACCCTAAATTATATAGTATGGATGATTTGATTTAAGACCCCATTGTGGGTCTTTTATCTTAGAAGAACCCATGGGTGTAGTATCCGTAATACCTCGCCTTAGGCAGGGTATTACGGATGTAGCCATTGGATAAAAGAAAGGATTGTTTATATGGAGGAACTTATAAACAAAAGAGTAAAGGAAATTCAAATTTCGGGAATAAGAAAATTTTACAATATGACATTAAAATATCCTGATGTTATTTCCTTAACCTTAGGTCAACCTGATTTTAATACCCCTGAACATGTTAAAGAGGCAGGAATTAAAGCAATTAATGCAAATAAAACAAAATATACTGAAAACCCTGGTTTGCTTGAATTAAGGAAGGAAATATCCAAGTATATAAAATTAAAGTATGGCATGGATTATGATCCTTATAATGAAATAATAGTAACTAATGGTGCCAGTGAAGGCATTGACAGTACCCTAAGAACTATATTGGATGAAGGCTCGGAAGTAATTCTTCCAGGTCCAGTTTATCCTGGATATGAACCTATAATTAAAATGTGTGGTGCTGTTCCTAAATATATTGATACAAGAAAAAACAATTTTAAAATAACAGCTGAGGATATAGGAAAAAATATAACATCAAAAACTAGGTGTATAATACTCCCCTACCCTTCAAACCCAACAGGAGCAGTACTAACAAAGGATGAGGTTCAAAAAATTGCAGATGTATTAAGGGATAGGGAAATTTTTGTACTATCAGATGAAATATACAGTGAACTTGTATATGATAGAAATCACTTTTCTATTGCATCGATTCCAGGAATGAAAGAAAAAACCATTGTAATAAATGGGCTTTCAAAGTCTCATTCAATGACAGGCTGGAGAATTGGCTTTATACTTGGTCCTTCTTATTTAACCAAACACATTGTTAAAGTACATCAGTATAATGCTACTTGTGCTTCATCTATAAGTCAGTATGCCGCTTTAGAAGCAGTGAAAAATGGCTCTGATGATCCCTTAGCTATGAAAAATGAATATAAAAAAAGAAGGGATTATATTTTTAATAGGCTTATAAACATGGGCTTTGAAGTTGCAAAGCCTGATGGAGCTTTTTATATATTCCCATCTATTTCAAAATTCAATATGAACTCTTTTGAGTTTGCAAGTAAACTTTTAGAAAAGCAAAGGGTTGCAGTTGTCCCCGGAGATGCTTTTTCATCCTATGGAGAAGGCTATATAAGATTGTCCTTTGCATGTTCTATGGATACCCTCAATGAAGCTTTAAACAGAATAGAAAGGTTCATCAATATTGACAGTATAAATTTATAATGATATATTTAAAAAAAGATTTTTTTATTTAGTTTACCAGTAATTTAAACTGAATTTTCCGTTTGATCATTATAGGTATTGTAGGAGTGATAATATGATTACAAAAGAAAACTATGATTTAACAAATCCATATGAAATTGCAAAATATATAAGAGAGGCTAAAAAATCTACTCCAGTAAAAGCATATATAGAAGGAAATTTAAATGGAGTTTATGAGGCCCCTATTGATTTATATGGAAGTGATGGATTTTATATTGCTTTTGGAGAAAATACTGATATAGAAAAATTTTTGAAAAAATATAGTGAAAAAATAAAAAAATATAAAATTGAATCTGATAGAAGGAATTCAGCTATCCCTCTTCTCGATACAAGATATATAAATGCAAGAATTGAACCTGGTGCCCTTATTAGAGAAGGTGTTTCCATTGGCAAAAATGCAGTTATTATGATGGGAGCAGTTATTAATATTGGTGCAGAAATTGGTGAAAATTCAATGATTGACATGAATGCAGTAGTTGGAGCAAGAGGTAAGATAGGGAAAAATGTGCACGTAGGCGCAGGCGCAGTAATAGCAGGAGTATTAGAGCCGCCAAGCAGCAACCCTGTTATAATTGAGGATAATGTTTTAATTGGAGCAAATGCAGTAATTCTTGAAGGTGTTAGAATTGGCAAAGGTTCAGTTGTGGCAGCTGGTGCTATAGTAACCAAGAATGTTGACAGCGGAGTTGTAGTAGCTGGGGCTCCTGCAAAAGTTACAAAAATTGTTGACTTAAAAACAAAAAATAAAACTAAAATAATGGAAGATTTAAGAAGATAATTTATATCAGTATGAGGAGCTGTTGTACTAAGGAATTTACATACAATATATTGATTTGCAAATTTAAAGTTAGCACAATATATTGTAGTATCTATTCTTAGTACAACAGCTCCTTAAAAATCATTCATCAATCTCATCTGTTTCCTCTGTACCCTCTATCTCCTCAACTGATTCTTTTTCATCCTTATCACAACATTCCATCTTTGAAATAGAAACTTCATAAGCAACTCTTTTAATAATATTTTCTTCTGAAACTTTTTTCTCATATTCCCTGCTTTGTATTCTCCCCCAAAGCTTTATATGGGTCCCAACTTCAAGATTACTTGAAAATTTAGCATTTCTACCCCATGCAATAGCGGGTATGTAATCAGACTTATTGTAGGGCCTATTAACTGCAACTAAAAGATCAGTAATTTCCCTTCCAAAAGGTGTAGTCCTATAAATTGGGGGTTTACAAATATAGCCGTCAATAAAAATTTGGTTTGGGCTCTTTGAAATTTCTTCTAAGTTTTTTATATCCCGTGCAAATACAGTCAGTATTAATCTATTGCTGCCCTCTACAAATTTATTGTAAGATCTTAACTGTCCCTCAACACTTATCATTTTGCCAATAGACAAATCCACTGCAACCATGAGTCTTTCAGATACTGTAACTGGTAAAATATCTGAAGTATTGCTTAATCTTGGAATTTCAATTTTAAAATTATAAAAACCCTCCCCATACATCTCATGACTAAATACCAACTCCGAGATTACTTTACCTTCTGCATAAACCTTATTAGTAGCCATTAATCCGTCAATCATTTCCCACCCTCTCCCTTCGTATTCCAATAATTATTAATAATGAATTCTAAATTATAAATATTACTCTACAATCAATTTTATGATTGTTTTTTAAAATTTATAATCTATTATTAAAATACAAGTAAGTGCTGCAAGGTAATACAATATTTCATCAGAACTTCCACTTTCTATAAAAGGCTTTTCGAAGGGCTTTATTATTTCATTGGAAATTGTATAGATTCCTCTTTGAAGGCAATAGCTAAATTGAAGCTTATCAGTATCATCAATACTTGAAGCAGTTACTGTAGATTTACTATTTAATCCATAGGTTATAGGGTATATATTTTCGCAATAAAAGCTTATCTTTTCGCTAAAATCTGAATCAAAAATAATATAGCCGTCTTTTTTGATTAAAGATATAATATCTTGAAGCATATTAAAATATTGATGATCTTCATCATCAAATGCAGTTTGAATTAATATATCAAGCTTGACTTTATCCTTAATTATTTGATATTGCTCCTTATAAAAAATATAAATTACTATATCTGTATCACAGTCTATATGGCTTACCTCACCAATACTTTCAATTTGACCATTTGCTATTATAATTTTCTTATTATATTTTAATAATTTGTCCTTTATAATGCTGCATACTTTCGTTTTCCCTCTGCTTCCTATTACCCCTATTTTAATCATAGTTTCACCTCAAAACCTTATCTTTTTCATCTTATAATTTGCACAAAATAGTTTAATTATTCATTATACGGCATATCTTTAATAAACAGCCTAATTATTAAGTATTTTTTTTTGCCTTCCTATATTATCAATATAATAATTATCCTTATAAATAAGATCACTTATTTTTACAAACTCGAACCCTTTCCTTTTTAGCTCCTTTATTATTGAATCTAAAACTTCTGGAGTATCCTTAGCATAATTATGGAATAATAAAATAGATCCATTGCCTGTATTATTTATCATTTTATTATAAATATATTCCTTACCAGGATCCTTCCAATCAATTGAATCTACATCCCATTGAATGCAGTAATGCCCTGTCTCTTTAACAGTCTTAACTACAGTATTGTTATAATCTCCATATGGGGCTCTAAAAAGAGTAGTACCTCTCCCTGTAATATTTTTAATTTTATCACTTAATATCAGTATTTCCTGTTTCATTTTTTCAGGCTGTATTTTTGAAAAATGAGGATGTGAATTTGAGTGGTTTCCAATTTCATGCCCTTTATCATATATCTCCTTAACTTTTCCAGGATAGTTATCAACCCAGTCACCTACAATAAAAAAAGTGGCTCTTATATTGTTTGCATCAAGGATATTCAATATTTCATCAATATATCCTTCATCTTGAGCTACATCAAAAGTTAAAGAAATCCTTTTTTCATTTGTATCCACAGAATAAATTGGTATTTCCCTTTGTGATTTCAAAAAAACATTAGCATATTTATATCCATCTGTTAGTGAATAAGTAATAGATATAAGAACCATAATAAGAACAAGGATAATATTATTTAATACTTTTTTAGGAACAAAAATAACCTTCAATGATATCCCTCTTATTTATTTCTTTATTTATATCTATATATTTTTTCATTTTTTTATTCATAAGTTGTTTATAGTTTTGTATAAAAATGTACAGGTTAATAATATTTAAATTTTACTATTTATTAAGGAGGAAACAAAATGTCTCATAAAAAATTAAATCCCGAGACTTTTAAAAAGTACAATATGGAGCTTGCTCTTTCTGATGGTGAAAAAACTGACCATCCAAAAGGGCGGGAAAGCCGCTCACAAAAAGCCCAAAATGAAGGTAATCCAAAGATAACTAAAAAAACTCACAACAGAGAAAAATAATCCTGTTTCCATTAAATTACTAGCATAATATTAAAAACTATGCACAAATTAATAGTAAATAAAACTACATAAGGAGGAATAAATATGGCAGCAGGACAAAGTGGCTCAGGTAGAACTCAGTTAATACCAGAGTCTCATTCTAAACTTGATGATATGAAATATGAAATTGCAGGAGAACTTGGTATACCAGTATATCAAGGTTCTGAAGATTACTGGGGAAGTATACCATCAAGGGATTGCGGCAGAGTTGGTGGCTCAATGGTTAAACGCATGATAGCAATGGCAGAAGAAGAAATTGCCAATGGAAAAATGCCAAATAAAATTTAATTTTAGGGTGTTAACACATAAAATGTTAACACCCTTTCATATTAGCTTCTGTAATTCATAATTTAGATTTAATACACCGCTGTGATAAGAAAAATATATTCCATTCACTTTTCCCATTTGCAAAGATGTTATAATAGAATAAGAAGCAATGATAATTGTATTTATATAAAGGGGGCATTAAATTGCATAAAGATACTATTGAACTTGCTGAAAACAAGCTCATTCTTTTATATATAATAAAAAAAATAAACTTACCTGTATCACGTTCAAATATAACCCAAATAGTTCTTGAAAATAATCTATTAAACTATTTTCAGCTGCAGCAATATCTTTCAGAGCTAATTGAGGGAGAATTTATAAATGATACAAAGCAAAACAACAGCCATATAATGACATTAACTGAAAAAGGAACTTCCACACTGAATTTTTTTGCTAATAGAATTCCTGAAAAGAAGTTGGAAATCATAAACAAATATTTAAAAGAGCATACTATATCTGATAAAAATGATTTTGAAGCCCTATCCAACTATATACCTCTTATTGGTAATAAATATATGGTTAATTTAAAATTTATTAAAAATGAAGATATGCTTATGGAACTTAATTTAATTGCAAATTCAAGTATTGAGGCTGAAAGAATTTGTTCTATATGGAAAAGCAATCCCGAAGAAATATATGGGAAAATTTCAAATATGTTTATACAGGAGTAAGCTCTTAAACTAAATCCTATAATTGCTTATCTATTGGATAAAACAAGCTTTCTCATAATGTCTATAAAGATGTTATCCCTATCTAAATTAGGGATAACATCAAATTAGGCAAATTAAAATAAGCACCCTCATTTGATGCTTATTTTAATATATATTTTATTAGTGTTTCCTTGTCGATTTGTGCCTCTTCTTCTTTTGCTTTTTTGGTATATTTATCGCATACCTGCATCGCAAAAATAGCAACCGCTTTCGGCATTCTCTCTTTAAATTTAATAGAAAGACTATAAAACTGTTGTGCCATCCTGACTTTCTCAAGCAGCTCACTGTCCATTAAATTCCCCTTAATAAATGGTTATACCATATTATATTAAAAGGGATTTAAAAATGTACATTTTATTAGAAATTAATCTTCATACACAATTGTGCCTTTACATATTGTCTTTTTCACTTTCCCATATAGTTTCATTCCTTTAAATGGAGAATTGCATGCTTTTGAGGAAAAATCCTCCACAGTCCAAACTTCATTAGGATTGAAAATCAATAGATCTGCTCTTCTCCCTTCCTTTATAAAGCCTCTGTGAATATTATATAGTTTAGCTGGATTAATAGTCATTTTTTCAATAAGCTCCATTAGGCTTAAGAGCCCTGTTCTAACCAAATTAGTAATGCCAAGGGATAATGCTGTTTCAAGACCAATTATTCCACTTGGTGCATCCTTAAATGCCTGTTCTTTTTCATATATTGCATGAGGAGCATGGTCCGTTGCAATTATATTTAAAGTACCATCCTTAAGCCCTTCTATAAGGCTAACTCTATCCTTTTCAGTTCTAAGCGGTGGATTCATTTTAGCATTAGTTCCATACCTTAACACATCTTTTTCTGTAAGGCTGAAGTGATGGGGTGTAACTTCAGCATAAACATTATCCATATACTTTTTAGCAAACTCTATTATTTTAACAGATACTCCTGAACTTACATGCTGAATATTTATTTTGGCTTTTGTTCTATATGCAAGGCATAAATCCCTAGCTAAAATAGCTTCCTCTGCCTCACTTGGGGAGCCATGAAGTCCAAATTTCTTAGCTATTTCACCCGCATTTATTCCATTTTCTTTAATAAGAAGCGGATCCTCCTCATGAAAGCTTAATGGAACATTAAGTTCCTTTGCTCTTTTCATTGCTTCAAATACCAACTTGGAATTCATAATAGGCTTTCCATCATCAGAAAATCCAACTGCTCCAGCTTCCTTCAGCTTCTCCATATTAACAAGTTCAGTGCCATTAAGTCCTTTAGTAACAGATGCAACTTGAAATATCTCAATTTTTGAATCCTTTGCTTTGTTTAATATATAGTTTAAAGTTTCTTCGTTATCCACCACAGGATTGGTATTTGCCATACAGACAACAGTAGTATACCCTCCTCTTGCAGCAGCTCTTGCGCCGCTTAAAATATCCTCCTTATAAGTAAATCCAGGATCTCTAAAGTGGCTGTGAACATCTATAAGTCCAGGTGTAACTACTAAATCTGCTGCATCAATTATTTTTATATCACTCTTTGAAGCATCAATATTTTTGCCCATCTTTATAATTTTTTCACCATCAATAAGAATATCCAATATTTCATCTGTTTTAGAACTGGGGTCAATAACTCTTCCATTTTTAATTAAAAGCATAAAATTCCCTCTTAACTCCTATCATTATTTTGCCATACTATTAAGTCTTTCAATAACCTTTCCAAGCATTTCTTTATATTTTTCACCCTTTTGTCTTTCTTCTTCAACAATATTTGCAGGTGCTTTAGCTACAAACCCTTTATTGCCTAATTTTTTCTCAACCCTTTCAACTTCCTTTTCAAGCCTTTCCTTTTCCTTCGAAAGTCTCTCAATTTCCTTATCCCTGTCAATTAAATCTTCGAGAGGAAGAAATATTTCTCCTCCAGGAATGACAGCTGAAACTGAATCCTTTGAAATGTCTTTTCTTTCAGGGAAAACAATTTCTGATGCACTTGCAAGCCTTTCAAAATAAATTTTTCCTTCTTCAAAAGCCCTCTTTGAATCCTCATCAGATGGGATAATCATAACCTTTGCCTTTCTTGAATTTGGCACATTCATATCTGCTCTAATATTCCTTATAGATTTAATAGCATCAATAATATGCCCCATATTCTTTTCATCCTGCTCAAAATTCATATTTTTATCGTATTCAGGCCATTTTGAAATTGTAATAGAAGGAGATTCATCAGAAATATGTGTATATATTTCTTCTGTTATAAATGGCATAAATGGATGAAGAAGCTTTAAACTTGAAATAAGCACTTCTTTTAAAGTTGCATCTGCAGCTGCCTTATCCTCCTCATTATCTCCATAAAGCCTTACTTTTACAAGCTCAATATACCAATCACAAAACTCTGACCAAATAAAATCATATATCTTTTGGGCAGCAATACCAAGCTCAAACTTTTCCATATTATCAGTTACTTCTTTTATAGTGCTGTTCATTCTTGAAAGAATCCATTTATCTGCTGAATTTCTTAATGAATTTATTTTCCCTTCATACTTTTTAACAAGTTCTTCATCATAATTCATAAGAACAAACCTTGAAGCATTCCATATCTTGTTTGCAAAGTTTCTTGAAGCTTCAACTTTTTCCATATAAAATCTAATATCGTTTCCAGGAGCATTTCCAGTTACTAAAGTAAATCTTAAGGCATCTGCTCCATACTTATCTATAACCTCCAAAGGATCAATTCCATTTCCAAGGGACTTAGACATCTTTCTTCCCTCATCATCCCTTACAATTCCATGCAAAAATACATATTTAAATGGAGGCATATTCATGTTTTCAATTCCTGAAAATATCATCCTTGCAACCCAAAAGAATATAATATCATAGCCAGTTACAAGAACATCTGTAGGGTAAAAATATTTTAAATCCTCAGTTTCATCAGGCCAGCCCAAAGTTGAAAATGGCCAAAGTGCTGAGCTGAACCAAGTATCAAGCACATCCTCATCCTGCTTTAAATTATGTGAACCGCATTTTGGACAAGTTTTTGGTTCATCTACAGCTGCAATTACCTCACTACAGTCACTGCAGTACCAAATAGGAATTCTGTGTCCCCACCAAAGCTGCCTTGATATACACCAGTCCTGAATATTTTCCATCCAATTATAATAAATTTTTGCAAATCTATCAGGTACAAATTTAACCTCGCCATTTTTTACAGCTTCAATAGCAGGTTTAGCTAAAGGCTTCATCTTTACAAACCACTGCTTTGAAAGGAGCGGCTCAACTGTAGTATTGCATCTGTCATGGCATCCAACATTGTGAGCATGCTTTTCTATTTTAACAAGAACTCCAAGCTCCTTTAGATCCTTAACAATCTGCTTTCTTGCTTCATACCTATCAAGTCCTTTATATTTTCCAGTATTATCAGCCATAGTTCCATCATCATTCATGATTATGATTTGCTCTAAATTATGTCTCTTTCCTACTTCAAAGTCATTTGGATCATGAGCTGGCGTAATTTTAACTGCTCCTGTTCCAAACTCCATATCAACATAAGAATCTTCAATTATAGGAATTTCTCTTCCAACTAGAGGAAGTATCAATGTCTTTCCAACTAAATCCTTATATCTTTCATCTTCAGGATTTACTGCAACAGCTACATCTCCAAGCATTGTCTCAGGCCTTGTAGTTGCAATAATTATATATTCGCTGCTGTCCTTTACAGAATATTTAATATACCAAAGGTTTCCTTCCTGTTCTTCATATTCAATTTCAGCATCTGAAAGAGCAGTTTTACATTTTGGGCACCAATTTATAATTCTGTTTCCCTGATAAATAAGTCCCTTATTATAAAGCCTTACAAATACCTCTCTTACTGCCCTGTCTAATCCTTCATCCATTGTAAAGCGTTCCCTGGTCCAATCGCAGGAAGCACCGGTTTTTTCAAGCTGTTCCCTAATTCTTGCTCTGTAAGTATTACTCCAGTCCCAAACAGCCTCCAAAAACTTTTCCCTACCCATTTCCTTTTTCTTAAGACCTTTTTTAGCTAGCTCATTTTCAACTTTAACTTCCGTTGCAATACTTGCATGATCTTCTCCAGGAAGCCAAAGAGTTTCATATCCCTGCATCCTTTTAAATCTTATAATAGCATCTTGAAGTGTGCAGTCAAGAGCATGACCTAAATGAAGCTGCCCAGTTATATTAGGCGGCGGCATAACTATTGTAAAAGGTTTTTTACTCTTATCAACTTTCGGAGTAAAGTATCCCTTTTCTACCCATTCCTTATAAAGTCTATCTTCAAATTCTTTAGGGTTATAAGTTTTTGAAATATTTTTTGCATCTTCCATTTCAATTCCTCCTCGTTTTTAAATTATCTCTAAAATTCTAAAAAAACCTATTCCAGCTATTATAAGCCCAATCAACTTCATTGCAATCATGACTTTATCATCATATTTTTTTATTTTTTTAAGTATAGGCTTTGCACCATATACCAAAATTGAACCTATAACTACAAGTACAATACTTAATAGATCTAAATGTTCCATATCCCTCTCCTTTTAAATCCTAAACATAGATAACTACTGCTCACTTTGACCTTTGCAAGGGTGTTAATGTAGGGAGCGGTCTTGACCGTTCCGCCCCACCAAATTCAGATCACCCTGCAAATACCACAGAATAAATTTGCTACCTGGGTATTGGCACCGTTTCACCCCCAAATTTCGCTCGTTCATCAACGGAACGGTCAAGACCGTTCCCTACCATTTTATTTTTAACATAAAAAAGTCCTTCATCCATGAAAGGGCGAAGGACCGCGGTACCACCTTTATTCCGAAAAATTCGGCACTTAACTTTTTAACGGTTATCCGTTTCAGCTTACTTATTTTCAGCTAAAAAGCTCCAAAGCTACCTTCTGCAGCCACTTAATTGAAAACCTTTCAGCCTTTGGGCTTTCATCTCTTTGAATGTTAACTGCATACTCCTCTTTATCACAGCTTTAATATTTAATTTATTCTTATTATAACTTATAAGAATATGATGTCAATATCTTTTATATAATATGCTGCTTGCGTATTTAAAGCAGCATTATTTCCCACTATTTCTAAAAAGAATATATAAACCTCCAAATATGAGAAGTACAGGGAAAAGGTAAGTCTTAATATATGAAATAATAAGATTATATACTTCATTACCAGCAAATGCTTTATTTAATATTACAATAAGACCTGCAATAATAAGAACAGCTGCTAAAACATTTTTTAATATAGCTATATTTTTATCGCTCATATTTACATTTTTATTAGGTTTCTTTATGTTAATAAAATCTGTATCCGGTACATATACTCCTAAATCTTGCTGTGTTGCAATTTCGTAGGTTGTAAAAAATGTATAAAGCCAAAATGGAAATCTTACAATATTTGTAAGCCAGCTTATCCCTATAAGCCTAAAGATAGGTCCAATAATCAAAAACAGTATTAATGCCTCAATTCCCTTTCTAATAAGCCCAAGATACATATAACCTACTCCTGGGATAATAGCTGAAATAAATAAAAGCCACTTGTCCCTTCTCATCATATCACTCCCCAATATAGCAAATTTTTATACACTCAAAACATATTCTTTATTATATCATTTTATTTTATAAGTTCAAAATGATTCATGAAACATTTAATTAATTACATAAATGCTCATTCTATAATCATTCCATATATTTTTCTTATTGCAGCAGTGTATTAAATCTAAATAACAAATTAAAGTTATATATTTTTCAAATCCGCATTGATGATGTAAGTTACTTTATAAGCGAGAAACGTACTGCCGCGAAATAGAAAAAAGGAATATACTACAACATATAATATATTCCTTCCATATAAGCAAAACCCACATGAGTCTAAGAATCACTTGATAAATCAATTAAATGTTTATAGTTATTTAATGTCATCAGTAGTTTCATTAACTTTTGCAGCAGTTTCAACATTTTCTGCATCAGCTTTTACATTTTCAGAGGTCTCAGCATTTCCTGCATCAGCTTTTACATTTTCTGAAGTCTCAGCATTTTCTGTATCAGTTTCTACCTTTTCTGAAGTCTCAACATTTTCTGCATCAGCAATATCTTTTTGAACACCATCTATAGCTTGAACATTTGTTGTTGGTACTAAACGTCTTGAAACTTTTTCATTGATCATACCAATTCCATATAAAATCAATGCAATACCACCATAAAGAGCAATTGGCTCACATATTCCCGGCATTAATTGTATTGCTTTTAATTGTCTAACAACCTCATCTTTAGGATACCCTTGTGCCACATATTGAGCAACATTTGCGTTGTATAACCTCACATTATTTACTAATAAGATAACTGCAATAATAGCTGCAATTAAAGAGCCAACATATAAGATAGTTGAGCCATCACATTCACATTTTTTTGACTTTTTAGGTTGATTTTTTTCATTTGATTTCATAAGTGCATATCTCCATTCCTGCCAAAAGGCTATAATTATTTTAAGTTCATTTTATTATATCATTTACTTTACCCTCTTATAAATAGCTTTTCTATTACTTTACAATTTGTTTTAAATTTGCTCATAAATTATAACAAAAAGTTTTCTATATCCTCTACAGATTTAATAATGTTGTGAGATAATTCCTCACATCCTGACTTTGTAACTAAAAGATCATCCTCAATTCTAACTCCAATGCCCTCTTCTGATATATATAGTCCTGGCTCATTTGTTATAACCGTTCCCTCAGCCATAGGAAGGTTCCTGTCACCTATGTCCCCTACATCATGCCCGTCAAGTCCTAAATAATGTCCTATGCTGTGGAAATAATATCTTGAAAGTTCACTGTCATCCTTAATTAATCCAAGTTGCCTGCATCCCTTTGATAAAATTTTTTTTGAAAGCTCATTTAATTCCATAACAGATATACCCGGCTTGCAGGCTTCCTTAATTGCTATATTAGTTTCTAAAACAGCATTATATACATCCTTCTGCCTCTGTGTAAATTTGGAAGACAGAGGGAATGTCCTGCTTATATCACCGTTATAATACTTATACTGTGCCCCAACGTCAAATAGTATAAGTGCATAATTAGGTGTCCTGCAATTGTTGCTAGAATAATGAAGCACTGTAGCATTCTTTCCTGATGAAATTATATTTTTAAATGCAGTATCTGTAACTCCATTTTTTTTCAATGTATAATCAAAATATGCCTCTATTTCATATTCCATCATTCCTGCTCTCATATGCTTGGCCATATTTTCTATTCCTTCTCCTGTAATATCTATGGCCTTTTTTATAAGTGCAATTTCTTCCTCATCCTTTACCACTCTTAAGCGGCATATATCATCATATATATTCTTTATTCTAATATAAGGATACCTTTCTAATATATTTCCTGCGAATTCCTGTGAAAATGTTTTAGGTATATTATATTCCTGTCTCTCCAAATCTAAATACACATTACTAATAGAATAATTGGATAGCAATGAAGCAATGCTTCCCTTAAAATTATCAATAATATCAACTATTTCTATACCAGAAATCTCTCTAGCTTCTTTTGCACTAAGCTTTTCTCCAACCCATCTTGCAAGTACAGGGTCTGGCCTTTCAACAAATATCTCTTCAGCAACCTCTCCTTTTCTCTTCATTAAGGCAATTATAATATTTGGTGCATCAATACCAGATAAGTAAAAAAAGTTCCTATTTGGTGTGAACTCATATGTTTCATCTGCTGATTTATATATTTCCCTTCCAGCAAAAAGTACCACCAAAGAATTATCCTCTATATTTTTTAAAAGCTTTCTTCTTCTCTCAATAAATCTGTTTCCCATGTTGTTACCTCCATTTTAAATTATAGTTATATTATAGCACTGTTATTATAGATAAATTTAATAAACATCTACCGGTCTAGCCGGTAGATGTTTATTTTATCATTTCCAGAAGCATAGCATCCGTTATTCCCCGCTTTAAGCGAGGCATTACGGATGGTAGCCATCTGAATAAATTGTGCTAAACTCTTTTTCTTATTGGCATTGTATGAATACCTGAACCATTAATTCCTAAAACAGCTTCATGGAATGTCTCTGAAAGTGTAGGATGTGCATGTATTATGCTTCCAACTTCACTAGCTTTCATGCCCATGCTTACAGCAATATTGCCCTCATTTATTAAATCTGAAGCATGAGGCCCCATTATATGAACGCCTATAATTGTATCATCCTCAGATGCAATTACCTTAACTAGCCCCTCAGGTTCACCAAGAGCCAATGCTTTTCCATTTCCACCAAACATGGATTTGCTTGTTTTATACTTTATCCCTTTTTCCTTAGCTTCATCCTCAGTTACACCAACTGAAGCTATTTCAGGAAAAACAAATATGCAGCTGGGTATAGGATTGTGTTTTCCCTTTGAATCAATGCCCATTATTTTTTCAGCAGTTTGAACTCCCTGATTGGATGCCGCATGGGCAAGCATTGAAATTCCATTTACATCGCCTATAGCATAAATATTCTCCACACTTGTCATATAGTTTTCATCAACTTTTATACCTTTTTTATCAAATTTAATTCCTACGCCCTCAATATTAAGCCCTTCAATTAGTGGGCTTCTTCCAGTTGCAATTAAAACATTGTCAGCTTCAAATACAGTTTCGCCCTTCTTGTTTTCAGTATGAACAAGGAAGCCATCTCCGCTTTTTTCAATTTTATTAACCCTAGTTGACACATAAACGTCTATTCCTTTTTTCTTTAAGAGCACTGAAAATCTTTTTGTAATATCAGTATCAGTTTGAAGAAGTATCCTTGGCATAAATTCAACTACAGTAACCTTTGATCCCATGCTGTTAAAGATTCCAGCAAACTCCATACCAATAACACCGCCGCCAACTATTAGAAGTTTCTTTGGTACGGCTTTAAAATTCAGCATATCCTCACTTGAATAAACATTTGGAAGATCTGCTCCTTCAATAAGCGGTAGGGATGGCTTTGAGCCTGTAGCTATTATTATATTCTTTGTGCTGATATCCTTAGCTCCATCATCCATAGAAACTTCCACTGTATTTTTACCCTTAATTTTCCCAAAGCCGTTATAAACCTCAACACCATTAGCTTTAAGAAGATTAGCAATTCCGTCCCTTAGCTGAACTACAACTAAATCCTTTCTCTCCTGCATTTTTTCCACATCTATGCTGAAACCATCTACATTTATACCAAAGCTGTCTACTTTTTTAAGTGTATTTAATATTTCAGCATCTCTATATAATGTTTTAGTAGGTATACACCCCCTATTAAGACATGTTCCGCCTAATTTATCCTTTTCAATAAGAGCAACTTTTGCACCAAGCTGTGCTGCTCTTATGGCGGCAACATATCCACCGGGGCCCCCTCCAATTACCACTATGTCCTTATCCAAGCCATACACCTGCCTTAATTTATTATATTTGAAATATTCTTATTCTTTGCTCCACTTCACAATTGGATGCCTTGCTGCTTTTACTTCATCTGGTCTTCTAACTGGTGTATCATGCGGTGCTTCCTGTAAGAGTTTTGGATTTTCTCTTGCTTCTTTAGATATTTTTATCATTGCATCTATGAAATTATCAAGAGTTTCCCTGCTTTCCGTTTCAGTTGGCTCTATCATAAGTGCATTATCTACAATAAGAGGAAAATATATTGTAGGTGGATGATAACCATAATCAATTATTCTCTTTGCAACATCAAGAGTCGATACATCATGAACATCATCCCCTAATCCTCCAAGGACAAGTTCATGCTTACATGCACCATCAATTGGAATATTGTAATAGCCCTTAAGTCGCGCCTTAATGTAATTTGCATTGAGTACAGCCACCTCACTTGCCTTTTTAAGTCCTTCTGCACCCATAGAAAGTATATATGCATATGCCTTTACCATTACGCCAAAATTGCCATAAAACGTCCTTACTTTTCCAATTGAATCTTTTCTGTCATAATCAAGGGCATATTTATCCCCTTCTTTTTTAATAACAGGCACAGGAAGGAATTTTACAAGTTCCTCTTTAACTCCAACAGGGCCACTTCCAGGTCCACCGCCGCCATGCGGAGTTGAAAAAGTTTTATGAAGGTTTAAATGAACAACATCAAATCCCATATCTGCAGGTCTTGCTATACCCATTACAGCATTCATATTAGCTCCATCATAGTATAAAAGCCCGCCTGCTTCATGAACAAGTCTTGATATCTCAAGTATATCCTTTTCAAAAATCCCAAGAGTATTAGGATTCGTAATCATAAGACCTGCAATCTCGTCATTTAATACTTCCTTCAAGCTATCAAGATCTACTGTTCCATCTTTATTTGACTTTACCTCAACTACCTCAAAACCAACTGATGCAGCACTTGCAGGGTTTGTCCCATGAGCAGAATCAGGAACTATTATTTTCTTTCTCTTAAAATCTCCTCTGCTTTCATGGTAAGCCTTTATAATCATAAGGCCTGTTAATTCACCATGAGCACCAGCTGAGGGCTGAAGTGTAATTCCTTTCATCCCAGTTATTTCACATAGCTTTTCAGATAAATTATACATAAGTTCAAGAGCGCCTTGAACTTGTTCTTCATTTTGATATGGATGCAGCGATTTAAATCCAGGAAGTTCAGCCACATCCTCATTTATCTTAGGGCTATACTTCACAGTACATGAACCTAACGGGTAGAATCCTGTATCAGCGCCATAGTTTTTAGTTGACAGTGCAGTATAATGCCTTACAACATCTACTTCACTTACTTCTGGAAGATCTAAGCTCTTTTTCCTTTGAAGCTTCTCTGGAATAGTGCTATTTATATTTACGGATGGAACATCTAACTTTGGCAGAGAATATCCACATCTTCCCTCACTGGAAATCTCAAATATTAATTTATTATAATCCTTCATTTTATTCCCTCCAGTACACAGGCTAGATTATCAATTTCTTCTTTAGTCCTTTTTTCAGTTACACAAAGAAGCATTGTATTTTTGTATTCAGGATAATCCTTACCAAGATCATATCCGCCAATTATATTCTTTTGTAAAAGTTCCTCATTTACCTTATCAAAAGGCATATCCCCCTTAACTGCAAATTCCATAAAGAAAGGCTTTTTAAAAATGCCTTTATATTTACCAGACTTAGTTATTTCATTAAAGGCATAGTGAGATTTACTTACACATTGAAGTGCAACTTCTTTAAGCCCACTCTTGCCCATTAGTGCAAGATAAACAGCTGCAGCTAAAGCATTTAGCTGTTGATTTGAGCATATATTTGATGTTGCCTTTTGCCTTCTAATATGCTGCTCCCTTGCCTGAAGTGTTAATACAAATGCCCTTTTGCCATCTAAATCCTCTGTCTGACCTACTATTCTTCCAGGAAGTTTTCGCATAAGCTTTGAAGTTGAAGCCATAAACCCAAGATATGGGCCTCCAAAGTTTAAGTTGTTTCCAAGGCTTTGCCCCTCGCCAACTGCAATATCAGCACCTATTTCTCCTGGGCTCTTTAAAATAGCCAGGGATATAGGATCTACATTCATAATCAAAAGGCTTTTATTTTCATGAACTAATTTTTCAATTTCAGTTAAGTCCTCAACTGTCCCAAAAAAATTTGGATTTTGTATTATAACTCCTGCAGTATCCTTATCAACCAGATTTTTAAGTTTTTCAACATCAGTAACTCCATCTAATTCATCCACTTCTACAAGTTCTATTCCTCTAAACCTCATATATGTTTTAAGTACTCTTCTTACTTCAGGATGAACAGTTCTTGAAACTATAATCTTTTTTCTTTTTGTAGCTGCACAAGCTACAAATGCAGCTTCACAAGTTGCAGTACCTCCATCATACAAAGAAGCATTTGACACATCCATACCAGTTAAATTGCATATCATGGTTTGATATTCAAAAATTACCTGAAGCGTTCCTTGGCTTATCTCTGATTGATATGGCGTATATGCTGTATAAAATTCAGATCGTGATGTCATATGATGCACAACAGCAGGTATAAAATGATCGTATGCACCTGCCCCAAGGAAACATGGCGCATCCTCTGTTGATACATTTTTATTTGAAAGTTTTTTTAAATTCTTTGATACTTCCATCTCAGACATAGGTTCATTTATATTTAATCTGCCTTTGAATTTTATATCATCATTAACATCATTAAAAAGATCATCTACTGATGATACACCTATTGTCTTAAGCATTTTATCTTCATCTTTTGGTGTATTTGGTATATATGGAAACATATATATTATCCCTCCTTACTGCAGTATTCTTCGTATGTCTTATCGTCCATAAGTTTTCCTAATTCAGATTTATCTGAAAGCTCAATTTTCAAAAACCAGTTTTCATAAGCATCTTCATTCACAAGAGCAGGATTATCTACTATATCCTCATTTACCTCAACAACCTTGCCACTTACAGGGATGTATGCATCAGATGCTGCCTTAACAGATTCTATAGCTCCAAATGAATCCCCTGCTTTAAACTCTGAGCCTACCTCAGGAAGATCTACAAATACTATATCGCCAAGGGCATCTTGTGCAAAATCTGTAATACCAATATAGGCAAATTCCCCTTCAACTTTTGCCCATTCATGATCCTTTGTGTAAAGTAAATTTTTAACAACCTTCATTTTACATTCCTCCATCTCATTATTTTTTATATCTTTTTTCAAGGAACTTTCTGCTTATGACTTCAGCCTTAAGCGGTTTATTCCTTACCATTATATTGAATTCATCTCCAATATTCGAAAACTTTATATTAACCATGGCAAGTCCGATATTTTCCTTAAGGGTTGGTGAAAAATATCCTGTTGTTACAAAACCTATCTTATTTTCTCCTGAACGAACCTCATATCCTTGCCTTGGAACTCCCCTATCCTTCATCTCAAAACCTACTATTTTTCTTGTTAGACCCTCAGCTTTTTGTTTTTTAAGCGGCTCCTCACCTATAAATTCTTCCTTATCAAGTTTTACAGCAAAACCATACCCAGCCTCAAGGGGTGTTATATCCTTTGATAATTCATTCCCATAGAGTGGAAGGTTAGCTTCAAATCTTAATGTGTCCCTGCAGCCCAGTCCTGCTGGCTTTACGCCCAAATCCTTCCCAGCCTCAAGTATCTTGTCCCATATTTTCTTTATACCTTCAGTATCTGAATATATTTCGAAACCATCTTCTCCTGTATATCCTGTTCTTGAAACCACTGCCTTTACACCAGCTACATAAATATCTTGCTTAAAAGAGAAAAATTTAATCTCATTTAAATCTTCACTTACAAGTTTTTGAAGTACTTCCTGAGCTTTTGGTCCTTGAAAAGCAACCTCCCCTATAGTTTCTGATATATCATTTAATTCAACGTTAAAATTAGACTTGTTGTCAAGGAGCCATTTGTAATCCTTATCTTTATTGCTCGCATTTACAACAAGGATATAACGATCTTCATCAAATTTATAAGCTAAAAGGTCATCTACTATACCGCCATCTTCGTAGCACATCATAGTATAAATTGCCTTATTTTTCTGAAGCTTTCCTAAATTATTTGTTAAAACATACTGAAGATAATTAAAAGCCTCCTTCCCCTTAACTTCAATTTCACCCATATGTGATACGTCAAATAATCCTGCTGCATTTCTCACAGCATTATGCTCATCAATTATGCTATTGTACTGAATTGGGAGCTCATAACCTGCAAAATCCACCATCTTGCCGCCGCACTTTAAATGTCTTTCATAAAGCGTAGTCCTTTTTAAATTTTCCACATTAGCACCTCCATTTTATTTTTAAAAAGAGATATAGCAATACAAAATCCGTATTACCATACCTCTTTATTCCCACTAAAGTCTCATATTTCAAAAGATGTGTTGTTTCTACGGAATTGCCATGCTGCATATAGTATGCAATTTATTTTAATAGAATCCTATAGACACAAAATTCTGCACCTTTTAATGTATTAAGTGTTTATATGAACCATATAAACCATACATTTTATTAAGCAATATAATATTTCCTTTTCTACTATAATACTATCATTATACTTATATTGTTTCAAGAAGTATTCATGTTTTTTGTTAAATATTTAACCTATTTATTTTATAAATAATATGTGATATCCTTAATATAAACTCATTATAATTTTAAAAATATTAAATGGAGGCGTTTAGCTATGCTTTGTATATATAATAAAAATACTAATCCATACTTTAACCTTGCCTGTGAAGAGTACATACTTAAAGAGTTTAATGAGGAATGCTTCATGCTTTGGAGAAACTCCCCATGTATTGTTGTAGGGAAAAATCAAAATACTCTGTCAGAAATCAATAAGGATTATGTTGATAAAAACAACATTACAATTGTTAGAAGATTATCAGGCGGCGGAGCTGTATTCCATGATTTAGGGAACATTAATTTTACATTTATAAGCAACCAAAAAGAAACCTTCAATGATTTTAAAAGATTTACAGTTCCAATAATAGATGCGCTTAAACAGCTAAATGTAAATGCAGAATTTTCTGGGAGAAATGACTTGACCATTGATGGCAAAAAATTCTCAGGCAATGCTCAATATTGCTATAAAAATAGGGTTCTTCATCATGGGACACTTCTTTTTTCAGCAAACGTTAAAGATATTTCACAGTCCCTAAATGTAAAAGAAAAAAAGTTTGAAGGCAAGGCAGTTAAATCTGTAAAAAGCAGAGTAACAAATATAAGCAGCCACTTAAAATCTCCAATGAAAGTTGAAGAATTTATAGAATTTCTTATGAATTATGTTGTAAATAATTATGCGGAAAGCAAATTATACACACTAACAGAAGAGGATATTAAAAATATTAGCAAGCTTGCTGATGAAAAATATAGTACATGGGAATGGAATTATGGAAGTTCACCCAAATATAGCTATAAAAATGAAATGAAATGTAAAGGTGGTTTAATAGAATTTAATTGCAATATTGAAAAAGGCTACATAAAAGATGCTAAATTTTTTGGGGATTTCTTCGGAATATATGATGTATCTGATATTGAAACGGCCCTTAAAGGTACTAAATATACCGAAGATGCCGTAAGAAACACCCTTTCAAAATTCAATATAGAAAATTACTTCTCTAGCATAAGCCTTGAACAGATTTTAAAACTAATGTTTTAGGAAGCACTAGCAGGGGGAGCTCTGAAAAAAAGGCTATTTCTAAAAAAATCATGTACTTTCGAAAAATAGCCTTTTTTCAGAGCTTTTACTATTTTGCCTTCTGCAAATCTTCAAGGCTTTTAGTAGTATATAAAAAAGTTAATTCATTAGAACCTAAAGCTTCATCGTCTGATTTGACATAAATGAGCTTATTTTTTTCAATTTTAAACTCATATGTACCCAAATCATCTGTTTTGAGGTACAGCTTATTGCCATCAACTTCATATTCACCTTCAGGCCGATAGCTCAATCCTGCACCTCTATGAAAAATGAACTTATTATCATCATCTATCTTTATCCAAGACCAAGCGGGTTCACCATTTTTTTCACAAACATATAATCCTTTTTTAACTTGATTTTTGTTTTGTGCTTTTGACGCATTATTCTTACATCCTTGAAGCAATACACACACTAAGCAAATAGTAATTAATAGCAGGCTGTATCTGATTGATTTTTTCATAACTAACCCTCACCTCTAAATTCTATTCCTAATATTTTTCTCATCATATTTTACTAATTCCGCAAATTCCCTTATTATCCTTCTTTTCTTATTCGTCTTTTTATTACACTTTTTACCTATTTAATTTACATGAAAAAAGCCTATGCAAAATAAGTACAGATTTTAAATTAATATTGTTATTTTATATTCATTAGCACCGATGTCAAATGTCAAGAGGATGGTACCTATATTTTATTATAATCTCTTATGGAAATTTCTATAGAAAAAACTGCAATTAATAATGTCTGCAATCCAATTTCTTTGAAATCTCCCTTATTTAATATATAAGAAAATGCTTTTATAATAAGGAATAAAAAAGCAAAATATTTAACAGCATTTAGTATAATTTTTTTCATTTTATACACCACCGCCTAAGAATAATGCTGCATTTGTTAACTTGCTAATAGTTAGTAATTACCTAAATTATATAGTTTTAGTTATAAACTGTAAAATAGTATGTGAATAATCTTTAATAGTTTCATTAGTTTTGTTTTATATATTATATTTTCAAAACTGCAAAAATATAATAATAAGCTTTTATATTTATTAAAAGCAAATTTTTTAAATCCAGCATAGATATTACAATCACTGTATAAGCTGTTTGTTCTTATGATTTATATCACGCAGCAGCTTAACATTCCGATTATTATATAATAAAATGCTTGAAGTAGATCCCAATATGCCTGTACATAAAAACATTACTGCCATTCCGCTGCCACTTCCAGTACCAACTAGTCTTCGTAGAAAAACAGCTAAGATAGATTTACTACCTAGCATAAAAGGTTCAAAAACGTAATCAGCCAAAAATCCGCCTAACAAAATGCCTATTGGTATGGTGCAAAATTGAATTGCATTTCTAACAGCAAAAACTCTGCCTTGCAAATTTTGAGGAACTGTATTATACATGATCGTTTTTTGCCCTGCAATAACAAATGGGATTGGAATACTTGCAGCTAATGCCGCTATACTCCATAGATAAACATTTTGGCTTAATCCCATCAGCAAATCTCCAAAAAGGAAAGAAAACGCTGCCAAAAAATAAATGAGTTTCAAATTATCTTTATAGCCATTTTTCTTTCCAGCAACTAACAATCCTCCGATTATTCCACCTATCCCTAATATAGAGCTAACTAATCCTAAAATTTCATTATTATTATTTGTTCTAGCTAATAGCATTGGTGACAAGATATTTTCGTATGTTAATCTTGAGAAAAAATTTAGTAAGGCCATACTCAATATAATATAAAGAATACCGCGATTCTTTTTTAAAAAACCAAACCCTTCCTTGCACCCATCTAATACACCTTTTTCTTGAGATGAGGTATTCTCTGACAATTTAATGAAGAATAACAAAACTACAAATGCAAATATAAAGGTTAACAGGTCAAAGAAAATTATGCCGCCTAATCCCACAAAGGAAATAAAGGTAGCTGCTAGCATTGGAGCAACTACAGTTAGTAAATTTTCTGAAAAAGAACTGTATCCACTTGCTTTGGCATATTTATCAGAAGGAACCATCATTCCAATAGCCACAGCTTCTGCCGGAGCTTGAAAAGCATCCATAAAGCCAGTTATTGTATTAACTATATATATATGATAAATATGTAGACTTCCTGTAGAAAATAAAATCAAGATAAATACAGAGCATACAGCAGCAAATAAATCTGCTATCAGCATAATTTTTTTCTTGCTGTTTTTATCGATAAAGCTGCCAGCAAAAATACTTATTAAAATATAGGGAAAATAGGAGCAAAATGTAATTAGCGAAACAGCCATTGCAGAATTTGTTTGCTGATATGCCCATATAGTTAACGCAAAACTGGTCATTTCACTCCCTAATTGTGATACTGACTGGCTAAGCCAAAAAATAATAAATTTCTTGAAATCAGGTTCAGCTTTTCTTTCCATAGCATGCCCCCTAATAAACTACAATATAGTACTGTTTTGGAATGGTATTTATCGTTTGTATAATTAAATTAAGAATTGAAAACACAAATAATGTTTGTGCTATATTTTTCTTTTCATCATACATCGACTTCTTACTTTTCATGAATTTTTTCCAATGCATATAGTAAAGTAGTATCTTTATGTACTCTAAGATCTTCAATTGTCTGCCAAACAATATAATCCGGGGCAATTCCATTGTTTTGTATTTGTACACCTTCTGGTGTATAAATCTTTTGAGATGAAATAATAAATTCACAGCCATTAGATAATTTAGTACGTGCAATTAGTCCAGTAGCTCCACGCGTATTTGTTCCTATTAACATTACCTTACCTGATGAATGCGCATATGCAGCAAAGTCATCAACTGCAGAACCAGATTTATGTGATATAAGCACAATTAGTTTTATGTTTTTTTTAATACAAGGTTTACTGCTTAAGTTCTCAGATGTACTTGGTGTTATTTTTTCCAAATAAGTTGAATCTAGCATTGATAATCCAATCTCTAAATCATCCTTTAAATCTTTATCAATTAATTTATCATCTAATTCCCCAAAGTTCGTCGCAATAGCCATTTTGCGTGCATTTTTAACCTGGCAATATCCAGATAATTCCTTTACGCTATTGCCTAACAAACATTGTAAAATATTTTCCCCATTCTCACTATTTCCCCCATCATTATTTCTAACATCAATAATAATTTCTTCACATGAATTAAGTAAGGGGATAATGTTTTTTTCAAATTCTAAAACCATATCATTATTAGAAAATGTATAAATTCCTAAATAGTAAATATCTTTTTCAAGTTCTGCTAAGGTAAATGTATGAGATTTATAAAGCGTCCTACTTGTTTGAGGTAATTCTACATAAGCATTATTAAATTTAACTTTATCATATGAAGAAAGTGGTATTTCATATTTCGCTTTCTCACTTATAATTTTTCCATCTAAAGTTTTTACTGTAATATTTATTTCAGAGCCAAGTTTTGAGTACATTAATCGTTTTATGCTCTCATATAAATATGCATTGTTGGTTTTTACTGGTACAAGCTGAACAATTTCTTTTTTTAGAAAATCAATTGTATCTATATTATTAACTTTAATCACTTCAGAATATAATGGTAATTTTGAGTTTTCAGTTTTAGCTGTTATATAGAAATGACCATCATAATAGTCAAAATCATATGGCAATAATCCTATTTCTCCTTTTATTTTATTATTTGGGAAAATAGTAACATATCCATCATCTAATGTGGCAACCATTTTTTCCATTTCTACATAATAATCATAATATGAATTCAATTCAAGAGCTTTGTTCACAGCATTATTGTATACGTCATCCCATAATTTGATTTTTTCAGATGTCCAAAATGGATAATATTCCTTGGCAGAATCCCATATCTGAGATAGAGATACAATATTATCAGAGATATCAGTTGAAAATTCACTGGCGCAAGTATTTTTTGAATTAGCTTTTAAATTTTCTGATTTATAATTTAAAGGCTTTTTCAGCAGTATTATTTGATAAATTAAAAATATGAACAATATTGAAAGAGATACACTCACAATATATTTTATTGCTTTAGTTCTATTTTTCATTTGCTATCACCTCAAATAGATTTATTCACTGACACTATCAATTTTTACAATATAAAATTATAATACAAGTTATTTCCAACTTATTCTTACTTTTCTTATTACGTTCCTAATATTTTTCTCACCATATTTTACTAATTCCGCAAATTCCCTTATTATCCTTCTTTTCTTATTCGTCTTTTTATTACATTTTTTTACCTATTTAATTTACATGAAAAAAGCCTGTGCAAAATAAGTGCAGGCTTTAAATTAATATTGTTATTTTATCCTTTATTGATTAAATATAAATTTCCCATCTTTCTTTTGGATTTTCAAAAGCTAATGCCTATTTTTCAGCTATAAATAAAAGATGATTGCTTGCACCTAAAAATTCAGGTTTTTCACAACAATAATATAAAACTATTCCAACTTCTTACATACTAAAAAATAAGTTTATTTTAATAATTCTTTTAATTTTGCAGTATCATCATCATTTAAATAATAAAAATCAAAACCTCTTTGCATAACTGGGTTTTCTTTACCATCTTTAAAAAGTAAATCATATCCATTAAATTCCCCATTATCATAAGAAATTCTTATTGCATAATTAAACTCATTTATATCATATTTATTTGAAGCTTTTTTAACTTTATCTGAAGTTTCAACATTTTTAAGTATATCCATAATTATTGCAATTTGTTCCTTATCTTCAAAAACCCACCTTTTGTGCGATTCCTTTTCATCATTTCCAATTTGATCATATTTATATATTACTATTTCTTTTACTTTATTTGGGTTGAAGGGGCTATTTGAATGACAATAAATTAAAGATAAACTTAATATAATAATGCATAATAAAATTGAAACCTTTTTTCGCATATATACACTCCTTTCCAGTAAAACTATATATCAATATTATAACATGCCTTCCTTAATTTAACACCAGCTCAATTAAATTGGTCTGCCATGGAAACCCGCCATTACCACTATTGATAAAACGGATTAACACTGTTCGTCCCTACAGTAGATAATTTGTGCTTATAGAAATAAAGCATTATCGTGCAGACGCCACAAAATGGAATTGCTACTATGTGTTGGCACCGTTCCACTCTCCCAAATTCCGCTCGTCCATCAATGGAACGGTTAAGAGCGTTCCCTACAACTAATTCTCAATTATAAAAAATATGCCAAGTTATTTTACCGTTTCAAATCAGTGATTTAATTTCCATTCTCAATTCTCAATTATAAAAGTGGCATATATTCATACTTCATCATATTATAAACTGATAATTAAAAAGGAGGATGACATAATGAAAAGACTTACTAAAGCTTTAAGTCTTTTTATGACAGTGCTGTTATTAACTTTAACTTTTGCTGGGTGCAAAAAAGAAGAACCTAAGAATATAATAAAAATAAGACTTAATGAGGTTGTTCGTTCTGTGTTCTATGCTCCAATGTATGCAGCAATAAATAAAGGGTTTTTTAAGGAAGAAGGGCTTGAAATTGACCTTTCGACTGGGCAAGGGGCTGATAAAACCATGCAGCAGGTTTTATCTAAAAATGCAGATATAGGATTTTGCGGGCCTGAACAGGTAATTTACCTTTACAATCAAGGAAGAGAAGACTATGCAGTACTTTTTGCACAGTTGACTAAATGCGATGGCTCATTTATGGTAGGAAGAAAAGATGAAAAGGATTTCAAATGGGAAAATTTAAAAGGAAAAACTATAGTTGGGGGACGTCCAGGCGGCGTTCCAGAAATGGCTCTTGAATATGTTTTAAGAAATCATGGACTAAATCCTGATAAAGATGTTAACCTTATTACAAACTTAGCTTTTACAGCAACAGCAGGAGCATTTAAAACAGGCACTGGTGATTATGTTGCATTATTTGAGCCAACAGCAAGTATGCTTCAAAAAGAAAATGGAGGATATGTAGTTGCATCTGTTGGAAAAGCTTCCGGTGAAATCCCTTATACTTGCTTCTTTGCAACAAAATCTTATATAGAAAAGAATCCTGAAATTATACAAAAGTTCACCAATGCAATTTATAAAGGGCAAAAATGGGTTGAGGAACATACCGCAAAAGAAGTTGCAGAAGCTATTATAAGCTTCTTCCCAGGCTCTGACATAGAGCTTATAACAATGGTTGTAGAAAGATATAAGGCACAGGATACCTGGGCAAAAGACCTTGTACTAAAAGAGGAAGGGCTGTCAAGGCTGATGGATATCATTCAATCCTATAACAGAGAGCTTATTCCGCAAAGACCGCCTTATGACAATATAGTAACTAAAAAATTTGCAGAGGATGCAGCAAAGAATAGTAAAAAGTAAGGTCACTGGAGGGATAATAGTGTCAAAGCTTGAAATCCAAAATATTTCTATGACATATCACACAAAGGAAGGTGAAACCTCTGCCTTAAGTGACATAAACCTAAAAGTTGAAGATGGAGAATTTATTACCATAATTGGTCCCTCTGGCTGCGGTAAGTCTACCCTCCTGTCTATTTTTGCAGGGCTTATTGAACCATCCAATGGGAAAATATTAATTGATGATAAGGAAATTAAATACCCCTGCAGTCAGATAGGCTATATGCTTCAAAGAGATCACCTTTTTGAGTGGCGAACAATTTATAAAAATATTATCATAGGGCTTGAAATACAAAATAAGCTTGATAAAGATTCAATAGAAAATGTAGAAAATATGATGAAAAAATACGGATTATCAAGCTTTAAAAACTATTATCCCCATCAGCTCTCAGGTGGAATGAGACAGCGTGCAGCACTGATTAGAACCCTCGCGCTAAACCCTGAAGTACTTTTACTTGATGAACCCTTCTCTGCCCTTGACTATCAAACAAGGCTTGCTGTTTCTGATGAAATTTACTGCATAATAAAAAATGAGTGTAAAACAGCTATAATGGTGAGCCATGACATAGCAGAGGCTATTTCTCTTTCAGATAAAATTGTGGTTTTAACCAAAAGGCCTGGCACCGTAAAAAGCATTCACGATATAAATCTTGAAATTGAAAACAGAACCCCACTTAAAGCAAGAGAAGCTCCTAAATTTAGAGAATACTTTAATACTTTATGGAAGGAGCTTGATGTCCATGTCGAATGAACCTTATTCTAAAGAGCATCAGGAATATTTAAAAAAAGCAAAAAATAGAAAAACAGCTATAATAATTACCCAAATATTAATCTTAGTAATATTCTTTGTTCAATGGGAAATAACTGCAAAGCTTAAAATCGTAGATCCTTTTTTAGTCAGTCAGCCATCAAGAATAATAAAATCCTTAGTTAAAATTTATAATGAAGGCACTCTTTTTCGTCACATATGGGTAACTTGCTATGAAACTATAGTTGGATTTGTAGTTGGAACATTGCTTGGTATACTAATTGCAACTATACTTTGGTGGTCTGATTTTATCTGCAAAGTTTTAGATCCCTACCTTGTTGTATTAAATGCACTTCCAAAGATAGCATTGGGACCAATAATAATATTTTGGGCAGGCAATAATCAAAATTCTATAATTATAATTGCGCTTATGATATCCCTTGTTGTAACAATAATTTCTGTACTATCTGGGTTTCAAGAAGTGGATGAAGATAAAATCAAGCTCCTTAAAACTTTTGGTGCAAATAAATTTCAAATATTAAGATATGTTGTTTTTCCCGCAAGCATTCCTACTATGATATCTGCGCTTAAAATAAATGTTGGATTATCCTGGGTAGGAGTAATAGTTGGGGAATTTCTTGTAGCACAGGAAGGTTTAGGATTTCTAATTGTATTTGGAGGTCAAGTTGCACAGCTTGATATGGTAATGATGAGCATATTAATTCTTTCATTAGTAGCCTATTTAATGTATGAAGTAGTAGCCTTGTTTGAAAAAAAATTTGTTAAATGGAAAAGCTGAGAATATTTCTCAGCTTTTTAACTATACTCCAATTCCTTAATTACTGTACCGTTTCCATTTTTAGCAGGCTCAAGAATTAGCCTTACAGGAACACGGTTTTTAAGCTCCTCCACATGGCTTATAATCCCAATGCAAAGCCTTTCATTATGGAGCATTTCAAGAGCATTCATAACTGTATCTAAAAGGTTGCTGTCAAGGCTTCCAAATCCTTCATCCAAGAAGAAAAATTCAAGGGGTGCATTTCCTTTAAGCTGTATCTGCGATGATAAGGCTAAGGCAAGAGAAAGAGAAGTTAAGAAAAGTTCTCCTCCAGATAATGATTCTGTGCTTCTTCTAATTCCGCCATTAGCATTATCACATATCACAAAACTCCCATCTCCTGAAAGCTCTAATTCGTATCTTCCTCTTGTAATATAGCTGAGCATTACTGTAGCATCCTTTGCTATATACCTAAGCTGAGAAGTTCCAACAAATTCAACGAACTTATTTCCCTTTATAAGCCTATCAATTTCATTTACTAGGTCAAGTTCCTTTTCAAGAGACTTTTTTGTTTTTTTAAGCTCATTTACTTTTTCAATATTCTTCTTCATATCCTCAATTTCTTTTTCCGCCCTTATTCTTTCCTTTGAACTTCCCTCAAGCTTCTTTTCGACATCATCTTTTTTATTTTTAATTTCTTCCCATTCATCCCCTTTAATATCTCTGCCATTTAATTTTTTAATGGTTCTATCTATATCAGCCTGCCCCTTTGTTACATTATCCTTATATTCATTTATATCTATTTCGTAAGACTTTAGCTCTCCCTCAGATGCAACACTTTTTAATGCCTCATTTAAATTATCAAATCCATTTTCCTTTAAAACCCTATTTAACTCTTCCTGCTCAAAGCTAAGGTTTTCTTTTAAATTCTTCTCATTTTGATTTTCGCTTAGTAAATCCCTATTTAAATTTTCTCTCTCTAATTTAATGGTACTTAACTTTTCATTAAGCTCCTTTTCATTCCTATTTATAGTTTCAATTTCCCCTGCTACTTTTTTTAACTCTTCCTTTGGCCTTCCTTCCTTGCATAAAATAAGAAGTTTACTTTCATATTCTTCAATGCTCTTTCTTTTTTCTTGGCCAATTTGCTTTATACTTCCAAGCCCTTTTCCCAAATCATTCATGTCCCTCATTGTCTGCTCTTTTTCTTTTTCAAGACCGCTCATTTTATCTCTTAAAGCTTTTTCCCTACTACTTAACTCTTCAAACTTTTTGTCCATTAAATTTATTTTATTTAATAAGCCTGATATATCCTCCGTATTTAAAAGCTTCTTATAGTTTTCATACTGAGCCTTTAAGCTTTCTAAAAGTTTCCCATTTTCATCCCTTTTAGCAGAAATTTCATTAAGCTTTTCAATATTTTTATTGAGGCTTTCCCCTGCCTTTGCCTCAACGCTTAATAGCTTAACCTTAGCATTATTTTTTATTTCAAGCTCTCCCCTGCAATCTTCAACCTTCTTTTTCCACAATTTAATATTTTCTTTAAGAGTATCAAGTTCGTTTTCTTTTAAATCTATTACGCTTTTTATTGAACTTGATTCCTTATCCCCAATTTTATCCCTTAGTTTTAATATCTCTTCATTTTTAATTTGAATGACCTTTTCATATTCGGCAATTTTAATTTGAATGTTCTTATCTTCATTTTCAAGCTCAACTATTTGGTTTTCTAATTCACTTAATTTTAACTCTTCTGCTTTTAATTTTCCCTCATCAAAATCCTGAGGTTTTACTGTATGATGAACAGAGCCGCAAACAGGACAAGGCTTTCCTTCTGAAAGTTCTAAGGATAAAATATATGCCATGTTTTTTTCTTTAAGCTTTTCAATGTTGTTTTTTATCTCATTTTCCTTACTCTTAGCTTTATCTAATTTACTGTGCATTTTATCAAAAGCAGTTTTTTCATTTTTAAAAAGAAGCTCTGCATCCTTCTTTTCTTTTTCATATTTCTCTTTTAAAGCTGTACTGCTTAAAATTTCCTCATACTCATGTTTTAAAGTCTCAACTTTCTCGCTTGATTTTAAAACAGTTTCCTCATCTCCAGGGCAGCTTTTTAATATTTTATCTAAACTGTTACTTAAATTTTTCCCCTCTTCAAATGCACTGTTTTTACTGTTTAAAGCTTCCTCATAAGCCTTCTTTTCACTTACTATTAACTGCTGGATTTTATTATATTCTAAATTTAAACTTTCCACTGTCCTTAAAGCTTCATTGTATTTTTCTTCAACTCTGCTTCCTTCTACTACTTTATTTCGCTTTTCGGGCTCAACCTTTATCTTTCCTTTTTCAAATGTTAAATTATCTATGGTTTTTTGGCATAAATCCTTATTATCCGTTATTTCTTTTAGGTCCTTTTCATGCCCTTCATACTCATCTTTTACCTTAAAGTATTCCTTCAACGCAGCATCTTTTTCCTTTTCAAGGATTCCCTTTTTATCCTCTATTTCAATTGCCTGATTTAATTCACCTTCACGCCTTATAAGAATAGGAAGCTCATTGTTTTTTCTTGAAAGGGCTTTTTTATAATCATCTTCAGCAGCTGTAAAAAGCTTCTTTTTATCTTCAAATGCTTTATTTAAATTTTTTAATTTTCCTTCTGATTTTACAACGTCGCCATTTAAGCCATTAACTCTATCTGCAAAAGGTTTTATAGATAACGCCCTTTTACCTGAATTCAATTTGAGCTTTAATTCATTTATATAATCTTCCTTTTCTTTTAGCTTATTCATTTTATCCATATAACCTTTTAGTTCATTTTTAAGCTCCCATACATCTCCATATTTTTTATATTTTTCATTCAGCCTTTTATTTTCATCCTTTAATGTTTTTTCTTCATCTATTAATACTTCAAGCTCTGCTTTCTTATTCTCATATAATTCACTGCTTATATCCCCAAAGCCTTCTATCTGTGTATTAACAACTAAAAGTTTTTCTTTGTAGATATCCCTGTGCCTTTTAACTTTTTTAATAAGATCGTTCCCATACCTTTCAAGACCAAATAATCTTTCCATCATATTATTTCTATTTGAAGGCTGAAGCTTTAAAAAATCGCTAAACTTTCCCTGGGGAAGAACTACTGAGCGGGTAAAATCATCAAAGCTAAGGCCTAATATTTCCTTAACCTTTTCATCTGTATCCCTCTTTTTGTCTGATAAGATCTGAGGCTCTTCTCCAGTTATATCAATAAGCCTTGCTACAGATGTGTTGTACCTGCTTTTATCCTTTTTATCCCTTTTAATACATCTTTCAACCCTGTAAATCTTTCTATTGTTTTTAGGGCCTATTTCAAACTCATAGGAAACTTTTAATTCATTTTTATTTGAATTTATGTAATCTCTGCTTCCCCTTGAGATGTCTCCATATAAAGCAATAGTCATTGCATCAAGGATGGTTGATTTCCCACTTCCTGTGGGTCCAAAAATTCCAAAGAGTCCTCTTTCAGTTAATTTGCAAAAGTCTATTTCCTGCTTGTCAATAAAACTATTTAATCCTTCAATGCTAATCCTCCTTGGCTTCATCCTCATCACTCCCCTCTGCAATTTTAAGAAACATTTCTACAAGCTCCTTATCCGCTTCAATTCCTTTTTCATGCTTATAAAAATCTTCAAAAAGCTCCTTCATACTCTTTGATTCAATACTTTCATATTCGGCTTCTTCTTCATCACTTTTCTCCATTTCAGGAGTTATGCTTATAATATCCTTTTTATAGTCATGCATTTCCTTCATTTCTAATTGGCTTATAACCCTGTCCGTTTTAATTTTTATATAACAATAACATTCCCTTTCAGAGTTTTCCCTGCACCTTTCAGTGGCTTCTTCAATACTATTGCATTTCCAAACTTCAATTGGTTTATAATTATTGATATATATTTGCTTCACTTTAGGATTTTCATTAGCTTTTATATCAACCAAATAGCACAGCTTGCTGTAGCCTATTTCACTTTCACTATATTGAATTGGAGAGCCTGAATAATAAACATTTTTATTTCCCATTTTTTGTGCCTTATGAAGGTGCCCCAAAGCTGTATACTGCACCGTATCTGGTATATCTGAAAGGTTTACTGCAAGGCTTCCTCCAAGCTGTATGGGCCTTTCAGAGCTGCATGTTTCTCCTCCATTAACATATAGATGAGAAGTTAAAATATTTATGGTATCCTCCCTATAGTTTTTAGAAAGCTTGTCAAGCATATCCTTTATTTTCTCAGAGTAGGATCTTTGCATCTCTTCCTCATCAAAGCTTTCAAAAATAATATCATTAAGCCTTTTCTCGCTTGGATAAGGCAGTGCAATAACACAGGCTGTTTCATTCTTTATTCGTACTTCAAAGTATGATTCTTTAGAATTTACTATTTCGAATCCGGAAAATTTACCCGTAATTGGTACATCCTGTGGTGTTCCTAAAATTATTATCCCATTCTCACTTGCAAGGGGAATGACTGACGTAAGCCTATCTGGATTGTCATGATTTCCTGCAATAACAACCACACATCTTTCCCCTCCATCACTTATATCTTCTAGGGCTTTGCAAAAAAGTGCTTCAGCTTTTGCAGGAGGATTGGATGTGTCATAAATGTCCCCTGCAATTATAACCATGTCCACATCATTTTCCCTTACTACATTTGCAAAATCATTTATAAACTTTTCCTGCTCATTTAATCTGCTGTTTCCCTCCAGCAGTTTTCCAAGATGCCAGTCAGATGTGTGAAGTATTCTCATTTTCTCTCCCCCTAATCAACTATGATTGTACTTCCATTATAAAACATATAAAGATATTTTTCCTTAACTCTAAGTCCAGTGATTTTTTCTAATGCTCTTGAATAATAATCAAGCTGTATGCCGTATTTTTTCTTTATTTCCTCTTCCTCGCCATCTTTTAAATAATCTGTTTTATAATCAATAAGCACAATTTCTCCATTTTCCTCAAAATAGCAGTCAATTATTCCTCTTAAAAATATTTTTTCATTTTTATATTCAGGAGGAAGTTCCTTATAAATTTCGCTGCTTTCTATAAACATATTGAATTCAGTTTCTCTTTTTACAGTTCTTCTTGACTTAATCATTCTTGCCCCAAGAGGTGAAACGAAAAATTTATATATTTTATTTTCATCAACTGTTTTCCCTTCCTCTTTAGATAAAAGCTCCCTTTTAACCATATAATCAACTTGTTCTTTTATCTCCTTAGGGCTATTAACCTTTTCCATATCAATCTTTTGCATAACAAGATGAGTTGCAATTCCTTTTTCTGCTGGCGAAATAGTCTTTTTTTGATCTAAAAAGGCTGGCTTTTTCATTTTAACATTTGAGTAAAGCGGTTTTTCATATTCATCTTCCAATAATATATTTTTAACCTCCGTAATTGATAAAACCTGCGGAATTTCAGAAGCCTTTTTATATGCATACTCAAAGTTCAACCTTTTATTTATTTCCTCATCAAAATTGCTGTAGGATTTTGATAAATCAGTATTTAAAATATCATCCACCCTATTCTTTTCTTCTTCAATGTTTTCCTGTTCAGTTTGTAATATATCCATTTTGCTATAAAGATTCACGTCCCATTTAGAATTAAAATCGCTGCATAAAGGGTTAAAGTCAAAGCCCTCCATATCCCTAAATGGTTTCCCATCAGGGTGCCTTATAATTTCTGGACAAATCAAATCAAAATACGTCTTACTTGTAAGCACATTAAATTTTGAAATTTTAGATCCTTTTCCCTTTGACCTTATATCCCATCCATTTAAAGCACTTTCCATATTCCTAACACACCCAGTTAAAATAAGCTTTTCCTTTGCCCTTGTGAAAGCCACATAAAGTATTCTCATCTCTTCTGATAATGTTTCAAGCTTCACCTTGCATTTTATAGCTTCTTTAAAAATCGTAGGGTAGGAGATTCTTTTTTCTACATCTATGTACTCAGGACCAAAGCCAAGATCATGATGAAAAAGTATAGGTTTATTTAAATCCATAAAATTAATCTTTCTACCCATGCCTGAAATAAAGCAAACAGGGAATTCAAGCCCTTTGCTCTTATGGATACTCATTATTCTTACAACGTTTTCATTTTCTCCAAGTATCTTTGCACTTCCCATATCACCGCTACTTATTTTTAACCTGTTAATAAAGTTAATAAAATTAAAAAGTCCCTTTAAACTCGTTTCTTCATAAGTTTTTGCCCTTTCAAACAGTATCCTAAGGTTTGCCTGCCTTTGAGTTCCGCCAGGAAGAGCAGCAGAATATGCAAAGTAGCCTGTTTCCGTATAGAGGTACCATATAAATTCGGATATAGGCATGTTTATAGACTTTTCTTTCCAGCATTTTAATTTATCAATAAAAGCTGATGCCCTTTCTGAAAGCTCATCGTCCTTCTTCTCTGCCTTCTTATTTAAAGCATCAAAATAAAGCCCTTCTTTATCCTCAAGCCTTATATTGATTAAATCCTCCGTGCTGAAGCCAAAAATTGGAGACCTTAATACCGAAAGAAGTGGAATATCCTGCCTTGGGTTATCAATTATCTGAAGCAGAGACATAACTGTTGAAACTTCAACTGTATTAAAATATCCTGTTCCCGTGTCTGCATATACAGGAATATTGAGAGATGTAAGTTCTTCAACAAAAATTGGTGCTGCATCCCTTGTAGATCTCATAAGTATAACAATGTCGCTGTACTTAACTGGCCTTACTTCATCCTTTTCCTTGTCATAAACCTTAAATCCACTTTGAATAAGTTCCCTTATTCTTTTCCCCACAAACTTTGCTTCTAACTGAATACTGTCTATATCTTCAATATCTTCTAAATCAAAATTGCTTTTCTCAATTTGTCCGTCTTCAATATTGACCTTGTTTTCTATAACATGAAGCTCAATGTTATAATCATCCTCTGTTTTTGCATAGCCTGCACCTAAATTCAGCTCTTCCTTTTCATCATATTCAAGCTCCCCAACTTCACTTGACATTATGGCTTTAAAGATGTAGTTTACTCCATCTATTATTTCTTTTCTGCTTCTAAAGTTTTTAAAAAGATTTATTTTCATTGCCTTAGAAGGAGTTATTGTATAAGTATTATATTTTTGCAAAAATAGCTCCGGCATTGCCTGCCTAAATCTATATATGCTTTGCTTTACATCCCCTACCATGAAAATATTTGGCTCGCCCTTTTCATTTCTTGAAACAGACTTTAGTATTATTTCCTGAACTAAATTGCTGTCCTGATACTCATCAACTAATATTTCTTCAAATTTTTCAGAAAGCTTTTCTGCAGCATCAGTTCTATGCCTATTGCCTTCCTCATCCTCTACAGTTAGTATATCAATACAGTAATGCTCAATATCGCTGAAATCTAAAATACCCCTGTCTCTTTTTTTACCCTTATATATCTTCTCAAATTCATCCACTAAATTAGATAAGCACTTCATCAAAGGATACATGGATTTAAGCTCTTTTATAATCTCATCGTTTTTTAAATTAAATATAGTTTCATTATAATTTTTAACTATTCCTTTAAAATCATCTCTAACTTTTTTTACTCTCTTTTTTGCCTCTTCATCTGCACCCTTTTTTGCATTTTTAAGTTTTGAAAATCTAAGCTCACAATTTGCAAAACTATCCCTAAGTTCATCCCAATCCTTTAGTGATGCATTAATCAGTTCATCAATCATAGCCATATCCTCTGAATAGGTCTCATAATATGGGCTTAACTCTTCATAATCATTTATAATTTCAATTGCATCTTCCATTTGCTCTTTTAATCCTTCAAGCTCTATTCTTATGCATTTAATTATTACTTTTGCCCACTTTGACTCACCAAAGGAAAAATCTTCTCCCTGATTAAAATCTTCAGAAGAATTTTTAAGCCAAGAGGAAGGATTAGGAAGGCTCCTTGAAAATTCATATAAGTTTAAAACTATTTCTTCAAGATTACTGTCATCCCTTTTTCCGCCATAGCAATCAACAAGCTTTAAAAAATCGTCAGATACATTTTCATCCTCATACATCATGTCAAACAATTCTTCTACAGCTTCCTGCTTTAAAATAGTACATTCAGTTTCATCGCCAATTCTAAAATCAGGATCTATATCAATTTTTTCAAAATTACTTCTAATAACATCAAGACAAAAGGCATGTATTGTTTTTATACTTGCTTTATTAAGCAATGCCAGCTGCTTTTGAAGATTTTTAGATGAAGGGTTTTTTTCAAGCTCTTTTGATAGAGCATTTCCTATTTTTTCACGCATTTCAGATGCAGCTGCATTTGTAAATGTAACAACAAGGAGCCTGTCAATATCTATAGGGTTTTCCTCATCAATTAACTTTTCAATTATTCTTTGAACTAAAACAGCAGTTTTCCCTGAACCTGCTGCTGCAGATATGAGAAGATTACATCCCCTTGTTTCAATTGCCTTTTTTTGCTCATCAGTCCATTCCATATTATTCACCCTCCTTCATGCTGTTTTTTTCATTTTTCATCATGTCAAACACATCCGATTTTGAATAATCCCTTATAATAGAATACCTATTATCACTTATAGAAGGATCAAATTTGCAAATAGGCATAAAGCTGCAATATTTGCAGGAAAGCTCCTTGCCTTTTTTGTATGGTCTTATAGTTATAACCCCATCTAACATATCACTGCAAAACTCCATAATTTTATTTCTTACATGCTTTCTTAATAGTTCAAATTCTTCTTCACTTGCAGTTGATGAACTTTTAGATATACTTCCATCTGCATTTAAAGAAACAGGGATTACAAAAGAAGTTTTACCAACATTCTCATCCATATCCTTAATAACTTTTATATCAGAAAGTATTAACCCATCCATTTTGAGCTTCTTTAAAACCTCAGTTTTTATCTTCTCTTCGCTTAATTCACCCCTGGATTTAATTATAGGGTCATCCACTCTAAAATAAAGTATCCCCGCAGGTATATATTTTTTCCCAGCTTTTTCTGAATATTCAATTACAGCATCCATATAAACAAGAAGCTGCATTTCAATACCGTTATATATATCTGATAAGCTGAATTTTTTATTCCCTGATTTATAATCTACTATTCTAAAAAAGACCTCGCCATCATCCGTAAGCTCATCCATTCTATCAATTCTTCCGGTAAGCTCTACTTGCTGACCTGATTTCAAATTTATTTTTATAGATGGATAATTGCCCCCATCTTTAAACACCACTTCATGGCTATTTGGTCTAAACGTCCCGCTGTTTATTTGATAAACCATAACCATTACAGCCTTTGTAACCATTCTTTTTAACTTTTTTACAACATAATCATATCTTTTTGAACTTTTTAAAATAGATGGATTCTTTAATAAAAGGTCATCCACTATAAGTGATGTCTTTTTTTTGCACCACCCCTCATCAATATCCTTCCACTGAATTTTTTCTTTTTCAATTGTATATAAAAGCTTATCAAGTACAGCATGAATAAGGCTTCCTATATCAGGAAAAGTCAGCTCATAAAGCTTTCTTTCCCTTGCCCTAAGCCCATATTCAAGGAAAAAAGCAAAAGGACAAGAAGCATACTTTTCAAGCTTTGAAACGCTGGTCTTTATACTTTTATTGTCTTCATAAAGCTCCTTTGCCTTATCAGTTTTAATAGTCTTTACCTGATTTGTATAGGAAAGCGCACTTAATGCCCTGCTGCATTTTTCGCTCCAGTGATCTTCAAGCTTATACCACTTATACACATCAATCCATATTGGGTTAATATTTTCACCATCGGCAAACCTTCTCATATTAACAATAAGCTCTTTAAAAGCTGCATCTGGTGAAGTAATTTTTTGAAGCTCCTGCCTATCTGATTTTTCTTCTACTATGTTGCTTTCCTCTTTTATCTTAGGAAAAATCTTTTTTATTCTTCCAATTATTATTGAAGGTCTTAAAGCCTTTCCTTCATGATCAGCAATAGGATAGCTTAAGTTTAAATATTTTGATGATGTGCTTAGCGTCCTATAAATTATAAATCCTTCCTCAAAAACCTTTGATTTTGAATCTGAAGCAAGTTCAACTCCAATGTCTTTTAAGCTTTCCCTATCTTCATCTGAAAGAATGCCTCCATCAGAAATTGTAAGTGGGAAAACTCCATCATTGACACCAACAATAAATACAGCTCTTGCTCCATGATTTCTTATTCTGTCTACGCTGCCTACAATAACTTGATCCAATGAAGGTGGAATTACTCCTATTTCCTCCTCCATTAATCCTACAGAAAGTATTTTTGTAAAGTTGTCTAATGTTATTTCATTACCCTTTAATATTTCAACACTTTGGTCTAAAACATCCATAAGCATATTAAAAACTCTTTCATATTCTTCAGCTGTTAAAAGATCGCCTTTTTCTTTTAATTCATCAACATTTTTACCTATTCTTTCAGGTATGTTTAAAGCATATAGAAAATTATATATTGCCATACAGTAGTTATAGGCAGTATTTTTAACTCTTAATTCTTTTTCAAAGGATAAAAGAGGCTCTGTTATGGAATTTCTTATGCTGTTTACCCTATCTATCATCCTTTTTTCATCCTCTGTGATTTTTCTTCCGCTGTAGTCACTGCGAGGTATATACGTCCACTTTTTATCCTCAGTCCACCTTTTGCCTTTTATACCTGCTGCCAAAACATAATTTTCTATAAAATCAATATCCTCACTGCTAATGCCTGTAAGCCCTGTTTTTAAATATCTAAAAACAGATTCATATGACCATCCCTTTGATAGAATTTCAAGGCTTGATAGTACCATAACTATAAGAGGATTACTGCTTATATCACGTTTTTTATCAATAAAATATGGAATATTGTGCTCTTTAAATAAAGCCCCTATTATTTTTTCATAACCATCTATATCCCTTGTAAGCACAGCTATATCTTTAAATCTTAAGCCTTTTTCTCTTACAAGCGATACTATGCTCCTTGCTACATGGGTTATCTCAGAAAACCTATTTGAAGCCTTAAATATACTTATATCCGTAGTTTCTTTTTTATAAACACTATAAGGATATGCAAAATAATTTTTTTCAAGGTGATTAAGCTCTACGCTGTCAGCAAACCTTACACAGGGCTCACATTTTAAATAAACTCCCTTATCAATGGGAACATTATTATCTCTGCATATGTTTATAAACTTGTTTTCTGTATCTATAACCGTTGCAAAAACATCAGTTCTTTCAACATCTGAAAATCCACTGCTGCCATTAGAGCATAGTGTAATGTTTATTCTTTTTGACTTTTTTAAAAGTTTCTCTAAAACAAGATATTCCTGAGGTGTAAAGCTTGAAAATTCATCAATCCATATTTCTGCACCGTCAAAAATATGACATTCATCAAGTTTTTCTGAAAGAATAGTTAAATCATCATTTGAATCAATATACTTATCTTTTATTTCATTTTCAAAATTTCTATAAATTAAATCTATATCAAAAAGCTTATCTTTAAGTCCCTCATCCTCTACTTTTCCCATTGCCATTTGAAGTATTTCCGGAGAAACATTATATCTTTTAAATTCTGTAATTATATCTGAAATGTTTGATGAAAAGCCTTGTTTGTTTGCTGGTATGCTGTAGTATTTTAAGTCCTTTTTTATTCCCTGCAAAACAGAGTAAATAAGCATAACCTTCCCAGAGCTGCTCATATACCTTCTATAAAGGCCCCCCGTCTCACTAAAAACCATATAAGCCATTCTTTTAAAGCTTAAAACCTTCACTTTTGCCATTCCCTTTTCCCCAAGATATTCAAGCATATTTTTTCCCGCTTGAAAAGAAAACTGCTCCGGCACAAGCATTATAAGCTGTCCACTCTCATTATTATCAATTTTTCTCTTTATATCTTTTAAACAATAAGTAGTTTTCCCGCTTCCCGCTCTCCCATAAATAAACCTAAGGCTCATAACTCCTCCTCCTTTTCACCATTCATTTTTATTTTACCATATCTATTTACTTTAGTATTAACCTTCTCTTAAAAATTAGGCTCGCCCAGCTAACGCTGGACGAGCCTAATTTACCTATACCCTATACACTTTTGCAAACAATATTTTCTCCATCAAGATCAATTAAAACTTTTTGACCTTCAGATATATTTCCTTTAATTATTTCTCTTGCTAAAGTATTTTCAACAGTTTTCTGTATGAAACGCTTCAGCGGCCTTGCTCCAAATACAGGATCATAGCCTTCCTTTGCAATATATTTAAGTGCCTCATCCGTTATATCAAGTTTGATAAATCTTTCCTTTAATCTTGATGCCACATCATCAATAAATATTCTTGCTATCTTTAAAATCACATCTTCACTTAGCGGCTTAAACACTACAATATCATCTACCCTGTTTATAAACTCAGGCTTGAAGTGTCTCTTCATTATTTCAAAAACATCCTTATAAATATCTTCCATGTCCTTTCCCTGTTCAAGTTCGTTTTGAATTACATCACTGCCTATATTGGATGTCATTATTAAAATAGTATTTCTAAAATCCACAAGTTTTCCACGGCCGTCTGTCAATCTTCCCTCATCCAATATTTGAAGAAAAATATCAAAAACATCCGGATGGGCTTTTTCAATTTCATCGAAAAGTATTACACTATATGGCTTCCTTCTCACAGCTTCAGTAAGCTGCCCCCCTTGATCATAGCCTACATATCCTGGAGGTGCACCAATCAGCCTTGAAACAGAAAACTTTTCCATATACTCGGACATATCAATTCTTATCATATTATCTTCACTATCAAACATTTCCCTTGCAAGAGTTTTTGCAAGCTCAGTTTTTCCAACTCCAGTCGGTCCTAAAAATATAAAAGAACCTATTGGTCTATCTGGATCCTTAATACCAGCTCTTGCACGTAAAACTGAATCCACAACTAAATCTACTGCATCATCCTGTCCAACAACCCTCTTTTTAATACTTTCACCAAGATGAAGAAGCTTTCCCTTTTCACCTTCTACTAATCTTGAAACAGGAATTCCAGTCCATTTTGAAACTATTTCGGCTATCTCATCCTCTGTAACCTCTTCTTTTAAAAGAGGCTCTGATTTTTTCTGCTTTTCCTGTAAATCTTCAAGTTCTTTTGTAAGTGAAGGAAGAGTTCCATACTTAAGCTCTGCAACTTTATTTAAATCATATTCTCTTTCTGCTTTTTCCATTTGAGCTTTAATATCATTAATTTTTTCTTTAAGCTCCCTTTCATGCTTTATATCACCTTTTTCTACTTGGTATTTGGCATTTAAAGAGTTCTGTTTATCTTTCAATTCTGCAATTTCCTTATCAACGGCCTTCAGCCTGTCTAAGGATACAGAATCAGTTTCTTTTGAAAGTGCTTCTTTTTCAATTTGAAGCTGAAATATTTTTCTTGATACATCATCAAGATCTTGCGGAAGACTATCAATTTCAGTTCTAATCATTGCCCCTGCTTCATCAATTAAATCTATTGCCTTATCAGGTAAATATCTGCCTGTTATATACCTATCGGAAAGCTTAGCTGCAGCAACTATTGCCCCATCATGAATTCTAACTCCATGATGAATTTCAAAGCTCTCCTTTAATCCTCTTAAAATAGTAATAGTTTCATCCACACTTGGCTCATCTACAATAACAGTTTGAAATCTTCTCGCCAAAGCCTTATCCTTTTCAATATACTCCCTATATTCATCAAAAGTTGTTGCACCAATACAATGGAGCTCACCTCTTGCGAGCATTGGCTTTATAATATTACCTGCATCCATAGATCCTTCAGCTTTTCCTGCTCCAACTATATTGTGAATCTCATCAATGAAAAGAACTATTTTGCCCTCGCTTCTTTGTATTTCGTTTAAAACTGCTTTGAGCCTTTCCTCAAATTCACCTCTGTATTTAGCTCCAGCAATTAATGAACCTAAATCAAGAGAAAATATTATTTTGTCCTTAAGCCCTTCAGGCACATCTCCTCTTACAATTCTTTGTGCAAGCCCCTCAACAATAGCTGTTTTCCCAACTCCAGGCTCACCTATAAGGCAGGGGTTGTTCTTAGTTTTTCTTGAAAGTATTCTAATTACCCTTCTTATTTCTTCATCTCTTCCAATAACTGGATCAAGCTTATTTTTCCTTGCCTCTTCTGTTAAATTTCTTCCATACTTTTTAAGCGCATCATAAGTTCCCTCTGGATCATTTGTGCCTACTCTCTGTGCACCTCTTACAGATTTTAAAGCTTCAAGAAAAGCTTTTTCAGTTATACCATGTTTTTTTAATATGGAAGTTGAAGGATAATCGCCCTTTAAAAATGCTAAGAATATATGCTCAACACTTATAAAACTATCCCCCATTCTCTTTTGTATATCTTCTGATTTTAAAAGAACCTCTTCAAGTCTTCTTGTTGCATAAACTGCTGAAGTTCCTGCACTCTCACCTAATACTTTAGGCTGCCTGTCTAAGTAATCATAAACTTCCTTTGTTATAACGTTAGAATCAATACCCATTTTATCAATAAGCCTTGGTATTAATCCATCATCTTGAGTAAGCATTGCATACATAAGATGCTCTGTATCCACCTGTTGATGATTCATTTTAACAGCAGTCTGCTGGGCTAAATTTAATGCTTCCTGAACTTTAAGTGTCATTTTCTCAATATCCATAACTAAAACCTCCCTATTATGTCAATTACTCAAGTTTATTTGAAAACTTTAAAAGTTCTAAAACCGAATTATAAGCTGTGTTTAAAAAATCCTTACCCTGTTTAACACATTCTGATTTGCTATAAAAATATCCAATATAAAAACTAACTTCTTTCCCATTTTTTATACTTTCAGATAAGTTAGTGTATAGGTTATCAAAATTTTTGTCACTCATCTCATAGGAATTTAATTTTATTATGCTTTTATTTTTTGATTTTAAATTTAAATCAGCATTTATAAGTCTATTCCTACTGCCTGTTATAAAACCAATTATATCTTTTCTTTTTTCATTTAAAATATTTATAACAAGGGTTTCATTAGAAAATTCAATAATATTATAAATTCCCTCTTCATTAAGAAGTAAATTTAGTTTTGTAGAACTATTTTCAACATTATGCATTGCATTTATACTGGTGCTTCTTTTACTAAAATTTTGAAATTCCTTTTCAATATAAAATGGGACAGAGTGCTCTTTATAATAAAGCTTTTGAATTTCATAGCATAGTCCACGAAAATGAGTTTTAAGATTCTTCCTTCCTTCTTCATAATCTACTTTACTCATTTTATCCTTTTTTTTAAAAAAATCAAAATCTGAATTAGCAAAACCATTAAAATCCATAAAAATCCCTCCATGAAAAATATGGCGTAATTCTACTCCTTTTATTTATTATTTCAAAATACTCCATATATTTTAATCCCTAATAACTAATTTCTTTGCCTTTAAAGCATATTCAACAGATAGTTCAAAGTCTCCAGTTTTCTTATACATTTCTGAAAGTCCAATATAAATTTCAGCTTCAGCTTTTTTATTCGCAAGTTTCTGGCTATAATCCAATGCAATAAAACCATACACTTCAGCCTTGTCAAAATCCTCCATTTCGCAAGTATATTTAAACTTTTCTATAAAAATTTTAAGCGTACCCTCTTTGTCCTTTATTTGAAGCATTTTTTCTTCAGCATTTAGTATATTGCCAAAGGCCTTATTTATATCGACTTGTTCCTTTAAAAATTCAGAATAATTGATATATGTATCGGCTAATGTTCTGTCATTACATGATTCCTTATACTTAAGAGCTTCTTTAAATGCCTTATCAGTCTCCTCTAATTTATTCATATTCCATAAGCAAAGAGCTATATTATTCATAGCCCTTCCCATCCCGCTTTTATTATCACATTCCTTGTACCTTAAAAATGCTTTTTTAAACTTACCATAGCCCTCATCTATTTCATTTTTCTTATGATTAATGGCACCTGAAATCATTTCAAGACCTGGCAAAAATCTTTTACTGTCCTTCCAGCTGTTTGTGTTTATAAGATTTAAACATTCTTTCACTTTTTCTTCAGCAAGTTTATATTTTTCATCTTTAAAATAGCACAATGACATATTATATAAGCTACGCACCATTGAATCAAAATCTCCCATATCGCTGGCATACTGATATCCACTCATATAATAACCTAAAGCTGCCGAGTGTTCGCATGAATTAAAAAGGCAATTTCCAACTTTTATATATGTATCACTTATCATGTGGTTTTCCGCAGTCCTAAGATAATATGTAAGAGATTTAATATAAAAATCAAAAGCTGCTGAAAATTGTTTCTTTATATATAAGCTTTCACCGTTAATATGAAAATAATATCCTTTCTGCTCATCATTTAAGCAGCTTGAATATACATCTTTTTTATTTAAAATCTCTACAGCTTCATTAATTTTATTTGCTTCTACAAGTTTTTCTGCCATCTTTTTAAAATTTTCAAAGTTTTTTATGCACCTTTCTTCTCCAGTAAGAGTGAAATAATCAATATCAACTTGCAATCTTTCTGCAATATATTCCAATAACTTAGGGCTTGGATTACACTTGCCATTTTCAATTGCACTTATCTGTGCTGCTGTAACCCTATCTCCTGCAAGTTCCTTTAAAGTCAAACCCATTTGTCTTCTTTTTTGTTTTATCCTCCTGCCAACATCAGAATTCATATTTTTCACCTACTTAATGAAAAAATTATGATCGTTTTAGACATAGTTATGATTTCTTCAAAACTACTGAAATCCCTTCTTATACTGTAAAAGATAAATGATTCTTAGACTCGGGTTGAGTCTTCTTATAAGGAAAAAGCCTGCTTAAAGCAGACCACTATATGCTTTCTTTAAGAATTAATCCCATACCCTTATATATATCAATACCTTTTTCCATATACTTAGCTGCTAATTGTTTTTCCCCTGTATTATAATAAAACTTACCAAGCAGTACATAAAAATCAGCCAAATCTTCCTTTCTATCAATATTTTCAATAAACTTTATTCCATTTAAAAGCACTTTTTCTGCCTTATTATTTTCTTCCTTTTTAACATATATGTTAAAAAGATATTTCATACATTTTATTCTGGAAGCATAATCATCATCTGAAATAT
>ENA-UOOI01000190-UOOI01000190.1-fermentation-metagenome-genome-assembly--contig:-NODE-190-length-77900-cov-4.141319_pt1 | contig 77900 bp, 70 predicted proteins | sample MGYA00245779_ERZ724027 | MGnify/ENA primary metagenome ERZ724027 (study PRJEB28704, sample SAMN03018318) | fermentation metagenome | biome: anthropogenic terrestrial biome; feature: soil; material...
CGGAAGAGATTAACCTGAGTATGGATGTAAAAGAATATCCCAATCTAGCTGATCCCGAAAGACGGGCTTATAATAAAATCCTGTCATTTTTAATCTTTTTGGACAGTCTGCAGTCCGCCAATCTCCCTACACTGGGCGAATATATCACTGCAAATGAGGTGAATCTCTGTCTGGCAATCCAGACATTTCAGGAGACGGTTCACAGCCAGAGCTACAGCTATATGCTGGATACTATCTGTGAACCTCAGCAGAGAAATCAGGTTTTGTATGAATGGAAGAATGATAAACATCTTCTGGAGAGAAATACATTTATTGGAGATATCTACAATGCTTTTCAGAAGGAGAAGTCTCTTGACAATATGATGAAGACAATTGTTGGAAACTATATATTAGAAGGAGTTTATTTCTTCAGCGGGTTCATGTTTTTCTACAATCTCGGAAGAAACAATAAAATGCCGGGATCAGTTCAGGAGATACGCTATATTAATCGTGATGAGAATACCCATCTTCGTCTGTTCCAGAATATCATCATGGAACTTAAAAAAGAGGAGCCCCACCTTTTTACTCCGGAGAAAGTTGATGTATATCGAGCTATGATCGAGGAAGGCTGTGAACAGGAAATTCGCTGGGGATGTTATGCAATTGGAGACGAAGTTCAGGGGCTGACAAAAGATATGGTGACAGACTATATTCAGTATCTGGGTAATCTGCGATGTAAAAATCTTGGGTTTGACGGCATCTTTGAAGGACACGATAAGGAACCGGAATCTATGACCTGGGTCAGTCAGTACAGCAATGCCAATATGATAAAAACAGATTTCTTTGAGGCGCGCAGCACGGCATATGCAAAGAGCAGTGCTTTGTTGGATGACCTGTAAAAAACGATAAGAAAGACCTTGACTTTCAATTATTCACATGATATATTTATATAGTGACGTGAAAGAAGGTCTTTTTTTTATGCACAAATCAGGGCGGCATCCCTGAGACTGTATGAGAGAAATGACTATAAGGATGAAGTGATTCATCGAATATGCAATGATACAGTGGAGGTGGAAGTCGTGCGCGTAAATATAACATTGGCATGTACGGAATGTAAACAACGTAATTATAACATGACAAAGGACAAGAAGAATCATCCCGACAGAATGGAGACAAAGAAATATTGTAGATTCTGCAAGAAACACACAACTCACAAAGAGACCAAATAATTAAAAGCTAAATTTGGCGCGATGCGTGATACAGAGGTGATAGGATGTCAGAAACGGTAAAAGAAAAGAAAGTTAAGAAAAGCTGGTTCAAGGGCTTAAAGTCCGAATTCAAGAAGATTGTCTGGACCGATAAGAAGAGTCTTGCAAAGCAGACAATTGCTGTTCTTGTGATCTCTGTGATCATGTGTGTTTTGATTGCAGTGATTGACAGTGCCTCTTTTGAACTGGTGAATTTATTACTGAAGTAAGGGCAAAGGTGATTCAATGTCAGAGACAAACTGGTATGTTGTTCATACCTATTCCGGCTATGAGAATAAAGTAAAGGCCAATATAGAAAAGACAATTGAAAACAGACATCTTGAAGACCAGATTATCGAAGTGCGAGTTCCTCTTGAAGAAGTGATAGAAGTTAAGAACGGAACAAAGAAACAGGTACAGAGAAAGTTGTTCCCGGGCTATGTTCTCATAGACATGGTCATGAATGATGACACCTGGTATGTCGTAAGGAATACAAGGGGTGTGACCGGATTCGTCGGTCCGGGCTCCAAACCGGTACCACTTACAGAGACAGAGATAAACTCACTGGGTCTGATAGAGCAGGATAAGCCCGAAGAGGATGTAGTGATTGATCTGGAAGAGGGCGATGCAGTTGTTGTTACAGGCGGAGCCTGGGAGAAGACAACCGGAGTCGTTTTAAATATCAATAAACCAAAGCAGGTTGTCACGATCAATGTTGAACTGTTTGGCCGGGAGACCCCGGTGGAAATCAGTTTCTCAGAAGTTCAGAAGATATAATTATTTAAGAGACTGCGGGATCATATATGATGCTGCATGACTCGTGGGAGGGGAATTCCCGCAATTACCACAATATAGGAGGTGCCTTAATATGGCAAAGAAAGTAACAGGATATATCAAACTACAGATCCCTGCTGGTAAAGCGACACCAGCACCGCCGGTTGGCCCGGCTTTAGGTCAGCACGGTGTTAACATTGTACAGTTTACAAAGGAGTTCAATGCCAGAACTGCCGACAAAGGAGATGTTCTCATCCCCGTTGTAATCACTGTATATGCAGACAGAAGTTTCAGCTTTGTAACCAAAACTCCTCCGGCAGCTGTTTTGCTGAAGAAAGCCTGCAATCTGAAATCTGGTTCGGGAGTTCCGAATAAGACAAAGGTTGCAACCATTTCCAAGGATAAACTGCGTGAGATTGCAGAGACAAAGATGCCTGACTTAAATGCAGCATCTGTTGAGACTGCGATGAGCATGATTGCCGGAACAGCAAGAAGCATGGGTATCACAGTAGAAGAATAGAATTAATTCCATTTTGACCCGGAAAAAAGAGACGTGGGAGGGAAATTCCCGCAATTACCACCAGGAGGTTATAGAAAATGAAACATGGTAAGAGATATACAGAGGCTGCAAAAACAGTTGATCGTACAACACTTTACGATCCTGAAACCGCTGTTGCAGCAGTTAAGAAACTGGCAGTAGCAAAGTTTGATGAAACAATTGAAGTACACATTCGCACAGGATGTGACGGACGTCATGCCGATCAGCAGATCCGCGGAGCAGTTGTGCTGCCACATGGAACAGGAAAGACAGTTCGCGTTCTGGTATTCGCAAAAGGTGCAAAAGCTGATGAAGCTGCTGCAGCCGGAGCTGATTTCGTTGGAGCAGATGAGCTTGTCCCGAGAATCCAGAATGAAGGCTGGCTGGATTTTGATGTAGTTGTTGCTACACCGGATATGATGGGAATCGTCGGACGTCTGGGAAGAATCCTTGGACCGAAAGGTTTAATGCCAAACCCGAAGGCAGGAACTGTAACTATGGATGTTACAAAAGCTGTAAATGATATTAAAGCAGGTAAGATTGAGTATCGCCTCGATAAATCAAACATCGTACACGTGCCGATTGGAAAAGCTTCTTTTACGGAGGAGCAGTTAGCGGACAACTTCCACACACTGATGAGTGCGATTAACAAGGCCAGACCTTCTACACTGAAAGGGCAGTATTTAAGGAGCGTTACACTTGCTCCGACAATGGGCCCCGGTGTGAAACTGAACCCTGTTAACCTTGCATAAATAGAATGATTGAAAAAGACTGATGCGGACTTTGACGTCCTGCTTCAGTCTTTTTTGAACTTGTAGTACACAGATAGGATGACATATCGGAAGATGAAAGAGGTGTAAGAGGATGATAAATGCAGGATTAATATTAGAAGGCGGAGCGACCAGAGGGGTATTCACGGCCGGTGTTTTGGATTATCTGATGGAAAACGATGTTTATCTTTCTCATGTTGTGGGTGTGTCGGCCGGAACCTGCAATGGCGTGGACTATATTTCCCGGCAGATCGGCAGATCTCGAGATTGTATGATTCACGAGGACAAAAAAGATGGACATGCCTACATGGGTGCTTCAGTTCTTTTAAAAAAGCATACGCTTTTCGACATGGATATGGTGTTCGATGAATATCCGAATCACCTGTATCCTTTTGATTTTAAAACATATGAGAATTCTGACATGAAGGGTGAATGGGTCGTCACGAACTGCCTTACCGGTGAACCCGAATACATGGATGATAAAGAGAACCGGGAAAATCTTATGACAATCTGCCGTGCATCTTGCAGCATGCCAATTGTATCTCCGATGGTATATATCGGAAAAGTGCCATATCTAGACGGAGGCGTCTCGGATTCAATTCCGCTTAAGAGGATGTTTTCTTATGGAAATGACAAGAACGTTGTGATCCTGACCAGGAATCCGGGATATCGAAAGAAACCGTTCGGTCGAGCGGAAGAGAAACTTTATGCCCGTGCACTGAAAGATTACCCAAAGATGTACGAAGCTTTCAAAAATCGTTATCAGGTATATAATCATTCCGTGAAAATGGCGGAAAAACTGGAAAAAGAGGGGAAGATATTTCTTATCAGACCACTTGAGAATACAGTGGGACGTACGGAGACAAGCTATGAGAAACTGATGGCGTTCTACCGCCATGGGTATGACTTGATGTCAGAACAGTTTGAAAAGCTTGTAGATTACCTGAATAAATAATATTGACAGTACAAAAAATATGTGATATGATACATCAGTATCACGCCGAAGACAGCAGGTGCCGTAAGGCATAAGGTTAATAACGCCTGCCGAGGATAGAAATTCTTTAGATGAAGAATATTTAGTCCTGTTCTGTGTGAACAGGACTTTTTTAGCGTGTACGATAAATCTATAAGGAGGTGCACCAATCGTGGCAAAAGTAGAACAGAAAAAACCGATCGTTGATGAGATTTCCAGTCTGATCAGTGATGCAGAATCTGTGGTACTGGTAAACTACAGCGGACTTACAGTTGCAGAAGATACTCAACTTCGTAAAAACTTAAGAGAAGCAGGTATCGTTTACAAAGTTTTTAAAAACACAATGATGAACTTTGCATTTAAGGGAACTCCTTGTGAAGAGCTCTGCAAACATCTGGAAGGAACGAATGCAATCGCAGTTTCCAAAGATGATGCGACAGCTCCGGCAAGAATTATTGCAAAATTCGCCAAAACAGCTCCGAAAGCAGAACTGGTTGCAGGCTGCGTAGAAGGAAGCTATTATGACAAGGCAGGAATTGAATCGCTCTCCACAATCCCTTCAAGAGAAGAACTTCTTGGAAGATTACTTGGAAGTATGCAGTCACCTGTCGCAAACTTTGCTCGTGTGCTGAAACAGATCGCTGAATCAAAAGGTGATGAAGCAGCAGCAGAATAATAAGTGATATCAAGGTCAAAAGGTAATACGCTTCAGTCTAAAAAAAACATAAGTTTCGACCTTGACTATTCAGAACAAAAAATAAAAAAGAAAGAATATTTGGAGGTAAATAAGAATGGCAAAGTTAACAACCGCTGAGTTTATTGATGCGATTAAAGAATTATCTGTATTAGAATTGAATGATTTGGTAAAAGCCTGCGAGGAAGAGTTTGGTGTATCCGCATCTGCAGGAGTTGTAGTTGCAGCAGCCGGTGATGGTGCAGCAGCCGAAGAAGAAAAAGATGAATTCGATGTTGAGCTGACGGAAGTCGGAGCAAGCAAGGTTAAAGTTATCAAAGTTGTTCGTGAAGTTACAGGACTTGGACTGAAAGAAGCAAAAGATCTCGTTGATTCAGCACCGAAAGTTATCAAAGAGTCTGCAACAAAGGCAGAAGCTGAAGAGATTAAGACAAAATTGGAAGAACAGGGTGCTAAAGTTACACTTAAGTAATTACACTGTAACTGCCATAAGAAGAAAAAGATCCCGGATAAGTCTGTTTCCAGATTTTACCGGGATTTTTTTCGCGAAAAAATGTATAATTTCCTGTTGACATACTTGACAAACTGTGATAATGTAAAGGATGCACTATTATGGCAAGATATGCCTAGGAGATTGCCCATATAACAAAAAAGCAATCTAAGGTATATGGTTATAATAAATATTAAAACACACAAGGGGTGAAACGTCAATGGAGAAAAACAGAATACGTCCCGTAGCCAGCGGAAAAAGTATGCGAATGAGTTACCAGAGACAAAAAGAAGTTTTGGAGATGCCCAACTTGATAGAGGTTCAGAAAGATTCCTATAATTGGTTTATCCACGAAGGCCTCCATGAAGCCTTTGATGATATTTCTCCAATCTCAGATTACAGTGGTAAGCTGAGCCTGGAATTCGTAGATTTTACTCTGTGCGAAGACGATGTTAAGTATTCCATCGAAGAGTGTAAACAACGTGATGCAACTTATGCGGCACCTTTAAAGGTTAAAGTGAGGTTGTATAATAGAGAGAAGGATGAAATCAGCGAACATGAGATATTCATGGGTGATCTTCCATTGATGACGGCAACAGGTACATTTGTAATCAATGGCGCAGAGCGTGTTATTGTTAGCCAGTTAGTACGTTCCCCTGGTATATATTATTCTATCGCACACGACAAGGTAGGAAAACAGCTGTATTCTTGTACTGTGATTCCGAACCGCGGTGCCTGGCTTGAATACGAGACGGATTCGAATGACGTCTTTTATGTTCGTGTTGACAGAACAAGAAAGGTTCCGATTACGGTTCTGATCCGCGCACTTGGCATTGGAACGAATGCGGAGATCGTAGATCTTTTTGGGGAAGAGCCGAAAATATTGGCAAGCTTTGGAAAAGACACTGCTGAGAATTATCAGGAGGGTCTTCTTGAATTGTATAAAAAGATACGTCCGGGTGAGCCACTTGCAGTTGAGAGTGCTGAGAGTCTGATTAATTCCATGTTTTTTGATCCCAGACGTTATGATCTGGCAAAGGTCGGACGTTATAAATTTAATAAAAAACTATCTTTTAAAAACCGTATTCGTGGTCACGAGCTCGCTGAAACAGTGGTTAATCCGCAGACCGGAGAAATTATCGCTGAAAAAGGTGCGAAGATGAGCCTGGAACAGTCGCTTGAGATCCAGAACGCTGCGGTTCCGTTTGTATGGATAAAAACCGAGGAACGGACTGTAAAAGTTCTTTCTAATATGATGGTTGATATTAGAAACTGGGTTGACTTATCAAAAGAGGAGCTTAACAGCCTTCACGTGACGGAAGATGTCTATTATCCGGTATTGGAGAAAATTCTGGAAGACTATACAGATATATCAGAACTCAAAGAAGCGATTGCCCGGGATATTCACGACCTGATTCCAAAGCATATTACCAGGGAAGATATTCTTGCTTCTATTAATTATAACATACATCTTGAGTATGGAATAGGAAATGATGATGATATTGATCATCTGGGAAACCGTCGTATCCGTGCGGTGGGTGAACTTCTTCAGAATCAGTATCGAATTGGATTGTCAAGACTCGAGAGAGTTGTCCGCGAGAGGATGACAACCCAGGACATCGATGGTATTTCACCGCAGTCTCTGGTCAACATCAAACCGGTGACTGCTGCGATTAAAGAATTCTTTGGTTCTTCACAGCTGTCACAGTTTATGGATCAGAACAACCCTCTGGGAGAACTGACACATAAGAGGCGTCTGTCGGCGCTTGGACCAGGCGGTCTGTCAAGAGACCGTGCGGGGTTTGAGGTCCGTGATGTTCATTACTCTCATTATGGGAGAATGTGCCCGATTGAGACTCCTGAAGGACCTAACATCGGTTTGATTAATTCACTGGCATCGTATGCCCGCATTAATCAATATGGGTTTATTGAGGCACCTTATAGAAAAACAGACAAATCAGATCCTATGAATCCGCGCGTGATAGACGAAGTTGTATATATGGCAGCGGATGAAGAGGATAATTACCACATTGCACAGGCGAATGAACCGCTTGATGATAATGGATATTTTATTAATAAGAATGTGGCAGGCCGCTACAAAGAGGAAACGCAGCAATACGAGCGCCAGATGATGGACTATATGGACGTTTCTCCTAAGATGGTCTTCTCAGTTGCAACATCACTGATTCCATTCTTGCAGAATGATGATGCGAACCGTGCACTGATGGGATCAAACATGCAGCGCCAGGCAGTGCCGCTTTTGACAACAGAGGCACCGGCAGTCGGCACAGGTATGGAAGAGAAGACAGCGATTGACTCGGGTGTTTGCGTACTTGCAAAGAAATCTGGTACGGTTTCTTATTCGGCGTCAAATGAGATCCGAATAACAAATGATGATGGAACCAGAGATGTCTATCATCTGACGAAGTTTATGCGGAGTAACCAGAGCAACTGCTACAACCAAAGGCCAATCGTCTTCAAGGGAGACCATGTGGAGGAAGGCGAAGTGATCGCAGATGGCCCGTCTACGGATCACGGAGAACTGGCCCTTGGCAAGAATCCCCTGATCGGATTTATGACCTGGGAAGGTTATAATTACGAGGATGCAGTTCTTTTAAGTGAGAGGCTGGTGCAGGACGATGTATTTACCTCCGTTCATATTGAGGAATATGAAGCAGAGGCGCGTGACACCAAGCTTGGGCCTGAAGAGATCACAAAGGATGTCCCAGGTGTGGGTGATGATGCACTCAAGGATCTGGATGAAAGAGGAATTATTCGAATCGGCGCGGAAGTTCGTGCCGGGGATATTCTTGTTGGAAAAGTCACACCGAAAGGTGAGACCGAGCTTACGGCAGAAGAGAGACTTCTTCGTGCAATCTTTGGTGAAAAAGCCAGAGAAGTTCGTGATACATCGCTGAAAGTACCCCATGGTGAATATGGTATTGTTGTTGACGCAAAAGTCTTTACCAGAGAAAACGGCGATGAGTTATCACCCGGTGTCAATCAGGCAGTCCGAATCTATATTGCCCAGAAGAGAAAGATCTCTGTCGGCGATAAGATGGCCGGGCGTCATGGGAATAAAGGTGTTGTTTCCCGTGTGCTTCCTGTTGAAGATATGCCGTTTCTACCAAATGGCCGCCCCCTTGATATCGTTTTGAATCCCCTGGGAGTACCTTCGCGTATGAATATCGGTCAGGTGCTTGAGATTCATCTTTCACTGGCTGCAAAAGCTCTTGGATTTAATATATCCACTCCGATTTTTGACGGGGCAAATGAAGTCGATATTCAGGACACACTGGATCTGGCAAACGATTATGTGAATACAAGCTGGGAAGAGTTTTCAAAAAAGTATAAAGATAAGCTGCTGCCTGAAGTGTATGAGTATCTGCATGACAACCTTGACCACAGAAGTGAATGGAAAGGGGTTCCGATCCAACGAGATGGAAAAGTGACCTTACGTGACGGGAGAACCGGTGAGTTCTTTGATGGCCAAGTTACAATCGGCCACATGCATTATCTGAAACTCCATCATCTGGTGGATGACAAGATTCATGCCCGTTCTACAGGCCCATATTCTCTGGTTACGCAGCAGCCACTGGGTGGAAAAGCTCAATTCGGCGGACAGCGCTTCGGAGAGATGGAGGTGTGGGCCCTTGAGGCATACGGTGCTGCATATACACTGCAGGAGATTCTGACAGTGAAGTCGGATGATGTGGTAGGGCGTGTAAAAACTTATGAAGCAATTATTAAGGGTGAGAATATACCAGAACCTGGCATACCGGAATCCTTTAAGGTACTCCTGAAAGAACTTCAGTCGTTAGGACTTGACATGAAGGTCTTAGATGAGAATGATAATGAGGTGAAACTCATAGAATCACAGGATTATGGCGAGACTGACATGCGTGCCATTATCGAAGGTGATCGTTATACAAATAAAGAAGAAGATTTTGGCTCATACGGTTATGGCAAAAAGGAAATTAGCGGAGACGAGATAATTGACGTCGAAGAAGCCGATGATGAAAAAAAAGACGATCTCAAATTTGACGAAGAACAGGATGATTAATGCACATCCAAATCGTGAAAGGGGTATTTAGATGCCAGAAACAGTAAATAAAGAAACTTACCAGCCGATGACATTCGATGCAATTAAGATTGGCCTTGCATCTCCGGAAAAGATTCATGAATGGTCATATGGTGAAGTAAAAAAGCCAGAGACAATCAACTACAGAACTTTAAAACCTGAGAAAGATGGGCTGTTCTGTGAACGTATTTTCGGACCCACGAAAGACTGGGAGTGCCATTGCGGAAAATACAAAAAGATACGTTATAAAGGTGTGATTTGTGATCGGTGCGGTGTTGAGGTGACAAAATCTAGTGTACGCCGTGAGCGTATGGGACACATTGAACTTGCGGCTCCGGTATCCCATATCTGGTATTTTAAGGGGATCCCATCCCGCATGGGACTGATCCTTGATCTGTCTCCGAGAACCCTGGAAAAGGTGTTGTATTTTGCCAGTTATATTGTATTGGACAGCGGCGATACAAGACTGCAGTACAAACAGGTTCTCACCGAGAGAGAGTATCAGGAAGCGCGTGAAGAGTATGGGGATGCTTTCAGGGCCGGAATGGGTGCTGAGTCCATCAAAGAGCTGCTTTTTGCAATTGATCTTGATAAGGAATCAGAGGAATTAAAGAAAGGCCTGAGGGAATCTACTGGGCAGAAACGTGCTCGTATCATCAAGCGGCTTGAAGTAGTGGAAGCCTTTCGTGAGTCTGGAAACCGGCCGGAATGGATGATCCTGGATGCGGTACCGGTTATTCCGCCGGATCTGCGTCCTATGGTTCAGTTGGATGGAGGTCGCTTTGCAACCTCTGATTTGAATGATCTGTACCGCAGAATTATAAACCGCAACAATCGCCTGAAGAGATTGCTGGAACTAGGAGCGCCGGATATTATTGTCCGTAATGAAAAACGTATGCTGCAGGAAGCGGTTGATGCTTTAATAGATAATGGACGCCGCGGCCGTCCGGTTACAGGTCCCGGAAACCGTGCACTGAAATCTCTGTCGGATATGCTGAAGGGAAAATCAGGCCGTTTCCGTCAAAATCTTCTCGGAAAACGTGTTGACTATTCAGGACGTTCCGTTATCGTGGTAGGTCCGGAGCTTAAGATCTATCAGTGCGGACTACCAAAAGAGATGGCAATCGAGCTGTTCAAGCCTTTTGTTATGAAAGAACTTGTTGCAAATGGAACCGCACATAATATCAAGAATGCCAAAAAGATGGTTGAGAGGATGCAAGATGAGGTATGGGATGTCCTGGAAGAGGTAATCAAAGAACATCCAGTTATGCTGAATCGAGCGCCTACACTGCATCGCCTTGGAATTGAAGCCTTTGAGCCGATTCTGGTTGAGGGAAAGGCAATCAAACTTCATCCATTGGTTTGTACTGCATTTAACGCCGATTTCGATGGTGATCAGATGGCGGTCCATCTTCCATTATCTGTAGAGGCTCAGGCCGAGTGCAGATTTATGCTTCTTTCCCCGAACAACCTGCTGAAGCCTTCGGACGGAGGTCCAGTGGCTGTTCCGTCACAGGATATGGTGCTTGGAATCTATTATATTACGCAGGAGAGGCCAGGTTCCGCCGGAGAAGGAAAATATTTTAGAAGTCTGAATGAGGCGATCCTTGCAAAAGAAAACGGTTATCTGACACTGCAGTCGAGAATCACCATTCGCCGCTATGGAAAAGATGCGGAAGGTAATCCAATCCATGCGAATGTGAACTCTACACTTGGACGCTTTATGTTTAATGAAGTTATTCCACAAGATCTGGGCTATGTAGACAGAGAGATACCGGGAAATGAACTTCTTCTTGAGATCGATTTTATGGTTGCCAAAAAGCAGCTGAAGCAGATTCTTGAAAAGATTATCAACAATCATGGCGCCACAAAGACGGCGGAAGTGCTGGATGACATCAAAGCCATGGGATACAAGTATTCCACACTTGCAGCTATGACCGTGTCGATCTCAGATATGACTGTGCCATCTGAGAAACCTCAGATGATTGAAGATGCCCAAAATACTGTTGACAGAATTACCAGAAACTACAAACGTGGTCTAATTACCGATGAAGAGAGATATAAAGAGGTTGTTGAGACCTGGAAAGAGACTGATGATAAGCTTACACACGCACTGCTTTCAGGACTAGATCCTTACAATAACATCTTCATGATGGCTGATTCCGGTGCGCGTGGTTCTGATAAACAGATTAAACAGCTTGCCGGTATGCGTGGACTTATGGCAGATACGACTGGTCACACGATTGAGATGCCTATCACATCCAACTTCCGTGAGGGATTGGATGTACTGGAATATTTCATGTCAGCTCATGGAGCCCGTAAGGGACTATCAGATACGGCCCTTCGTACCGCCGATTCCGGATACCTGACAAGACGACTGGTTGATGTGTCTCAGGATTTAATTATCCGTGAAGTTGACTGCAGTGACGGGAAAGATCTTCCAGGTATGTATGTCGAGGAATTCGCAGATGGAAAAGAAGAGATTGAGAGTTTGCAGGAACGTATTACAGGACGTGTGGCCTGTGAAACGATAAAAGATAAAGATGGGAATGTGCTGGTAAAAGCAAACAGCATGATCACGCCAAAAAGAGCTGAGAAAGTCATGAAATATGGCGTGGATGAGAACGGTGAGTTTCTGAAAAGTGTTAAGATCCGTACAATTCTCACCTGCAAGTCCCATGTGGGTATCTGTGCGAAATGTTACGGCATGAACTTGGCTACAGGAGAAACCGTTCAGGTTGGCGAGTCTGTCGGAATTATTGCAGCTCAGTCTATCGGTGAGCCTGGTACACAGCTGACTATGCGTACATTCCATACCGGTGGTGTAGCCGGTGGGGATATCACACAAGGTCTTCCCCGTGTCGAGGAACTTTTTGAGGCAAGGAAGCCGAAAGGCCTTGCAATTATTACAGAGATCAAGGGCCGTGCGTCGATCAAAGACAGCAAAAAGAAACGTGAGATTACAGTAACCGATGACGAAGAAGGAGTATCTAAGACCTATTTGATACCTTACGGTTCCAGAGTGAAAGTTCAAGACGGTGATATACTTACTGCCGGTCAGGAGCTCACAGAGGGAAGTATTAACCCGCATGATATCTTAAGAATCAGAGGGGTCCGTGAGGTGCAGGACTATATACTCCGCGAGGTACAGCGTGTTTACCGTCTCCAGGGTGTGGAGATCAACGATAAACATATTGAAGTTATTGTTCGTCAGATGCTGAAAAAAATCCGCGTGGAAGAGCATGGAGACACAGATTTCCTTCCGGGAACTCTCGTGAATATACTTGATTTTGAAGATGCCAATAACGAAATGATCGGTGAAGGTAAAGAGCCGGCAGTCGGAAAACAAGAGATCCTTGGTATTACGAAAGCTTCGCTGGCAACAGATTCCTTCCTCTCCGCGGCATCCTTCCAGGAGACGACAAAAGTGTTGACAGATGCTGCTATTAAAGGAAAGATAGACAGATTGATTGGATTAAAGGAAAATGTTCTGATCGGAAAATTGATCCCTGCAGGAACAGGAATGAAGGCTTATAGAAATATCAGTCTGGATTCTGACCATGAACTGGAGGATCAAATTGCAGAAGAAGAAGCGGAAAAGGCAAAGAGAGAAGCACAGGCCGCTGAAACTGTAAAGGCAAAAGATACGAAGTCAAAAGGCAGCTATTCGATGACAGATAAAGAAGAAGCGGCTGATGTAACTGTAACCGATGATCAAAACGCAGATCATTCAACCATTGTTCTGTAGGAAATAGGAGAAATTATATTAAAAAAAGATGCCATTGCATATGTGATGCCATCTTTTTTTATGTTTTCCTTGCCATTTTCCGGGAATAATAATAAACTAATCATAAGTGCCAGCTCAACCAGGACAGGAAATCAATGCACAATAAGAGATTGACAGAAAGCGAGGGATATATATTTTGAAGAAAATCACTCAGATGGATGGAATGAGTGGTCTGAAATTGGCCATGAACGCTTTGATGATGGTGATAAATGGATTCTTACTGGCCATGATTATCTGCCTGTATGTGTTTCAGCCATCGGATGGTAAAAGAGTAAATGCCACGATTAATAGTTACAGGAATGACAGAAGACAATACTATGAGGAAGGTGAGGTCTACCGTCAAGTAAACGATGATGTTGATACCTACAGGGCATCAGGACGACCAGATTAAAAACTCAGATACCATACCAGGGGAGAAAATTGAAAAGCAAAAAGGATGAAAGTGAATCATGCAAAGAAAAGTAAGAGAAATAGTTCAAAAGCTGCCACTATGGATACGCGGGTTGATAATAAACATGGTGGCTTTATTGCTTCTGCTTGCTGTTTTTTATATGACGGGGAATTATCTTTATGGACCTGCCAAGACAGCAAGGGCCTATTGTGATGCAAAACTTTCCGAAGACTGGAATAAAGTGTACGACAATTGTAAATTACCGGATTCGAAATTTTTAAGTAGAAAGATCTTTGTCAATGCCAATTCTTATCAGGAGGAAGGCACAAAAAAGAAGAGAGACAAAAAAGAAATGACTTCTTACATGCTGCGAAAACAGAAGGGCGATGCGAAACGATCAACTTATAAGGTCAGTTACTCCCTAAAAGATGATGGAGAAAGTTATTCAGATAATCTGGTCATGACACAAGGGGAGAGCGTCCTTCACTGGTTTCACAACTGGTATGTACTTCCGGAAGATCTTTATCTCAAGGATATAAAACTGACAGTACCAGAAAAGGCAAAAATAACGGTTGATGGCATATGCCTTTCGGGAGGGAAGCCTTCAGAAGATAAAAATCTGGCAATATATAAACTTCCCTACATGTTTCGTGGAAATCATACCATAGAGTTGAAGGAAGCAGGAAAAGAAACATATCAGGAGATTTTTGAGATTGATAATCAACGTTCAGTGGAAGTTGTTCCGGAATTCGCGTTGAGTAACGAATCCGGCCGTGAGATCAGCGAACGGGCCGAGCAGGCAGTCAATGAGATTTTTAAGGCCACATCCGGAAATCAGTCGTTTTCAAAGGTGAGCCAGTTTTTCGCAGAAGACTCTTTTGCTTCTGCAGAATCTGATTTTAATAAACTGAAGACCAAATTCTCCACGAAAAAGAGAGCAGGAATATCGACTTTAAGTGTCACAAGAATTACGACTTCCGTTAAAAATAATAAAGAAGACAAAATGAGTGCTGAAATTGAAATCCGCTACACGGTGCAGGAGGTGAAAAGACGTTTCTTCTTTTTTTATAAAGATAAAAATTATTCTGATACAGAAAGTTTAAAAGTACGTGTCGCAAAAGAAGACGACCGATGGGTCTTTGATCATGGAATAATACCGTTACTTGAAAAAGATAGATGAAAAACAGGGGAAAATCATGAAGACAATAATAGAATTTATCAACAATTGTTTTGCTTTTTTTGAGCCATTATCTAATTTTATATGGGAGTTTCCAACCAATTTTGGCTGGTATGCGAAGATACCGATTTTGGGAAGTCTTCCGTTCGCTATTATATTATTGGTTGGTTCAGGAGTATATTTTTCTTTTAAACTAGGATTTATCCAGGTTACATATTTTAAAAAGGGAATCAGAGTGCTGACAGAAAAGAGAAATGTAAAAACAGGAATTTCACCTTTGGCAGCCTTCTTTTTGAGCACTGCGATGAGAGTCGGACCTGGTAATATCCTTGGAGTCACAGGTGCTATTGCAGTCGGAGGGCCGGGTGCACTTTTCTGGATGTGGATTTCTGCATTTTTCGGCATGGCTACCGCTTACATGGAAGCGGTTCTGGCTCAGATATTTAAAGAAAAGAAGGACGATGAGTATGTGGGCGGACTTCCATTCTATGGAAGAAAATTACTGGGAAATAAAGCATGGGTTGGTATTTCCCTGTCTGTTCTTTATATTCTATATGCATTTTGCTGTCTGCCTGCCCAGGGGTTTAATGTAGTATCCTCCCTCGGCCGTCTTGGAGAGATCGCAACAGGTAAGACATTTGCCGCACAATCCGTTTTTTATTATATTATCAGTATCGTCATTGTGATCGCTACAGCTGTAATTGCCTTTGGCGGGATTAAAAAAGTATCGAAGATAACGGATAAGATGGTACCTGTGATGGCAGTTGTCTATATTGTAACGGTTTCGGTTTTGGTCGTTGTGAATATTAACAGGATTCCTTTTTTCTTCAAGAGTGTATTCGGGGGTGCATTTAGGCCGAAGGCTTTTTTTGGAGGAGCTTTTGGCATTGTGCTTGCGCAGGGAGTAAAACGAGGTCTCATGTCGAATGAGGCCGGCCAAGGTACCATTACAATGTCAGCGGCTGCAGCAGATGCAAAGCATCCTTGTGAACAGGGTATCGTGGCTTCACTGGGCGTATTTCTGGATACAATTGTCATCTGTACCATGACGGGATTTGTTGTTGTCATGGCTCATAGCTGGATGGGGCCGAATGCCGCAGCTTGGACTGAAATGGACAAACTGCCCAAGTTTACGGCTTCCATTGCAGAGCTGACACCTGGAACGGCCTTTAACGCTGTTGTTACATTCCTTGTAACGCTGTGTTTTTGCCTTTTCGCTTATACAACGCTTTTGGGGATGGTAAGCTTTTCTGAAATTGTAGCTAATCGAATCAACAAGAGCAAAAGATTTATCAATGTAATCCGTGTATTGGCACTTTTTACGATGGCATTTGGAATTCTATGCAACATCGCAGGTCTGGAACTGGGAAATCTCTGGGCATTTTCAGATCTTGGCAATATATTAATTGTGCTCGCCAACATCCCAATTCTATATGTCGGATCAAAATATGTTTTCAAGGCTACCAGACATTATAAGAAGAACGATGCAACACCGTTTACATCCTCTACAGTCGGCCGGAATGACTGCACTTACTGGGACGATAAAGCTATAGAAGACCGTCAGGAAAATCAAGGTTGACACGAGGCCTGGTTTTAGGTAAAATACATTTATATTCCTTTGAGGGAGTAGTCGGCAGATTGTCTGCAGTGATATCAACATAATGATGAAAATCTGGTATTGCTTGAAATGACGAGACTCAGAAGAGCTTTTATGAGTTCTTCTGAGTCTTTTTGACGCCAGTAAGAAAAACGAGAGGATATGAATTATGAGTTTGACGGAATTATTTATACTTGCGGTAGGATTATCTATGGATGCATTTGCAGTGGCAGTCTGTAAAGGGTTATGTCTGGAAGATTTGACATTTAAAGATGCACTGACAGTCGGCCTGTGGTTCGGAGTGTTTCAGGCTGTCATGCCTCTGACCGGATATATACTGGGAGCCCAGTTCCGAGATCAGATCACAGCCATTGATCACTGGATTGCATTCATACTTTTGGTGCTGATCGGGGGAAACATGATCAGAGAGGCCTGTTCAAAAGAGGACCATGGGGAGCCGTGCTGTAAGGAGAAGAAGAAAGAGCTGGCTCCGAAGACAATGCTTGTCCTCGCTGTTGCCACCAGCATCGATGCTTTGGCTGTGGGAATCACTTTTGCATTTTTAAATGTCGAGATTGTTCCTGCGGTATCCTTTATAGGTGTTGTTACCCTGGTCTGTTCTGTCGCAGGAGTATACATTGGCCACAGATTCGGCATTAAATTAAAAACAAGAGCTGAAATCACCGGAGGGGTCATCCTGATTTTGATGGGCAGCAAAATTTTGCTCGAGCATCTTGGCATCATATAATGATGGGGATCAAAAGTAATTTAACCCCCATGATACACGGATTACTCCGCATTTTGTGCTCATGTTATCTAAAATCTCAGCAGTGTCGAAAAATGTAAAATTAATAGAATTGTAATTGCATATTGTCATCGAAACAGGTATGATAGATATATAACAGATCATGGTTTCCGTGTCTTGACGGAACAAAAAGATACATAGTTTGGTGATGATATGGATAAAGAAAAACTCAGAAAAATTGTAGAACGTAATCGAAGAAGGACAATGTTCCAAAACTGTATGAAGGTTGTAGTATGTGTACTCGTAACACTTGTACTTGTGACGGTGGGATGGAAAGCTGCAGAACCTTTTGCAAAAAAAAGGGGCATCAGTACAGATGATAAGACGTTGCCGGTGATTCAGGTTCAGGCCGGAACGAACACTCAGGCGGATGGAAGCGGTGATGCATCAAAAGAATTGATTCCGGATGACAAGTCACCTGTGAATGAGATCCCTGGGTGGCAGGCAGACGGCAATGGATGGTGGTATGCCGCAGATTCTAAGACACTCTATTCGAATGGGTGGCTGACGATTGATGGTCAGCGTTATCACTTTGGGAGCAGTGGATATATGGATACCGGGTGGACTCCTATCGGTGGAAAAGGCTATTATTTTCAGGATAACGGGATTTACGATCCAAACAGAGATCCCAAGAAAGTAATCGCGCTGACTTTTGATGACGGACCGGGTCCTTACACCAATACCTTGCTGGATATCCTTCAGCAGAATCATGTTAAGGCGACATTTTTTATGCAAGGTGTTAATGTTAAGCGCTATGGTGCCGACACGATTCCGAGAATGGTACAGTTGGGATGTATGTTGGGTAATCATTCTTATGACCATCCCGACCTGTTGGCCGCAGGGCCGGAGGTGGCAAAGCAGCAGATTGATCAGACAGATCAGCTGATTGCACAGTACAACAATGGGGCAGGGGCAGATGTAATTCGCTTTCCATATGGAAAGTTCACAAAAGAGATGTCACAGGCGACAGGCAGGTCCTGTTGGTTCTGGGATCTGGATACGAGAGACTGGGAGACAAAGAATACGGATGCCACGATATCAGCAGTTTTAGATCATGTAAACGGCGGGGATATTATTCTGCTTCATGATATCCACGAAACAACTGTGGCTGCCTGCCAGACGATTATACCAGAACTGATTAACAGAGGCTATGATCTGGTCACGGTCAGAGAGCTGGCGGCGTCCAGAGGCTATGAAACAGAGGCAGGGGTTACATATTATGGCTTTACGGATAGAGATTTGACAAAAGATACTGTGACGGATAAAAACAGGTAGCAAGAAATTATAAAATCGATCGGAGAGAATGTACTGGAATCTCACTGGTCGATTTTTTGATGATCCATCGACATATAACGTTGTGAACAGACGAAATGAATGTTATACTTGAAAAAAGAATGATTCAGATAAATGAAATCTTACTACTGGAGGTTTGTATTATGGGAGAAGTGCAACATGATGGGTTGATGTGGGCCCTGGTAAAGGAGAAACCGGAAGAGGGATTATGGATGAAGAGAGTTCCGATTCCCAAAACAGGTCCGAATGATGTAAAGATCAAGATTCATAAAACAGCAATCTGCGGGACAGATGTTCATATCTATCAGTGGAATGAGTGGGCACAGCGTACCGTGCCGATTGGTCTTACAGCAGGCCACGAGTACGTCGGAGAGGTTGTAGAGACTGGTGAGGCAGTGCGTGGATTTAAGGCAGGCCATCTGGTATCCGGAGAAGGACATATTACATGTGGAAAGTGCAGGAACTGCCTGGAAGGTCACAAGGAAAACTGTAAAAATGCGAAAGGGGTCGGGGTTAATCGAAATGGTGCATTTGCTGAGTACCTTGTTATTCCTTCCTGCAATGTCTGGCCATGCAATCCTGCAATACCGGAGGAAACGTATGCGATCTTTGATCCCTTTGGAAATGCAGCCCACGCTGCACTGTCATATGATTCTCTTGGCGAGGATGTCCTGATATCCGGAGCTGGTCCGATCGGGTGCATGGCGGCGGCAATCGTGAAGTTTGCAGGAGCAAGGAATGTTGTTGTAACAGACTTCAATAATTATCGTCTGGAGCTTGCTGCAAAGCTTGGTGCGACCAGAACTGTGGATCTTAAAAATGAAAAATTGACAGATGTCATGCAGGAGATCGGCATGACAGAAGGGTTTGATGTAGGACTTGAGATGTCTGGTGCGCAGTCAGGTTTAGGAGATATGATTCATAATATGAAACATGGTGGAAAAATTGCTCTTCTTGGACTGCAGAGACCAGATGCGGTTGTGGATCTTGAGACAGTTATCTTCAATGGACTAAATCTTCGCGGAATTTACGGAAGAAAAGTGTGGGACACGTGGTATAAGATGTCCACTATGCTGCAGGCAGGATTGGATATATCTGCTATTATTACCCATCATTTTGACATCAGGGATTATGAGAAAGGATTCGAGGCAATGATCTCTGGTCAGTCTGGAAAAGTGATACTGGACTGGGCCAGGGTAAATGATAACAGATAATAACGGATCGTATCATTCAAGGAGGGCTATATATATGGCGCGGAAGAACGAAATATTAGATATTTATGCAAAAGAAGTGGAGAAAATCAAAGAGGCAGGTCTTTTTAAAGGAGAAGCGCCCTTTGTCTCTCCGCAGGGAGCAAGAGTAGTGATGGAAGACGGCAGAGAACTTCTCTGTATGTGTTCAAATAATTACCTGGGTCTGGGGGACGATCCCCGACTGATTGATGCGGCGAAGAGAACATATGATGAGAAAGGCTACGGAGTGGCATCTGTGCGATTCATCTGCGGGACGCAGGATATTCATAAAAAACTGGAAAGAAAGATATCTGATTTTCTAAGTACAGATGACACTATTTTATATTCGTCCTGCTTCGATGCAAACGGAGGTCTGTTCGAGACAATTCTTTCCGAAGAAGATGCCGTTATCAGCGATGAGCTGAACCATGCATCGATCATCGATGGCGTACGTCTTTGCAAAGCAAAGCGTTTCCGCTATAAGAACAACAATATGGAAGATCTGGAATCTAAGCTGAAAGAAGCGGACGATGCGGGGGCAAAGGTAAAATTGATCGCAACAGATGGTGTATTTTCCATGGATGGAATTATCTGCAACCTAAAGGGAATCTGTGATCTTGCAGATCAATACAATGCTCTCGTCATGGTAGATGACAGCCACGCGGTGGGATTTATCGGAAAAACAGGACGCGGAACTCCAGAGTATTGTGGTGTGCAGGGGCGGGTAGATATCATCACCGGAACGCTTGGAAAAGCACTGGGAGGAGCCTCAGGAGGATATACCTCAGGCCGAAAAGAGATTATTGATCTTCTCAGACAGAGAAGTCGTCCGTATCTGTTCTCGAATTCATTGGCTCCCGCTATTGCGGGCGCAAGCCTGGAATTATTCAATATGCTTGATGAGAGCACCAGGCTTCGGGATCATCTGGAGGAAGTAACACGATACTACCGAAATCTCCTTGTGGACAATGGTTTTGACGTTATCTTGGGGACACATCCTTGTGTACCGGTTATGCTCTACGATGAGAAAATTGCAGCAGAATTTGCAAAACGTATGATGGAAAAAGGAGTCTATGTAGTGGCGTTTTCTTATCCGGTCGTTCCAAAGGGAAAGGCCAGAATTCGTACCCAGGTTTGTGCGAGCCATACAAAAGAGGATCTGGAATTTGTTGTAAAGTGTTTCATAGAGGTTAGACACGAGATGGGACTGGACAAAGAATAAAGAAGTAAAAGGACGGCCAGATCAGCTGGTTAACAGCGATATGGCCGTCCTTTGCTTCCGGGAAACTATAGACTGCCAGTCATGAGAGTGTGTCCAATCTATTTTAAGCTTGCACGTTTTCTCATTCTGGAGTCCAGAATACGTTTTCTGATGCGAAGACTTTTTGGTGTTACTTCAAGAAGTTCATCCGTATCTATGAATTCAAGTGCCTGCTCCAATGAAAGCACCCGTGGAGGAGTAAGCTTTAACGCCTCATCTGCAGACGAGGATCTTGTGTTAGTAAGATGTTTTGTTTTACAGACGTTCAGCTCAACATCCTCTGCTTTTCCGCACTGTCCGATCACCATGCCGGCATAGACTTTTTCACCCGGGCCGATGAACAAGGTTCCGCGGTCCTGAGCAGAAAAGAGACCATAGGCAACAGATGTGCCGCCTTCAAATGCGATTAGAGAGCCTTGCTTTCTGTATTTGATGTCCCCCTTATAAGGAGCGTAGTCGTCAAACGTGGTATTCAATATTCCCTGACCCTTCGTCATCGTCATGAAGTCACCGCGAAAACCAATCAGTCCACGGGAAGGAATCTCGAATTCAAGTCTCGTGTTTCCACCGCTTGCCTGACTCATACCCTGAAGTTCGCCCTTACGTTCGCTTAGGCGCTGGATCACAGTTCCTGAGAACTCTTCGGGCACATCGACATAAGCGATTTCCATAGGCTCCAGTTTACGTCCCCGTTCATCTGCCTTATAAAGCACTTCGGCTTTACTTACTGCGAATTCATATCCTTCACGGCGCATATTCTCAATCAGAACAGAGAGATGAAGTTCTCCGCGTCCTGAGACCTTCAGGCACTCAGGAGTCTTGGTGTCCTCCACACGCAGGCTCACGTCTGTATTCAGTTCGCGGTAGAGACGATCTCTTAAGTGACGGGAAGTGATATATTTACCTTCCTGTCCTGCCATAGGAGAATCATTCACCATAAAGTTCATGGATATGGTTGGCTCTGATATCTTCTGAAATGGAATAGCCTCTGGATTCGATGGATCACAAAGGGTATCACCGATACGGATATCGGGGATCCCCGATATCGCAACAATAGAGCCAATCCCTGCTTCCTGGACTTCTGCTTTATTCAGTCCCTCGAATTCATAAAGTTTGCTTACCTTTACACGCTCTTGTTTTTGAGGGTCATGGTGATTCAGCAGCAGGATATCTTCATTTATCTTGATTTTGCCGTTATCTACTTTTCCAACACCGATTCGGCCAACATATTCATTATAATCAATTGTGCTGATCAGTACCTGGGTGCCTTTGTCAGGGTCACCTTCTGGAGCGGGGATATAGTTTAATATTGTTTCGAAGATCGGAGTCATGTCTTTTGGCTCATCCTCCAGATTATCAAGAGCAAAACCACCCTTGGCAGAGGCATAAAGGAACGGGCAGTCCAGCTGTTCATCGGATGCATTCAGATCCATGAGCAGCTCTAATACCTCATCAATAACCTCAGCGGGTCTTGCCTCTGGCCGATCAATCTTATTAATGCAGACAATCACCTTCAGATCGAGATCCAGTGCTTTCTGGAGCACGAACTTTGTCTGTGGCATGGGTCCTTCAAAAGCGTCTACCAGCAGGATTACACCGTTTACCATCTTCAGAACACGTTCAACTTCTCCTCCAAAATCAGCATGTCCGGGGGTATCTATGATGTTAATCTTCGTTCCCTTATAATTTACGGCTGTATTCTTGGACAGTATTGTGATTCCACGTTCACGTTCTATCGCATTGGAATCCATGACTCGATCCTGAACTTCCTGGTTTGCGCGGAAAATACCACTTTGTCGGAGCAGTCCGTCAACCAGCGTTGTCTTGCCGTGATCTACATGGGCAATGATAGCGACATTTCTTACATCATTTCTTTTCGTTTTCATTTATATTTACCTTCTTTTCTTAACCGTCAAACTACACGGTCGTAGTATAGCATAAATTGTCGGATTTGAACAGGGATAGAAATTACAAAAAATAATTGTTCTAAGATCTATTTGTGGTGAATAAATATGTTTAATATAAGATACCAACAAGAGAAAGGGGAACTATTTATTCATGGCAGATAAGATTATTGAAAACAATCAGGTACAAATTATGGGAGAGGTAGTGTCACAGTTTACATTCAGTCATCAGGTATTCGGGGAAGGTTTTTATCTGGTAGACGTTAATGTAAAACGTCTCAGCGATGCAACAGATATCATTCCGGTTATGATATCCGAGAGACTGATCGATGTGACACAGGATTATGATGGCGAATACATACTAGTGACGGGCCAGTTCCGCTCCTACAACAGACATGAAGAGAAGAAAAACCGCCTGGTACTGTCCGTCTTTGCCCGTGAGATCACCTTCGTGGAGGAAGAAGATGATTCCGTCAAAACCAACCAGATATTCCTGGATGGCTACATATGCAAACCTCCTGTTTACCGAAAAACGCCTCTCGGAAGAGAAATCGCCGATTTGCTGATTGCCGTTAATCGTCCATATGGAAAGTCAGACTATATACCTTGTATATGCTGGGGAAGGAATGCCAGGTTTGCTTCTGCATTTTCAGTAGGTGGACACGTTCTGGTCTGGGGAAGGATCCAGAGCAGGGAGTATGTCAAAAGACTCAGTGAGACCGAATCAGAAAAGCGTGTGGCCTATGAAGTATCTGTGAGTAAACTCGAATATGCGGATCAGGGGTGAAAACAGTTCTTGACAATGATATAAACAGATGTTATTATGAAAATTAAATAAAGATTGAAGATAGAGGTTGCATTTTTCAAGAGTATGATGTTGGATGTTCCAGAAACAGGTGAAAACAGCAGAAAGGGAAAGATGCCGAAAGAATATAGCATCTGGGTTATAGTTCTTGGGCGTGACATTAACAGTGGCACGACTGTCATCGCAAGGTGGAGTGCTATCCCATGTATATGGTTTAAGTATATACGAGAGACGGCGCTCATGCTCCGTCTCCTTTTTAGTACCCGTAGATATGGGGTTGCTTTCTCATGTTTGTTCGGGTCCCAAGGTCATGCTTTTTCATGCAAGCATGAAACGCAGGACCTTTTGACCCTGGTATCATAACATATATATATAAGGAGCGGATCATGAACACTGCTGTCAAGAAGGAGGAAAGATATGGCTGTATTTAAAGGAGCAGGAGTTGCAATAATAACTCCAATGAAGGACAATGGGGATGTGAATTTTGAGAAACTTTCTGAAATAATCGAAGATCAGATAAATAATGGCACAGATGCGATTATTATCTGTGGTACGACAGGGGAGGCTTCCACGCTTTCACACGAGGAGCACGTAAAGACTATCCGTCATTGTATCAGACAAGTGAATGGCCGTGTTCCTGTGATTGCAGGCACAGGTTCTAATGATACCGCAACGGCAGTCCGGACATCGACAGAGGCAGAGGAAGCAGGGGCTGATGCGGTTCTTCTCGTTACACCTTATTATAACAAGGCGACGCAGAAAGGTCTGATCGAACATTTTACAAAGATAGCGAATTCAATCTCTATTCCGGCAATACTGTACAATGTCCCCAGCAGGACAGGATGCAATATTCAGCCGAAAACGATAGCATATCTTGTAAAGAATGTCGAAAATATTGTCGGTGTGAAAGAGGCCAGCGGCAATATCTCCCAGGTAGCGGAGCTGATGCATCTTACGGATGGTGAGATTGATCTTTATTCGGGAAATGATGATCAGGTTGTTCCGATTCTTTCCCTTGGCGGACTCGGAGTGATCTCTGTTGTGTCAAATGTCGCCCCAAAATATATGCATGACATGGTTATGCAATTCTTTAATGGGAATGTGAGAGAAAGTGCCCGAATGCAGCTTGATGTCATGCCGCTTTGCAAAGCCTTGTTCTGCGAAGTGAATCCCATCCCTGTAAAGACCGCCATGAATCTGCAGGGCTGGGATGTGGGGCCACTTCGACTACCGCTTTGTGAGATGGAACCTGATAACAAGAAACTATTACACATTGTGATGAAAGATATGGGACTCTTATGATAAAAGTAATTATGAATGGCTGCAATGGACATATGGGACACGTGATCTCAGACCTGATTTTTGATGATGATGATATGGAGATTGTTGCCGGAATCGATATTTCAGGAGAAGGAGACTGCAGCTATCCTGTCTATACAGATATTTTCAACTGCAAAGTTAATGCAGATGTTATGATAGATTTCTCATCCTATAAAGCAACGAATCGTGTACTTGAGTACTGCGGGCAGAGAAAACTGCCCCTGGTACTTTGTACAACGGGACTAACTGAGGAACAACTAAACCTCGTTTCTAAGATGAGCCGAGAGACAGCAATTCTTCACTCGGCGAACATGTCTCTTGGCATTAATGTCTTGTTTAAACTGATACAGGATGCAGCAAAAGTTCTGGCCCCGGCAGGATTCGATATGGAAATCGTGGAAAAACACCACAGATTAAAAAAAGATGCACCCAGCGGGACGGCGATTGCTCTGGCAGATCACCTGAATCAGGCGCTGGACAAGCAGTATCATTACTGCTTTGACCGCAGCCAGAGACATGAAGAAAGAGATTCAAAGGAAATCGGGATTTCTTCTGTCCGCGGCGGAACCATAGCGGGCGATCATGACGTGATCTTCGCAGGAACAGATGAAGTGATCACGATTTGTCATCAGGCAAGTTCTAAAGGTGTATTTGGAAAAGGTGCACTGGAAGCAGCAAGATACCTTGCCAATAAACCGGCCGGTCTGTATGATATGAGCGATGTGATTGCCGGATGAGTATTTTACCCGCAACATCGTATTTTTTGTGAATAATTCCATTGATTTTTCGCATACTACTCCTATCAATGAATGATTCCAGAACTGCACAAGCACAAAGTGCGAAGCGGACGATGGTATCATGGAATCAAAATATCTATTGAATGAGCAAAGGAGAGTTATGATGAAACACATGAAAAAAATCCTGATTGGCTGTCTGATGGTAATTATGCTTACAGGCGTTACAGCATGCGGAAATAACAATACGAATGATGCCACAGACGGTACGGACAATGGAACAACTACAGATGGAACAGATAACGACAAAGTTGATAATAACGACAGAATTGATGATAAAGACAAAACCGATGATAAAGTAAGAGACAATAATACTGACATAGACAATAATGGGGACACTGCTGGAGATAAAGTAAGAAATGGTGCGAACGATGTTGTCGATGGCGTCGGTGAAGGTGTTGAAGGTGTTGGCCAGGGCGTTAAGGATCTGGGAGATGATGTGACCGGAACGGATAATGACAACAACACGAATAACAACGCAGACAACAATACAACAAAGGATACGAACGATAATCGTTGACGGAATGACAAGAGCAGCCGCCTGCTAAGCATATTGAATGCATATAGCAGTGCGGCTCTTTTTATGGAGGGTTTCTAGATGAAAAAAAATCAAGAGACAGGTCTGTCCGTCTGGCAGCTGTCTATGATGGCAGTTGGATCCGTGATCGGTGGTTCCTTCTTCTTAGGTTCTTCAGTTGCCATACATTCTGCCGGACCGTCTATCATTCTTTCGTATATATTGGGAGGAATTCTTGTCTATTATATCCTGTTCGCCCTTTCTGAGATGACAGTCAATGATCCGGATGCCGGGTCATTTCAGACATTTACGGAGCGTGCATATGGAAAGATGGCAGGGTTTGTGACAGGATGGGTTTACTGGGCAGGTATTGTTCTTGCGATGTCGAGCGAGGCAACAGCGATCTCTGTTTTGGTAAAAATATGGTTTCCCCATGTCTCTACATTGATTCTGGGAAGCATAATTATCGTGAGTGTAACAGTTATCAATCTGTTAGGGGCACAGAGACTTGGAAAGCTTGAGAGCATTCTGGCGGCAGTGAAACTTATCACAGTTGCAGCATTTATTGTTATGGGAGCACTTCTGATTATAGGTGTTATAAAAGGAAATCAGGCAGGAGGGAATCACGGGTACAGTCGTCCGGCCTTTCTCATGGAACCTTTTTTTGCGAATGGGTTTAAAGGGTTTTCAGGAAGCCTGCTGGTGGTGATATACGCCTACTCAGGGTTTGAGGTTTTAGGACTGGCGGCAGCTGAGGCCAAAGATCCAAGAAAGACGGTTCCCGTGGCCATTCATAAGGTTGTTACTATTTTGCTGACTCTTTATATTATATCTGTCGGAATCATTCTGGCTTTAATTCCAACTGATGAGATCTCAGGCGATAGAAGTCCAATGGTGGCAGCCCTGGAGCACTATGGTTTTGACTGGGCAGGGAATATCTTAAATATTATACTGATTACTGCTATTCTCTCCACCATGCTGGCCTCTATGTTTGGTGTGGGAAGAATGATTCGCACACTTGCGTCTGAGGGACTTGCGCCGGCATTTTTAAAGGAAAAGGCAGAAGTTCCGTACAGGGGACTTATCTTCTCTGGATGCGCGATGCTGCTGGCACTTCTTGCAGCAATATTGATGCCGCAAGTCTATGTTTTTCTTATCAGTGCAGGAGGATTTTCATCGATATTCGTATATATCATGATTATGGCATCTCATATTCGGTATCGGGAGAGGAACGGAAAGCCTAACGACAAATTAAGGCTTGAGGGATTTCCTTATTCTTCTTTGTTTGTGATGATATGTCTGATTGCCGCTGTTGCCTTTATGCCTTTTGTGAAAGGACAAACAGCTGGTCTTGCAGCAGGATTCATAATTATTGCTTTTTTTAGCGTGGCGTATCTTTTTGTAAAAAAGCATGCAGAAAAACCGGATCAGCCAGTTGACAAGTCCTGAGAAATCCAGGATACTAGAGGCAAAGCAATTATGAAAATGGAGGTTGAAAAGCTATGAGGTACCCTGACTTTTTAAATGACAATGGGATCATAGGATTTGTCGCCCCTTCTTTTGGATGTAATACTGAACCCTATTATACAGCATTCAAGAACGCTCTGTTGGTCCTGAAGAAAAAAGGATACCAGATAGATCTGGGACCAAACTGTTTCGAGGGTAAGGGAATTGGAATCAGCAATACACCCAGACGTTGCGGGGAGGAATTTAGCGAATATTACTGTTCGGATGAGAACGATGTTCTTCTGTCATGCGGAGGCGGAGAACTGATGTGTGAGATTCTGGATTATGTGGATTTTGAAAAGATTAAGATGAACAGACCTAAGTGGTTTATGGGTTATTCTGATAATACAAATCTCACGTTTTTGCTCACAACGATTTGCGATGTAGCTTCGATCTACGGACCTTGTGCTCCGACTTTTGGTATGGAACCATGGCATCTGGCCATCGAAGACTCCGAAAAGCTTCTGCGGGGAGAAAAACTCACTGTGACAGGCTATGAGAGATGGGAACGGGAATCGAAAAAAGACGAGGAGCACCCGCTTATGCCTTATCATGTCACAGAAAAAAGGATTCTCAAGGTATTCGCTAAAGAAGAATATGTTGCGATAAAAGGACGCCTGTTGGGCGGTTGTATGGATTGTCTGAGAAACCTGATTGGGACCAGATACGATTATGTGGCGGAATTCAACAGGAAATACCATAATGATGGGGTAATCTGGTATCTCGAATCTTGCGATTTAAATGTTATGGATATCCGAAGAGCACTCTGGCAGATGCTTCATGCCGGATGGTTTGAGAATGCAAAAGGGTTCCTGATAGGAAGACCATATCACTACGGAGAAGAAGTCATGGGCCTTGACCAGTATCATGCGGTTTATGACATTCTACATATTTTAGATGTCCCGGTGGTAATGGATGTTGATCTTGGCCATCTTCCGCCCATGATGCCCTTGATTAACGGTGCGTATTCGCTTGTAAATGTCAGGGGAAACGATATCCAGATTGAAATGCGGACGGATGTGTGAAGTTTTTAGAAATCTATTGCAATGAAGGGACAGGATTGTTATAATTAAAGTACTTACTAAAGGCTTAATCATTGCTTTTAAGTAAAATACAATTAAAGGGGTTGACGGCATTGAATATTATTATTAGTGGAAAAAACATCGACATCACAGAGGGAATCCGCTCTGCTGTTAACAGTAAACTTGGAAAACTTGAAAGATATTTTACTCCTGACACGGATGTCAACGTTACTTTGAGCGTTGAGAAAGAAAGACAGAAAGTCGAAGTTACAATACCTGTGAAGGGCCGGCTTATTCGTTCCGAACAGGTCAGTAATGATATGTACGTATCCATTGACCTGGTAGAAGAAGTGATAGAACGGCAGCTTCGCAAATATAAGAGCAAACTGATCAATAAGAAACAGGATGTAAGCAACTTCCAGAAAGATTTTATTGAAGACGAAGATCTGGAAGATGAAGATATCAAGATTGTCAGAATGAAAAGATTTGGCATGAAACCGATGTTCCCGGAAGACGCATGCGTTCAGATGGAACTTTTAGGGCACAATTTCTTTGCGTTTAGAAATGCAGAGACGAATGAAGTGAACGTGGTTTACAAGAGAAAAGGCAATACGTATGGATTAATTGAGCCGGAAAACTGAGATCATATGAGGTAGGGGCTGACGCTGCGGCGCCAGTCCTTTTTGCGAAAATGCTAGGACCGCCGTAAATCTGTACAGGAAAAGTGTAATAAAATCATTGTTAATTTGTATTAAAAGTGTTAGAATAGGCGGTATGAGAATATTAGGAGTGTGTAAAAATTCATGAAAATATCAGAGAAATTATTTGGAACGCACAGTGAGCGTGAATTAAAACGCGTCATGCCGCTGGTTGATAAAATTGAGGCACTGCGCCCGGATATGCAGAAATTATCTGATGAAGAGCTGCGTGCGAATACGAAAAAATTTAAAGAACGTCTGACCGGAGGAGAAACTCTGGATGATATTCTTGTTGAAGCATATGCAACAGTACGTGAGGCTGCCAGACGTGTACTCAATATGGAACCTTACAGGGTGCAGGTTATGGGCGGAATCATCCTGCATCAGGGACGTATCGCTGAGATGAAAACCGGTGAAGGAAAGACGCTGGTTTCCACACTTCCGGCTTATTTGAATGCACTGACAGGACGTGGCGTCATGATCGTCACGGTCAATGATTATCTGGCCAAAAGGGATGCCGAGTGGATGGGAAAAGTTCATGAATTCCTCGGCCTTACAGTCGGGGTGGTGCTGAATCCCATGAATAATGACGAACGACGTGCTGCTTATGCCTGTGATATTACTTATATTACGAATAACGAGCTTGGGTTCGACTATCTGCGTGATAACATGGTCATATACAAGGAACAGCTTGTACAAAGGGATCTGTATTATGCTATCATTGATGAGGTCGATTCTGTTCTGATTGATGAGGCAAGAACACCGCTTATTATCTCCGGACAGAGCGGAAAATCCACAAAACTGTATGAGACCTGCGATATCCTTGCACAGCAGCTGGAGCGCGGTGAGGCCAGCGGCGAGATGACGAAGATGACAGCTATTATGGGTGAAGAGATCGAAGAGAGCGGAGATTTCATCGTCAATGAAAAGGACAAGATTGTAACTTTGACAGAAGATGGGATCAAAAAAGTTGAGAATTTCTTCCATATAGACAACCTGTCTGATCCGGAGAATATGGAAATTCAGCATAACATAATCTTAGCTCTGCGCGCACATAATTTGATGTTCCGTGATAAAGACTATGTAGTGAAGGATGATGAAGTGTTGATTGTCGATGAATTTACCGGACGTATTATGCCGGGACGGCGGTATTCAGACGGACTGCATCAGGCAATCGAGGCGAAGGAGCATGTAAAGGTCAGAAGAGAGAGTAAGACTCTTGCGACGATTACATTCCAGAACTTTTTCAACAAGTTTGAAAAAAGAGCTGGTATGACAGGTACTGCGCTCACCGAAGAACAGGAATTTCGTGATATCTATGGCATGGACGTTATAGAGATTCCGACGAATGAACCGATGATTCGTGTAGACTACGACGATGCTGTCTACATGACAAAGAAAGAAAAGTTCCGTGCGGTTGTGGAAGAAATCAAGAGATCTCATGAAAAGAATCAGCCTGTTCTGGTCGGCACGGTAACGATAGAAACTTCCGAACTGCTCAGCAAGATGCTAAAAAAAGAAGGAATCAAACATCAGGTTTTGAATGCCAAGTTCCATGAGCTTGAGGCAGAGATCGTATCCCATGCCGGCGAGGCAGGGACTGTCACGATTGCAACGAATATGGCAGGCCGTGGTACCGATATTAAACTGGATGACGAGTCCAGAGCTGCCGGCGGACTGCGTGGACGTTCCGGACGTCAGGGTGATCCTGGTGAATCCCGGTTCTATATATCTTTGGAAGATGATCTGATGCGCCTGTTCGGATCTGAAAAACTGATGGGTGTGTTTAAATCACTCGGTGTTGCTGAGAATGAACAGATCGAACATAAGATGTTATCTTCTGCCATTGAGAAAGCACAGAAGAAGATTGAGGCAAATAACTATGGAATACGTAAGAATCTGCTCGATTACGATCAGGTGAACAACGAGCAAAGGGAGATCATCTACAAGGAGAGAAGACGTGTACTTGACGGCGAGAATATGCGTGATTCGATTCTCAAGATGGCATATGATACCATTGATGATACCGTGGACATGTTCATCGGAGAAAATGCAGATCCCCAGAAGTGGGATCTTGGAGAGCTCAATGCCTTTTTAATCCCGATCATTCCTGTGAAACCTCTTAAGAATGAGGATGTCGCAAAGATGAAGAAGGATGAACTGAAACAGAAACTTAAAGAAGAAGCTGTAAAGGTATACGAAGAGAAAGAGAGCCAGTTCCCGCAGGAGGAGCAGATCCGTGAACTAGAGCGTGTTATTCTTTTGAAAGTAATTGATCAGAAGTGGATGGATCATATTGATGATATGGATCAGCTGCGTCAGGGTATCGGACTTCAGGCTTATGGTCAGAGAGATCCGAGAGTCGAATATAAGATGAGTGGCTATGATATGTTCAATGAAATGCTTAATTCTATCGAACAGGATACTTTGCGGCTGCTCTATCATATCCGCGTCGAAGAAAAGGTAGAAAGGGAGCAGGTAGCAAAAGTAACAGGAACCAATAAAGAAGAGGGAAGCCCAAAACCGACTTATAAGCGTTCCCAAAAGAAGATCTACCCGAATGATCCATGTCCGTGCGGCAGCGGATTGAAATACAAACAGTGCCATGGAAGAAAAGATGCAATGCAGGCATAAGTATAGTCGGCAAGTAAAGAAATAATCAGTTTTTTATCAAAATATATATCAGAAAGAGGTGAAGCAAATGGTTGAATTGGATCAGTTTAAGACTGAATTGAGTTCCTATGAGGGACCATTGGTGGAAGTGAGGGATTCACTTTGACCTCGCTGACAAAGAACAGCGGATCGAAGAATTAGAAAGAAAGATGGAAGAACCTGACTTCTGGGACAACCCTGAGAGAGCTCAAAAGATGATGAAAGAGCTTGGGAGCTTGAAAGAAGACAGGGACACATATCATAAACTTGTCCTGGCCAGGGAAGATATGGAAACCCTGATTGAGATGGGATACGAGGAAAATGATGCCAGCGTAATCCCGGACATCAGGGAGATGCTTTTGGCCTTTAAGAAGGATTTCGAGAATATACGCATTAAGACCTTGTTATCCGGAAAATATGATGAGACAAATGCAATTGTAAAATTAAACGCAGGAGCTGGCGGAACAGAGGCTATGGACTGGTGTTCTATGCTTTACCGCATGTATACACGCTGGGCAGAAAAAAAAGGTTTTTCTCTGGAAGAACTTGATTTTCTGGAAGGGGAAGAGGCAGGTATCAAATCGGTTACATTTCAGGTGAACGGTGAGAATGCATATGGATTGCTGAAATCTGAAAAGGGCGTGCATCGTCTGGTCAGAATATCTCCATTCAATGCAAATGGAAAACGCCAGACCTCTTTTGTATCATGCGATGTGATGCCAGATATAAAAGGTGATATTAACGTAGAGGTAAAAGATGAGGATATTCGGGTGGATACGTATCGCTCAAGCGGAGCCGGCGGACAGCATATCAATAAAACTTCATCAGCGATCCGCATCACTCATTTCCCGACAGGAATTGTGGTGACATGCCAGAATGAGCGTTCACAGCATATGAACAAGGATAAGGCTATGCAGATGCTCAAGGCAAAACTATATCTGTTAAAAGAGCAGGAGCAGGAAGAACAGCTTTCCGGGATTCGAGGTGAAGTGACGGATATTGCCTGGGGAAATCAGATTCGCTCTTATGTTATGCAGCCATATACGATGGTGAAGGATCACAGGACGAATGAGGAAGTCGGCCAGGTAAATGCTGTATTGGACGGGGATATTGATCCGTTTATTAATGCATACCTGAAGTGGACGGCACTTAAGAAGTAAGTGACAATCATGACATGGAGGTGACATGGATGAAAGAGGCATGGTGGAAGGAAGCGGTTGTGTACCAGATCTATCCGAGAAGCTTTATGGACAGCGATGGGGACGGCATTGGAGACCTAAAAGGTATTACAAGCCGTCTGGATTATCTGAAGACTCTGGGAGTGGACGTGATCTGGCTTTCGCCGGTATATCAATCACCGAATGATGACAATGGATATGATATCAGCAATTACCGGGATATTATGGATGAATTTGGAAGCATGTCTGACTTTGATGAGATGCTGAAAGAGGCTCATGACCGCGGGATACGGATTGTGATGGATCTCGTGGTGAATCACACATCGGATGAACATAAGTGGTTTGTGGAAAGCCGAAAAAGCAAAGATAATCCATACAGAGACTACTACATCTGGAGAAATCCAAAAGAAGACGGGAGTGCCCCCAATAACTGGGGTGCAAGCTTCGGAGGTTCCGCATGGGAATATGATAAGAATACAGACATGTATTATCTTCATCTCTTTTCTAAAAAACAGCCAGATCTAAACTGGGATAATCCGAACGTTCGGGATGAAGTCTTCGACATGATGACTTGGTGGTGCGAAAAGGGTATCGATGGATTCCGCATGGATGTAATCAGCATGATCTCAAAGACACCCGAGATGCCGGACGGCGAAGAGACAGACGCACAAGGCTACGGAAGCTTCGCTCCATATTGTATTCATGGACCTCATGTTCACGACTATCTAAAAGAGATGAACAAAAAAGTTCTCTCGCAATATGATCTGATGACTGTAGGCGAGACTGCCGGCGTCGATATTGAACAGGCAAGAAAATATGCCGGTGAAAACAGCCATGAGCTGAACATGGTCTTTCAGTTTGAGCATGTCGAGTCAGACGGAAAATATGGGAAATGGACAGACGAGAGAGTACCGCTGTCATTTTTAAAGGAGAACCTTTCCAAATGGCAGACCCAGTTGTATGAAAATGCCTGGAACAGTCTTTACTGGGATAATCATGATCAACCCAGGGCAGTTTCTCGTTTTGGCGATGACAGTTCAAAGTACAGGGACGTTTCAGCAAAGATGCTCGCGACTCTTCTTCACATGATGCAGGGAACACCCTATATTTATCAGGGGGAGGAACTTGGGATGACGAATTACCCGTTCCAGTCAAAAGATCAGTTCCGTGATATCGAGAGTATACATGCATATGAAGATTGGGTTGAGTCAGGAAAGGTAAAACGGGAAGAGTTCTGGCCCTGTCTTATCAATAAGAGCCGGGATAATGCACGGACTCCGGTACAGTGGGATGACACCGAGAATGCAGGATTTACCACCGGGACGCCCTGGATTGATGTAAATCCGAATTATAAGACAGTCAACGCGAAAAATGAAGTGAACGATCCGGATTCTGTTTTTTCATATTATCAACAGTTGATTGCTCTTAGGAAGACTTATCCAATTATTGTGTATGGAAAATATGATCTGATTCTTTCAGACGACGAGAACATATTTGCTTATACAAGAACTTTAGATGACAGGCAGCTACTTGTGGTATGCAACTATACAAAAAAGAACTGTAAGCTTCGGGTACCGAAAGAATATGAGGGAGCCGATTGTCTGATCTCGAACTATAACAGGGATAACTATCGGGGAATGTTGGAACTGAATCCCTATGAAGCATTTGTTCTTTTTCGGAAATAAACAAAATATCCGTAAACGTTACGGTGAAAAAGAAAACAGTCAACAAAAGTTGACTGTTTTTTACTAAAATATTCTCCGATTTTTGTATTGCAGCTTTTTTCTGAATATGGTATTATCTTTACAGTGGACACAAATGTATTTTTGGGACACACAGTGTGGAGAGGAAGGTTATGTCAGAGACAGAAAAATATTATGTTGTGAAAGAAAAAGCAGTTCCTGAAGTCCTTCTGAAAGTACTTAAGGCAAAAGGCCTGATAGAGAAGAAAGAGCTTACGGTCCAGGATGCGGCAGAGAGAGTGGGCATCAGCCGGAGCTCTTTTTATAAATATAAAGATGATATCTTTCTTTTTCACGATACTGCAAAGGGAAAAACAATTACCTTTATTCTGCAGATGGATGATCAACAGGGGTTACTGTCCGATGTTTTGAAAACAATCGCAAGGTATAATGGAAACATCTTGACGATTCATCAGTCAATCCCCCTTAACGGAGTGGCTACTCTTACAATCAGTGTAGTGATCGCACCAGATATAGGGGATGCAACGGGAATGATGAGCAGTATTGAGAGTAAAGAAGGTGTTCACTACTTTAAGATATTAGGCAGGGAGTAAATATGATAAAAGTAGCAGTATTAGGATATGGAACCGTGGGATCCGGTGTTTTAGAAGTTTTTCAGAAGAATCAGGAAATATTGAATCAAAATGTCGGCGAAGAGATTGAATTAAAATATGTCCTGGACAGGAAGAAATTCCCGGGAGATCCAGTCGAAAGATACCTGATTCATGATTTCGAGACGATTGTAAATGATCCGGAGATTAAAATTGTTGTAGAAGTGATGGGTGGCCTGAACCCGTCCTTTGATTTTGTAAAAAGATGTCTGGAAAACCAAAAGAGTGTCTGCACATCCAATAAAGAACTGGTCGCGCAGCATGGGACAGATCTTCTTTTGACGGCAAAAGAGCATCATGTAAATTTCTTGTTTGAGGCCAGCTGCGGTGGAGGAATACCAATCATCCGACCGTTGTATCAATCTTTGACAGCGGACAGAATTGATGAGGTTTCCGGAATCCTCAACGGGACAACCAACTATATCTTAAGTAAGATGACGAGTGACGGATATGGGTTTGAAGAAGTATTAAAGAGGGCACAGGATAAAGGATATGCCGAACGGGATCCACAGGCGGATGTTGAGGGATATGATGCATGTCGGAAAATTGCGATCCTGTCTTCTCTTGCTTTCGGAAATTATATCGATTATAAAGATATTTATACAGAGGGAATCACCGATATTACTGCCACAGATATAAAGTATGCAAAAGCGGCAGGCGCGGTAATTAAGCTTCTGGCCATTGGCCGTCGGACAGATCAGGGTGCATACGCACTTGTATGCCCTGTGATGATTGACGCTTCGAATTCTCTATATAGTGTAAATAGTGTCTTCAATGCAGTCTCAGTACATGGCAACATGATTGGAGATGCTATGTTCTATGGAAAAGGTGCGGGGAAGCGTCCGACTGCAAGTGCAGTTGTGGCAGATGTTGTGGAGGCAGCAAAGAATCCGGGTACAACTGTGATGGGAGATGGATGGAACGCAAAGAAACTGGAACTTATGCCATTGGATGATATACCAGGCCGTTTTTTTGTTCGTATACAGGGAAATATAGCCGCCTGTCTTCCTTCGGTTGAGAGCGTATTTGGAGAAGTGGATCCGATTACTGTTCCAAGTATCGACCGTGAATTCGGCTTTTTCACAGGGGAAATGACTGAGGCACAATATAAAGAAAAGACAGAACGGCTGGAAGGAATTATTCATATGATCCGAGTTAGATTCTAAAGGAGGTCACACACGGTGAAAACAATTGTAATGCTGTCAGATGGCATGGCGGATGAGCCGGTTTTTGACTTCGGGGGAAAAACACCCTTGGAATATGCGAGTACGCCAACTTTGGACCGCCTGGCAAAAGTGTCTGAGATTGGTATGGTCCGGACGATTCCGGAGGGGATGGCTCCGGGCTCAGATGTCGCCAATCTGTCTGTGATCGGATATAATCCCAGACTATATTATACCGGGCGCTCCCCACTTGAGGCTTTAAGTATTGGTGCTGAAATGGACGAAAATGATGTGGCACTGCGCTGCAATCTGGTTACAGTTTCCGAGGAGGACAGTTTGCCTTATGAGGAGAGAAGGATGGTTGACCACAGTGCATCTGAGATCACAACCGAAGAGGCAGAGCAGCTTTTATCGGATCTGAAGAGTGAGTTTGAAAGCGATAATTGTCACTTTTATACCGGTACGTCTTATCGTCATTGCATAATCTGGAGAGGTGGGGAGATACTGCCCTTTACTCCGCCCCATGATATTCTTGAACAGAAAATCGGAAGATATCTGCCAGAGAACGATTTGTTTTTGTGCATGCTAAAAAGAAGCTATGAGATTTTGAAAAATCATCCGGTAAATCAGAAAAGAAGAGCAGCCGGTTTGAATCCGGCAAACAGTTTCTGGTTTTGGGGTGCGGGAACAAAGCCTTCTCTTCCTTCTTTTTGGGGCAGATATCATAAAAAAGGAGTTATGATATCCGCTGTTGATCTACTAAAGGGAATAGCAGTGGGAATTGGACTTGACAACAGGAATGTTGAAGGGGCGACTGGAGGACTTAATACCAATTATGAGGGAAAGGCCCAGGCGGCCGCAGATGCACTTTTAGGAGAGAATTATGATTTTGCCTATATCCATCTCGAGGCACCAGATGAGATGGGACATCAGGGAAGTGCTGTGAAAAAAGCAGAAGCCATACATCGGATGGATACCCGGATTCTGGCACCGCTTCTGAGACAATTAGATGCCTCCGGTGAAGAATACAGACTGCTTGTGCTGCCGGACCACCCGACACCGGTAGGTCTGCGCACCCATACAGCTAATCCTGTACCATACCTGTTGTATGACAGTACAAGGCATCAAAACCATGACTGGAATTACAACGAGCAAGAGGCCGTTGACAGTAAGAACCGGGTTGAACATGGGTGGGAATTGATGGACTATCTTTTTTCGGACGGCAGTTCTTTATAGTTCATGATTCAGCTGACGATAAAAATTTGCCACTGTCACATGGTGATATGGAGTGATCCAAAGCAGTGGAATAGAGCCGCCGATATATCCCAGAGAATAAAAACCAAAAAAGCTCAGAAAACTCACGTAGAAGTAAGCTTTCAGGTTCCCTTTCATCATTCTTGAACTGTTTCTTAAGGATTCCATTGCCGTAAGTTCTTCGTGATCTATCAGAAGGAAAGTCGACATGGAATAACGCAGAAGGATCAAAAATGTCACCAGACCTCCGATCCCCAGAATTAAGAGCAGACCCAGAGTATAAGTAAGAACAAATCGAAGGACGGACTGTAATTCAGGATTCGTAAATAGATGTTCATTTTTTTCAAAAATATAGCTCGTATAGATAATCACCGGCACGATAGTAAAAATCATACGGATTAGTCCCTTGATGGTTTCAACAATCAGGAAGCGGTCCGAATGGTGGGTAAACGCATAGAACAGATTACCAACAGAAATCGGCTGATGTCGGCTCACGGACAGAGACGATACCCAGATGCCTGTGGACAGAAGACTCAACAGGACGTTGCAAAGGAATGCAATGACGATTCCGCTGATGACGGAGAACATCGACATGCTCCTCAGCAGATACCAGTATATAAACATGAAAACGAAGGAGCTGATTATTGAATACATGATATAAGTGCCGATATATATCCCGTAATTCCCGATTAAGGCTTCACGGGCTTCGCTCTTTAGATATTTTGATTGACTCATATTTTGCACCAGGCCTTTCATTGTAGATTCATAATCACAGGGCTGTTGTTGTATCATTAGATGGGATGTCACTGCCATTCGGAAGAATGTCCTCGTAATTCTCTATGATATCAGTCCAGTTCATCTTAGAGACGTCGTTTACTACAGAAACAAGAGAGAAGACCATGACAATACAGCCGACAATCAGACCTGCAGCAGATAATCCGACGCCTATTTTTGCAGGTTTTTGCATGCTTCCTCTTCCTCTGGACAAAAGTGCGAAGATGATTCCCAGAACGGCAAAAGTCAGTCCCAATCCATAGAGCGAAAACAAAAGTGAGCAAATTCCTAAAATAAAGGCAGCTTTTGCCATTCCGGGAGAACCAGATTTGTGATAAGAATACGGATCAGGGGATGGTTTTTGAAAGGGATCATTATAGTTGCTATTATCCAAAAGTAACACCTCCTCGACCTTGGATATGATAATAGTTTATCACGGGAACCAAGGCTCCGCAAGTACAAGGTAAAGTCTTTTTATCCAACAAGGGAGGCGAGATGTGCAGCGAAGATGCTGTAGAATAAGATGCACCACGGTTTCATAGTCACAATAATGAGAATGAACTTCTTTTTGGATATTGGCGTCAGTCCTGCCAGCAGACACAACTCGTCGTCGGGAGTCAGAGGCAGAAAAATTGCAAGTGCAAAAACCCACAGGAAGGAATCTTTCATTGTCCATCCCAGATATTTATCATAGAACTTTTCACCAATCAGGCCCTTCACTACAGGGGAGCCATATTTCTTTGCTATAAAAAAAGCGGTAATTGATCCGATGCTGATAGCCAGGTAATTGATCCAGAAACCATTGACAGCTCCAAACAGAAGTGATCCGGCGATGCATCCGAAAAGGCCCGGAAGAAAAGGGATAATCACTTGGAAAAACTGGATGAAGAACAACATAATCGGTGCGAACAGTCCAAAACTGTTAATATAGTTCTTGAATGAATCTAAAGAATGAAAATGACCATCTATGTAACTTTTTGCAAAAAAAATAATTGTCAGGACTAGAAAAGCCAGTCCTAAAATTTTACTGATTTTCTTGGCTAATAATACCTTCTCAGACATAATATTCCTTATTCCTCTCATTCGAATGAATATAAGTATACCTTATTTCTGTGAAAAAGTGGAGAAGAAAAGATTAAGAAACATTTAAAATTAAAAACGCTTGGCATTTTTTAGACAAATGTGGAACTTGACATTATGAATTTTAGAGACTATACTTTTAAAGTAGTTTTCTAAAATATATTTCCGGGGTGCCGCTATGCGGCTGAGATTGGCTTTCGGGCCTGACCCGTATTACCTGATTCGGTTAATGCCGACGTAGGGAGAAGCCATATATTGCATCATGACTGATAGAATGCATGACCTCCTTACAGGTGATATCCCGTAAGGAGGTTTTTTAATGCAGAAAATAGAAACAGTAAATCATGGCAATCCGGATGCCAAAGGAGGAGATCTATGAGCTCTGTCAGGATCAATCACCTGAATGTAGATTTAAGCGGAAAAAAGGTGCTCGAGGATCTCTGTCTGGAATTCAACACGAAAGAGCGTATCCTGATTCTGGGGGCAGGAGGATGTGGAAAGTCTACGCTGCTTCTCTCTATGATGGGGATTGTTCAGCGGATGGAAAATGCTGAAGTGACTGGAGAAGTGTTCTTCGATGATTGTCCGGTTACAAAACTAAAAGCCTTCGAAGTGGCGAAAGTTTTGGGTATTGTGTTTCAAAATCCGGAAAGTCAGTTTTGCACGCTCTATCCGGAAAATGAAGTGGCATTCGGTCTGGAAAATCTCGGTGTGGAGCCAAAGAAGATGGACCGGATTATCAGCGATTCGCTGATGGCAATGCATTTTCCCAAGAAAAGAATTCATGCTCAGATCAATCAACTTTCCGGAGGTGAACAGCAGAGGCTGGCGTGTGCTGCAGCAGTGGCACAGGGAGCACAGATGCTTCTTCTGGATGAGCCTACTTCGAATCTAGATCCCGAGGGGAGAAGACAGGTTGCAGACGCGGCAGAAACTTTGAGCAGAAAGGGTAAAGGACTTCTTGTGGTAGAACATAACCTGGAGAATTGGCTTCCTCTGCTGGGGCGTGTGATTGTTTTGGGGAACAACGGAAAACTTCTGGCTGACGGTGACCCAAGAGATGTTTTTGTAAAATACAAAGATCAGATGACACAGCAGGGAATCTGGCGCCCGCGGGCACTTCGCATGTTCGACGAGCTGAAAAGTCTTGGATATACGCCGGCACGGGTACCACTTACTGCAAAAGAACTTCGCAAAGAGCAGATATCTTGGGAGCTGCTTGCAAAAGCATGGGAAAAGGCATTTCCAACTTGTGTCCGAAAAATCTCCACCGCAAAACCACTTATTCAGACGGAACATCTTACGGGGGAATATAAAAAAGGACAGCCTGTTTTTAGGGATGTAAGCTTTCGGATGGATTGTGGAGACTTTGTAGCTTTGACGGGAAGAAATGGCAGCGGAAAATCCACGCTGGCAAAAACATTGGTTGGGCTTCATGAGGCCTCAGAAGGACGGATTATGCTGTTTGGACAAGATACAACCGGGGAAAGGGCGAGTTCTGTTTTCAGAAGCGGTGATATTGGTTATGTGTTTCAGAATCCAGAGCATCAGTTCTTGAAGGAGACGGTCTGGGACGAACTGAAATACAGTGTCAGACAGGATTTAAGCGGGAACAGTATCGTTCACAGACTGATTCAGCAATTCGATCTACAGGGCGTGGAGAGCAGCAATCCCTTTCGTCTTTCCGGGGGGCAGAAGCGCAGACTTTCTGTCGCCATTATGTTGTCGGGGCATCGAAAACTCCTGATCTTGGATGAGCCTACTTTTGATCAGGATGAAAAAGCTACATATATGTTGATGGATAAGCTGATCGAATACAATCAGGGAGGAACTGGCATATTGATGATTACGCATGATTTGGATCTGGCGGCGAGATATGCTAATAAGATAGCAGTGCTTTCGGACGGCAGCCTTGCTTATTATGGGACACCAGAGGAGCTCTGGAAAAAGCCCGATGTGATTAAACACAGCGGACTGCAAATTCCTTTTTTTGCAGAACTGCGTATGGAGGATCAATAGAACGATGAATAAAAATATAAACCCGACAGCAAAATTACTCGTGAATTTGGTCATCCTTTTATGCAGTGTGTGTATCTCAGACCCATTTACGATCATTCTTCTTTTTATGACGTGTGTCATCTATGGAATCTGTTCTCGTGCATTTACTGTAAACAGTCTCAAAACCATGATGCCGATGGGCGTCTTCGCTCTGGCAATGCTGTGGATGAACGCAGCATTTGCCCGCACAGATCATGCGCGGATCATTGGTACATTTGTGCTTTTTCATTTCACGGATCAGGGGCTCGCTATTGGAATATCGATATTTTTCAGGATATTGACTATCTCATTTTCCTCGATTTTATTTATTTCAACGACAGATGCGGATGATTTATTACTGAGCCTGATTCAGCAATGTCATCTGAATCCCGCAATTGCGTATGGGGTTTTAACGGCCTTTCGCTTCTATCCTCTGATGAAATCGGATCTTGCACAGATTGATGCTGCGCATCAGATTCGGGCAGCCGTTCATGATAAAAAAGGATCCGGAAAAATTTCGTGGTACCGTAAGGCAATTCCTCTTTTAGCTTCGAATATACGGCGGGCGGAGCAGGTTTCTGTGGCGATGGAGGCCAGAGGATTCGAGACAGGCATGCATCGGACTTACCACAGATCGATTCGATGGAAAGTTTCTGATACAGCCTTTGTGACAGCGGCATGTCTTCTGATCGCAGTGATTTTGTTCGTATCATGGCAGATGGGATGGCTTCTTATCTTTCACAGGTGGAAGGGATTTTAACCTTTTATCATGAAGATGACGCCGCAAAAGAGAGTATAATTATAAGATAGAGGAGGAATAAGAAATTATGTCATCATGTAACAACAACTTAAAGAACTCGGTGGCAGGTGCCAGAATTGGTATCTATCCCATGCAGGACGATTTTGCCGATATCATCCTGAATGCTGTAAAGGAAAGTGATCATAAAGGAATTTATGTCAGAACGGATGATCTTGGCACAACAGTTCAGGGAAGACTCGGACGTGTATTTAATTATGTGAAAGAAGTTTTTTGCCGAGCAGCTTACGCCGGCGGACATGTCACGGCAGATGTTCTGTTTTCTGTCGGATGTCCCGGTGATGTGCCCGAAGACTTCGACTTTGATGTTTCCATTAACGAAAAAGAAGATATTCCCGGATCAAAGATTCATACAGCATGTGCATGGTCATTATATCCCCTGGGAAATGAAGAATATTTTCCCATTATTATTGATGAGATTGAAAGGTTTAAAAAGGAAGCTGATGTACGGGTGACCGCCTCCCATTACTGCACAAGGATCGATGGAAAAGCACAAGACATCTTTTCGCTGCTTGAATCTTCGATGAAAAGAGTATGTGAAAAGAATTCACACACGGTCATCCATGCGTTATTCTCGAAAGGCAGTCCCTCTAAAGAAAGAGAAACGATTGATACAGACGAGGAGAAAAATGATGATTAAAAGATTCAAATGGACATTGAAAGATATTATAGTACTTTGTGTACTGGGGATTGCCTTTGGGGCACTGTATATGGGTGGCGTCGGTATCTGGGGACTTGTCAATGGTATACTTGGGCCTTACGGGTTGGAACTTGTTTATGGTATCTGGTTTACTGCATCAATCACGGCATTTTACATTATCAGAAAACCTGGAATTGCACTTGGAGCCGAGATGCTTGCGGCCCTCGGTGAGGTACTTCTCGGAACACCGGCAGGAGTAGGGGTTTTTATCGGTGCTTTTGTACAGGGCATCGCATCAGAGGCGGTATTCGCAATTACGAAATGGAAGAATTATTCAACTCCGGTACTGGTTTTAGCGGGCATGGCACCAAGTGTCACAACTTTTATCTATACCTATTTTCTCTATGGATATGGATCCTTCCCGGTGCCAATGCTGATTTCAATGCTGGCGATCCGTCTTGTTTCAGGTGCAATACTTGCAGGCCTGCTGGGCAAGGCCATCGGTGACGGACTCGCGGCTACAGGAGCCCTGTCAACATTTCCCTTGGGACGTGAAATGGCAGAGAAAAAGGAAAAAAAAGTTTCTGCTCAAGCTGCAGAGAAATAAAGATCAATCCATAACGAGACAGCACAGAGATATCCTGCAGCTGCCTCGTTTTTTCTTGTATAAGAAAAAAAACCTGATATAATGTATGATACCAGGGTCAAAAGGTTATGCGTTTCATGCTTGCATGAAAAAGCATAACTTTGGGACCCGAACAAACATGAGAATGAAGCCCGAACAGGGCGGAATTCGAATGTTTGAGGATTGCGGGAGCCCGAAAGGGCGGAGCAATCCGTGGTATCATCATCGGTGCGGAACACCCCAGGGAATCTCGTGCTCTTTTTCATGTTCACATGAAAAAGGCATATCCCCGCGGCCTAGACAAACAAGAATGCAGCGCCCCAGGGAATCTCGTGCTCTTTTTCATGTTCACATGAAAAAGGCATATCCCTCGGCCCAGACAAACAAGAGAGGATAAAAATATAGATGTGGATTGCAGACAAATGGAAAGACTATGAAGTGCTGGACACTTCTGACGGAGAAAAGCTAGAGAGATGGGGAAAGTATATTTTGGTGAGACCAGATCCACAGGTGATCTGGAGCACGCCGCGTAAACATCCAGACTGGCAGAAGATAAACGGCCATTATCACAGAAGCAGTAAAGGCGGCGGAGAATGGGAATTCTTCAATCTCCCCGAACAGTGGAAGATCTCATATCGGGATTTAAATTTTCACTTGAAGCCTTTCAGTTTTAAGCACACGGGTCTGTTCCCGGAACAGGCGGTAAACTGGGATTGGTTTTCAGATAAGATTAAAAATGCAAACAAACCTATAAAAGTATTGAATTTATTTGCATATACCGGAGGTGCCACCCTGGCGGCAGCACAAGCCGGTGCATCCGTGACACATGTGGATGCTTCGAAAGGTATGGTGACCTGGGCAAAAGAAAATGCAGTAGAATCAGGACTTGAACAGGCCCCTGTACGATGGCTTGTGGATGATTGCAAGAAATTTGTGGAACGTGAAATCAGAAGGGGGCATCATTATGATGGGATTATCATGGATCCGCCCTCATATGGAAGGGGTCCCAAGGGCGAAATCTGGAAGATAGAGGAATCGATTTTTCCCTTTATCATGCTCTGCACACAGATATTAAGTGAGGAGCCCCTGTTTTTCCTAGTGAACTCCTATACGACCGGACTTGCGCCGTCAGTTCTTGGCTATATGCTTTCCGTGGCACTTAAGAAATACGGCGGCTATGTAGAAGCTGAGGAGATCGGACTTCCAGTCATGTCTTCGGGACTGATTCTGCCCTGTGGAGCATCTGGAAGATGGGAACGATAATAAATGCAAGTTATGATAAAGAATAATTCAAAAAGCTGAGAATAAAAGCGAGAATATAGGAAGAATATTGTGTAATATGAAAGAATACCTTGACAAAAGTTCAATCTGAGTAATAAAATAGATAACAATGATGTAAATGCACTTGTCAAGGAGGGAATCGTATATTATGAAAGCATATAGCGAGTTAAATAGGGAAGAATTGCTGGCTTTGAAATCACAATTGGAAGCAGAATATCAGGACATTAAGGCAAAAGGACTGTCACTTGACATGTCCAGGGGAAAGCCCTCAGTTGAGCAGCTGGATTTGGCGGAGAAAATGCTTGGCATTATAACTGATAATGAAGACGTAAAGGCTGAAAACGGTCTGGACTGTAGAAATTACGGAGCTCCGATCGGACTACCCGAAGCGAGGAAACTTCTGGGAGATATCGCCGGAGTGTCTGCGGATCGTGTGATTCTGGGAGGAAACTCAAGTCTCCAGCTGATGTTTGATACGGTATCGAGATCATATTCCCATGGTGTACTGAGAAGTATTCCATGGTCAAAATTAGATTGTGTAAAATTTCTCTGTCCGGTTCCCGGATATGACCGCCATTTTGCAGTGACAGAATACTTTGGTGTTGAGATGATCAATATTCCGATGACAGAGGACGGTCCGGATATGGATCTTGTCGAAAAACTGGTATCAGAGGATCCCGCGGTTAAAGGTATTTGGTGTGTTCCAAAGTATTCCAATCCGCAGGGCTATGTGTATTCTGATGAGACGGTGAGGAGAATGGCATCTTTGGACCCTGCAGCAGAGGATTTCCGCATTTACTGGGATAATGCGTATGGGATTCATCATCTGTACGAAGAGGCAGAAAAGCAGGCACAGATTCCGGACATCCTGACAGAGTGTGAAAAAGCCCAAAAACCGGATATGGTTTATGAGTTCATATCCACATCCAAGGTTAGTTTTGCCGGAGGAGGAATCTCGGCTATTATCAGTTCTGATGCGAATTTGGAGCAGATCAAAGAGTATATGTCTTTTCAGACAATTGGAAATGATAAACTGAATCAGCTTCGCCATGTGAAATATTTTAAAAGTCTTGACGGTGTGAAGGCTCATATGAAGAAGGAGGCGGATATTCTCCGGCCAAAATTTGAAGCAGTGGAGAGCATCCTTGAAGAGTCCCTGGGGGGTCTGGGTATCGGGAACTGGACTCGTCCGCTGGGCGGATATTTTATTTCCTTTGATGCAATGCCGGGCTGTGCGAAAGAGATTGTCGTAAAGGCGAAAGAGGCAGGACTTGTTCTGACAGGAGCAGGGGCAACCTATCCTTACGGAAAAGACCCCAAAGATTCCAACATTCGTATTGCGCCTACCTGCCCGACACTTTCGGAATTGATCCTGGCGGCCAAGGTGTTTGCAGTGAGTGTAAAACTGATCAGCGCAGAGCATCTTCTGAGGGAAATGTAGGGAAAGGAAAAAGGGGCAGAGTGGATACTGGATATTCCGCGCTGTCCCTTTTTTGCATCCTCCTTTCGAAAAGTCTTTACCGCAATCAGGACTGGTGATATACTTACGGATAAGGGGAATTAAAAGCATTAAGGTAAAGGCAAGGTATATATATTATGAATAGATTAAAAAAGAAAAAGATTGTTTTGGGTATCCTTGTTGGGATCCTGATGATCCTGATTGGTGTTTACCTTGGAATAAGCCTCTTCTTTCACTCACATTTTATAACAGGAACCACGATTAATGGTGCAGATGTAAGTAAGATGACTGTCCAGCAGGCAAAGAAAGCCCAACAAGATCACATATCAGAATATATTCTTACAATAAAAGAGCGCGGAGGAAATACCGAGAAGATTACAGCAGATCAGCTCGGTCTTACTTATGTAGATGATAAAGGTGTAGAAAAGCTTTTGAAAGAACAAAAGGCTTTTTTGTGGCCTGTTTCTGCCGGGAAGAGAAAAAACTATGAGTTGGCGGCGAATGTTTCATATGATAAGAGTATTGTCGATGGAATTCTTGAGGGGCTTTCCTGCCTTCAAAGCGACAATCAGACACCGCCCCAAGATGCCTTCGTTCAGCCTGAAGATAATGGTTTTGCTATCGTTCCGGAGAATCCGGGAAGTACATTAAAGCGTGATGATATGAAGAATGCGGTGATCAATGCGATCGATACCGGAAAAGAGGCACTTGATCTTGAAAAAGAAGATCTCTATGAAAAACCTTCGGTTGTGAGTACAGATGAATCACTGAAAAAAGACATGGATCAGATGAATGCTCTTACAACTGCGAATATCACCTATGATTTTGGAGATGACCGGAAGTTTACGGCGGATCGCAGTGTGATCAAGGACTGGCTGGTCAAAGGCGATGACGGAAACTACACAGTGGATGAATCCGGCGCTGCCAAGTGGGTAAGGCAGATGGCATATGAGACTGATACATTCGGACTTGCCAGAGATTTTACAACACATTCAGGGCAGGTGATTCAGCTGCCCTATGGCGGAGACTATGGATGGCTGATCAACCAGAAAGAGACGACTTCTTCGTTGATAGAAGCCATTCAATCCGGCACACAGGAGACTAGAGAGCCGGAATATACATATAAGGGGATGGACCGCTCAAAGAATGATATTGGCGGCACTTATGTGGAGATCAGCATCAGTGAACAGAAGATGTGGTGTTACAAAGACGGACAGCTGATTGTGGAGACTCCCGTTATTACAGGCAATCATTCTACAGGGCATGACACACCGTCAGGCCACGTATGGGCAATCGATGCAAAAAAGCGAGACGCAGACTTTAAAAGATATCCTGTACATGTAAATTTCTGGCTTCCTTTTAACGGGGATGTGGGAATTCACGACGCAAGCTGGCGCACTGAGGAGATGTATACTCCCACATTTTACCAGAATAGCGGATCACATGGGTGCATTAATACTCCAGTCGATGCCGCAGAAAAAATCTTTAATACAGTCGGCATCGGCTCTCCTGTGATCGTATATTATAGTACAGATCAGGTTGTAGGCCCGCAGCCAACCCAGGAAAACAGCATCTGATGCTGGACGCCACAGGGAACTAGTGCAAATTTTCATAATGAAACAAATAGGAGGAACAATAACATGAATATCGTAGTATTAGCCGGAGGAACCAGCACAGAGAGAGAAGTCTCTATTGATTCCGGCACCATGGTGTGCAGGGCATTACGAGAGAAGGGACATCAGGCAATACTTTTAGATGTATTCTTTGGGCTAGATGAGGTTACAGAACCGTTATTTGGTCCGGATTATGATATAGATCGCGCTGCGGATAAGATGAGGGCGAATTCAGGGGAAGTTCAGAAAACTGCCAGAGAGCGAATAGAATTTTTTGGATCACATGTAATCGAGATCTGTCAGAAGGCGGATGTTGTATTTCTAGCTTTGCATGGGGCCAATGGTGAAGATGGAAAGGTGCAGGCCGCATTCGATCTTTTCGGGATTTTATATACCGGGACCGATTATCTCAGTTCTGCTATTGCAATGGACAAAGGGCTTTCAAAAGAACTATTCGAAATTCATGGTGTTCCGACACCGAAGGGTATAACGATTAACGCAAACAAAGGATATTCTGTTCATCTGGCTGCGTATGATCTTACTTTTCCACTGGTGGTGAAGCCCTGCTGCGGCGGCTCCAGTGTGGGAGTGTCTATCGTCAATACTCAGGAAGAGTACGAAAAAGCCCTTCAGGACGCATTTTTTTATGAATCGGAAGTAGTAGTTGAGGAATATGTGTATGGCCGTGAGTTCTCTGTAGGTGTGGTCGATTCCAAGGCATATCCTGTCATCGAGATAGCACCGATACAGGGATTTTACGACTATAAGAATAAGTATGAGGCCGGCTCCACAATAGAGACCTGTCCTGCTGACTTAGATGATGAAACGACACATAAGATGCAGGAATACGCTGTTATGGGTGCCAAGGCTCTGGGAATTAAGAGTTACTGCAGACTCGATTTTATGATGAGAGAAGACAAAAAGATGTATTGTCTGGAAGCGAATACACTTCCGGGCATGACCAGCACCAGTCTGCTCCCGCAGGAGGCAGCAGCAATTGGAATTGACTACCCTGCACTCTGCGAAAAGCTGGTTAGCCTGTCACTACAGGCACAGGAGAAAAAAGAATGAAGAATATGACACTGGAGCATATAGCAAACGCATGCGGCGGAAGTTATATCGGTACAGAAGGAAAAAAAACCGTCTGTGTATCGGATATCACGACAGACAGCCGAAAAGTATCAGGTGGCTGTCTGTTCGTGCCGATTCAGGGAAGTCGGGTAGACGGGCATGATTTTATAGACCAGGTAATTGAAAAGGGTGCACTTGCTGTGCTCTCCGAGAAAGATCTGGGAATACAAAACTTTCCTTACATTCGAGTTGAGTCGTCACTGAAAGCTTTGAAGGATCTGGCCGAATATTATCTTCAACAACTTAAAATCCCTGTGATTGGGATTACCGGAAGTGTCGGAAAGACCAGTACGAAGGAGATGACGGCGGCTGTTTTATCACAGAAATATCATGTTTTAAAGACACAGGGAAACTTTAACAATGAACTGGGGCTTCCACTCACTGTCTTTCGGCTTCGCGATGAGGATGAGATGGCGATTTTGGAGATGGGAATCAGTGATTTCGGCGAGATGCGTACACTTGCCGAGATTGCACGTCCCAAGACGGCCATGATCACAAACATTGGATATTGTCATCTGGAAAACTTAAAGGACCGGGATGGAGTTTTCAAAGCGAAGACAGAGATATTTGAATATGTCAGAGATGACGGACATGTAATCTTGAACGGAGATGACGACAAGTTGGAGCAGGTCTGTGATGTTCATGGAATAAAGCCTGTAAAATTTGGACTAAATCAGAAGAATGACGTCTATGCCGATGAGATAAAATCAATGGGATTTTCGGGTGTGTCCTGTACAATTCATACGCCTGCGGGCAGTTTTAAAACACTTGTCCCGATGCCTGGAAAACATATGGTGTACAATGCCCTTGCGGGTACCTGTGCGGGTATTCTCTATGGTCTCACGCTGGAGCAAATTAAATCCGGAATAGAAAGTTTTCAGCCGCTTGAGGGGAGATTCCATATTATCACAACCTCCAGGTATCAGATTATCGATGACTGCTACAATGCAAATCCCATGTCCATGAAGGCTTCCCTGGAAGTTCTTCAGGATGGTGAAGGACGAAAAGTGGCAATCCTCGGCGATATGGCTGAGCTTGGAAAAGACGAGAAAGATCTGCATGAAGAGGTGGGTACATTTGCCGGGAGCCTGAAACTGGATGCTCTGTACTGCACCGGACGTTTAAGTGAAAGTCTGGCCGCTGCCGCTAAAAAAAGCAATTCAAAACTGGATGTCCGCCATTTTGTGGATAAGGATGCTTTGCTTGACTGGCTGCCCATTCTGCTTAAGGACGGGGATACGATTCTTGTAAAGGCGTCACATTCCATGGAGTTTGACAAGGTCGTGAAGTATCTGGAACGAGAAGAGAAGTAGGAGGGAGATGCAGATGCTACGATTAATATTAGTGCTGTTTTTTGCAGTTGCATATTTAATTTTAACGATACCAGTGCTGGCTGTGGAATGGCTGATAGGTAAATTTAACCCCCATGTGAAGGATATCACCTCTTTACGCATGGTTCAGTGGATCTTCAAAGTTATCTTATGGGGTGCCGGAGTGAAACTGGATGTGATAGGCGAGGATAACGTCCCGAAGGATCAGGCAGTCCTCTATATTGGAAATCACCGCAGTAACTTTGATCCGATTATAACATATTCAAGATGTCCGGGACTGACCGGGTATGTGGCAAAGAAGGAAATGAAAAAGATCCCGCTGCTATGCACCTGGATGAAATATCTGCACTGCCATTTCCTTGACAGGAAGGATCTGAGACAAGGACTTAAGATGATCCTATCCTGTATCGAAGATATTAATAATGGTATTTCCATCTGCATCTTTCCGGAGGGGACAAGAAGCAAGCAAGAGACAGAGACTCCGCTTCTTCCTTTTCATGAGGGAAGCTTCAAGATCGCACAGAAAACAAATTGTCCGATTATACCGATGGCGCTTACAGGAACAAATCGAATTTTGGAAACACAGTTTCCGAAAATCAAATCAACACACGTGATTCTCGAATACGGAAAACCGATTATTCCTTCTGAGTTATCCCCAGAAGAGAGAAAACATCTCGGAGGATATACTGGAAAAGTGATCGAAGAAATGCTGGAAAAAAATCGCTCCCTTTTATAGATGACAGGATAAACAATTGTTATGCACTGCTGTACGGCCGATTTCATTTGGTCTGCGGCAGTTTTTTATTCTAATCATCGGGTATCATGCATACAATACCAATAAAGAGCGGGTAGAGGCCAAAGATTGAAGAAAATTGCCTACTTATTAATATGTGCACTGTTTGTGGCAGCAGCTATCAGCTGCTCTCCAAAAAGAAGATGGTCTACAGAAGTGATGGATGGCTCTTTTGCATGCGTGGATATGGAAAACAGAAAACCGGAGGTTATTCCATCCGTATTCTGGATGTAGGTATTCGTGGTGAGATGCTGCGCATAAAAAGTGAACTGCTTGGCCCCCAAACCAAAGAAGAACAAAAAGGCGTCGGGTCCAGGCCATATTTTGTTTTAAAATTGGAAGATCCGGGATACCCGGTGATGTTTGAAGAATCAGGAGGGGAAATGAATGGAATTAACGAAGAAAAATCTGCATCAGATTTGCAGAAAAAGTGATGCGAATACCCAGATTACGTTTGATGAAGATTACAATGTGCCAGATTCTAAACCAGATGTAGGGCGCATGATACAAAAAAAAGGAGAAGTCAATCTTACGGAAGTTGTTGTCAGTGACGGGCACGCTCACATCACCGGATCTTTGGACTTCCATCTGCTTTACGTCTCTGACGGTGATATCAGAAGAATATACAATCTGGACGGCTCACTTCCGATTGATGAGAATATCAATCTCGATGGAGCTGCAAGCGGTGATAAGATCTGTCTAAGATGGGATATGGAAGACCTCAGTATCCGATTGATCAACTCCCGAAAACTGAACGTGCGTGCCCTGATTACGTTTCATGCTTATGTGGAGGAGTTACAGGATATCTCTCTGCCGATCGACGTCAAAGAGTCGGACAGTGTATCGGTAAAAAAAGCAGAGATACCGCTGTTGGAGCTTAGCGTACATAAAAAAGACACCATGAGGATAAAAAAAGAACTGACACTTGCCTCGAATAAGCCGAATATTCATACAGTGCTCTGGAAGGATATGCAGGTACGTGCTTTGGATATCAGGGGACTGGATGGGAAGATAGAGGTAAAAGGCGAGTTGTTTCTGTTTACCCTATATTCCGGTGACGATGAAGATCATCCTCTGCAGTATCTGGAACAGGCACTCCCATGGCATCAGGAGGTAGAGTGTGACGGCTGTACGATGGATATGATTCCAAATATCGAGGTAAATATGAGCCAAAGTGACCTGGAGGTTGCACCCGATGCCGACGGAGAAGAACGTGTCCTGCAGATGGATGTCGTGCTGGAACTCGATATCAAGATGTATAAGGAAAATAATTGCCAGATTGTGGAGGATGTGTACACTCCAAATAAGAAGTTTGTGCTGGACACAAAGCCTGAAGTATTAGAGAGCCTTTTGGTTAAAAATTATTCGAAGTGCCGTGTGGAAGATAAGATAAATGTACCGGAGCCGGCGAATAAGATTCTGCAGATCTGTCACAGCGAGGGAAGCGTAAAAATAGATTCCGCACAGGTGGCAGAGAAAGGGATCAATGTAGAAGGTATTGTACAGCTTCGTATTCTGTATATTATCAGCGACGACGATATGCCGTTTTATTCTATGGAGACAGCAATTCCATTCAGCCATGTGGTAGAGGCACAGGGGATCAGCCAGGACTGCCGCTATTACCTGCAAAGTGATATCGAGCAGCTGTCCACGATGATGCTCGACAGTAATGATATCGAGGTAAAAGTGGTAATCAATCTGAATGCCCTTGTGATGCGTGAGCATAAGAAAGCTGTTGTAAATGCCATAAGGGAAGAACCGCTTGATGTAGAAGAAGTAAGGGCAATGCCGGGTATTGTATGCTATATGGTCCAGGACAACGACACACTTTGGGATATCGCCAAGAGATTTTATACTACTGTGGATGAAATCATAAAATTAAATGACCTGCCGTCAGAGAATGTCAAACCTATGGATTCCCTGCTGCTGGTTAAGAAGGTAGAGTAACAGGATGCAGGCACGCGGTTAAAAAATCGCGTGCTTGCATTTTGAATATAAATCAGTTACTATATTTGTATAGCAAAAGATGAGGTGAATTATGAAATTACGGGCTATGGCGAAGATCAATCTGGGCCTTGATGTGGTGAAAAAGCGTGAGGATGGCTACCATGAGGTCCGCATGATTATGCAGACTATTCATATGTATGACCAGATTGAGCTGCATAAAAGTGATATTGTCGGGATCCATATCAAAACGAATCTGCCCTATCTGCCGACAGGGGAGAATAACCTGGTTTACAGAGCAGCCAAACTTCTGATGGATGAATACCATATCACGAAAGGTCTGGATATCAATCTTGTAAAATTTATCCCTGTTGCAGCAGGTCTCGGAGGGGGAAGCTCAGATGCTGCGGCGGTTCTTGTAGGAGTGAATCGGATGTTTGGCCTTGGTCTTTCCCAAAAACAATTGGAAGATAAGGGTGCCAAAATTGGTGCGGACGTTCCCTATTGTATTTTAAGGGGAACGGCACTCGCCGAGGGAATCGGCGAGGTGCTCACACCGCTTTGCTTGATGCCGCCTTGTTATATTTTGGTTGCTAAACCCGGAATTAATGTTTCAACCCGGTATGTATATAAAAATCTGGATCTTGAAAAAGTAAAAAATCATCCAGATATAGACGGGATGATCACTGCCATAAGCAAGGGATCTCTTACAGGCGTGACATCACGTATGTCGAATGTGCTGGAGAATGTGACTGCAGGCGAATATCCCATTATTCATGAGATTGAGACAAAGATGATAGAATTAGGAGCGTTAAGCGCTATGATGAGTGGAAGCGGTCCGTCTGTGTTTGGAATCTTTGAGGATGAGAAGAAGGCGCAGCGCGCTTATCGTAAACTGAAACATACAAGTCTGGTAAGACAGATTTTTTTAACAAAGCCTTTTGGGCGAAGAGGAAAATGAGGAATGGATAAAGATACGTTAACTTTAAGCATGGGGGATTACCAATATATGCCGCTCCGGGACGTGGTATTTCATACGCTTCGAGATGCGATTCTAAAGGGAGAACTGCAGCCTGGTGAGAGACTGATGGAGATCAGACTGGCGGACCGCATGGGTGTGTCAAGGACACCGGTTCGCGAGGCGATTCGCATGCTGGAACTAGAGGGGCTTGTGATCATGATTCCGAGAAGGGGAGCACAAGTTGCGCAGATCACCGAAAAGGATCTGAAGGATGTGCTGGAAGTACGGATGGGTCTTGAAGAGCTGGCAGTGAAATTTGCCTGTGAGAGAATTACACCGGAGCAGTTAAAGAAGTTGAAAGATGCCTCCCTGCAGTTTGAAGAGCAGGTGAATACTGTGAAAGAAGATGACATCACCGCCCTTGCAGAAGCGGATGTACACTTTCATGATCTTATCTATCAGGCGACAGATAACCAGAGACTGGTACAGCTTCTGGGAAACTTAAGAGAACAGATGTATCGTTATCGTGTAGAATATTTAAAGGATGTGGAAATTCGTTCATCCCTGATAAAAGAACACAATGAGATCTGTAAGGCACTTGAGAATCATGATGAGAAAGAAGCCTATGCCTATACAATAACTCATATTAAAAGACAGCAGGATACCATCATGAGCATGATGAAAGAGGGGAAAAGAGAGAATCCTGACTGAAAAGGCAGAATAGAAGCAGTGGAAAAGGGCTGTGCACCATTCAATTGGTGTGCAGCCCTTTTTCTCGTATGAATTTCCATAAACAGGAAATACTGTTGACAGAGGGACTCAAAAAATGAAAGGGATACATTCAATGTCTGAGAAAATAAGTCACGATATAGGAGTAAATGAAAGATACATTCGAGAGAGATGTGAGGGATGTGCTGATATTATCATCCGTCCGATGAAACTCGGAGCTGGGGTAAAAGTAAGATGTCTTGTGGTGTATATAGAGGTTGCAGTCAGTAACATGACTCTGGAAGATTCCGTGATCGGAAAGCTGATCAATCATCTCTGGGAGATCCCGGGGGATAAAATCAAGGAATTTGTCGCAGATAACGGTCTTGGAATCTCGGATACAGCAGAATTTACGGAGATGGAACCTGCCTTTAAGGCAATGCTGGCCGGAAACGCAATCTTCTTCCTTGACGGATATGATAAAGCTATAAAGATCAGCAGCAAAGGTTATCCGAACATGGGAGTGTCCAAAGCGGAGTCCGAAAAAGTCTTAAGAGGTTCCCAGGAAGGGTTTTCAGATTCGGAAAAGGTGAATACCGCACTGATACGTAAGAGAGTCAGAAGTACGGATCTGAAGGTAGAGGAGATGATGATCGGTGTACGCTCCGATACGATGGTCGCATTGGTTTATATGAAAGAATTGATGCCGCCTCACCTTCTTACAGAGGTGAAGGAGAAACTTGAGAACTTTGAGATTGATGGAGTCCTAGATTCTGGAATGCTCGAACAACTGACAGAAAACAACTGGAAATCTCCATTTCCGCAGTTTGAGACGACGGAACGCCCAGATCGTGCAGCCATGGAGGTTTTAAACGGCAGGATGGTTATCATCTGTGATAATTCTCCGATGGCGGTCATGATTCCCACGACTTTTGACAGTTTTTTGAAAGTGAGCGAGGACCGCTATAATCGTTTCGAGATTGTCACGTTTCAGAGACTTATTCGATATGTGGCGGTTTTTATTGCAATGGGCTTATCAGGGATTTATCTTGCTGTAATCAATTTTCATACACAGGTGGTTCCGACTAATCTGCTCCTTTCCTTTGCTCAGTCGCGCCGGGGAGTTCCATTTCCCAGCATGGTGGAGATTATTCTTATGGAACTTGCCTTTGAACTCATCCGTGAAGCCAGTATCCGTATGCCCGGACCACTGGGCGGAACGATCGGTATCGTGGGTGGGTTGATTATCGGTGATGCGGCAGTGAGCGCAAATCTTGTAAGTCCGATGACGGTTGTTGTGGTTGCAGTAAGTGCTCTCTCTTCCTTTGCAATTCCGAATGAAGAGTTTTCAGCGGCTTTTCGGATTCTAAAGTTTGGATTTATATTGTTGGGGGGACTGTTTGGAACTTTTGGACTCGTATTAGGAGGTTTCCTGCTGTTAGGACACCTGAGTGCCCTGAGCAGTTTTCAGATTCCATATCTGATTCCGTTTGTCGGACGGGACAAACCGGATTATGTTAATGAAGGCGACAGCATGATCAGAGCACCTCTTCGAAGGATGCGATATCGTCCGGTATATGCGAATAAAGGACAAAGGGTGAGACTGAAGGAGAAGAAACATGAATCAAAATAAAAAGGAAAGTACAGCATCGGAGAATACAGGGATTTCAAACCGCCATATGAAACGGCAGCTGGTCATCACTTTTGGCGGTGCTCTAATCCTCCTCCTGTCCGGTGAAGCAGCAGGAGGAGGGCGCAATGCGATACTTGGGATTGTACTGGGATATGGCGTGCTTTTGGCATACTTATGGATCCTCGTGAAAAATCGAAAGGAAATACAGGATCTGGTTGTTTCCGGTAACATATTAAAGTGGTTGATGCGTTTATTCTATGGAAGCTTTTTAGTTTTGACAGGGAGCTTTCTTCTTGAGAAAACCAGTCAAATCACAAAAATCTATCTGTCTGCGAATATGAATCAGAATCTTGTTAGGATCCTCATTCTGACAGCTGCTGTCATCGGCATGGGCAGCGATACGAGGAAGAGAGCACGCATGGGGGAGATGGCTTTTTCACTGATTTTCTGGGGTTTTGTTTTGCTTTTAATCCTGTCGGCAGTTCATATGCGGGTTCCGGATGGCACACAGATGCCACCTTTGGATGCCCGATCTGTATTTTTTTATGGGTATCAATATTTTTGCGTCGGAAGCATCACAAGTCTTTATCCTTTTGCGTATACAAAGATAAAAGGTGATCCGAATCAGACGTGGTCAATTGGAAAGGCATGGATGATCTTGAGTATTCTCTTTGGGGCCACAGTTCTGATTCTTCTTGGAACGTATGGATACCCAGGGGTGAAATCTATGGAACTTCCAGTACTAAACTTGATGGCCGGGACGAATCTTCCGGGGGGATTTCTCGATCGGTTTGATATTATCTGGATGGCGCTGCTTTTGTTTTCACTGCTATTTTCTATCGGAAGTCTGATGTTTTACTGTGTAAAGATCTTTCTTCCCGAGAACTGCGGGCTTGATTCTGAGAAAAGGGAAGGTTATACCAGAGGCATTCTTGTAGCGGCGACTTTGATTATATGGGTGTTATCTATAGTGAATTTTCGGGGAATGGTAATAGAGGATGTATATATGCGGCTGTTGAAGTTTTTTTATGGACCACTTTTTGTGATCATCACTTTGCTGGCCGGATTTCGAAAAAAAGGAGATCAGTGATGAGAGAGATATTAAAAAGAACGGGAATCATAGGAGTCGGCATGTTAGCCCTGTTTCTTGTCGGCTGTGGGGGTGTCGAGCCTGAAAAGAGAGACTACCCTATGACTCTGGCTTTCGGCCATGAGGATGGCAGTAACTATGTGATCTACGGAATGGCAAATCTGAATGAAGTAACCGAGCAGGGAAAAGGTGAGCAGGATACACCAGAAGTTCTGAAAATAAGAGGAGAGTCCATGAGCGAGATTCATGAAGAATATGCGAAAACACAGCAGTATTATCTGGATCTTGGGCATGTACAGGCGGTGATCTTCGATAAGAGTCTTCTTGATGATAAGGAGTCATATGGAAAGATCGTTGAAGAGATGCAGGGCATACCGGAGATTGGGAAGAATGCCTATGTGTTTCGTACCACCCGGCTGGAAGAGATTATGATAACCGGTCAGGAAAAGGAGGACAGTCTTGGAGAGTATCTGCGAGGAATGTATGAAAATCATATGAAAATTAAAAAAAAGGGCCTTACGCTGGAAGACCTGTATTACGAATGGAATAACTTTGGCGTCATTTCGAAGATTCCGACATTGAATGTAAAAGATGGGCAGGTGGTATTATGCGAAGATCTGTAATCACCTGGGCGGCGGCCATATTCATGGGCATTTTTGCAGCGATATTTGCAGGAGAAACACAAGGAAAAGAGGCGGCATTGCAGCAGGAAATCGCAAAAGAGGTGATACGTTTCCATGTACTTGCAGACAGCGATCAGGTGAAAGATCAAGAAATAAAATTAGAGGTGAAAGAGTGCCTGCTTGACCATATCAATTTCTTGATCCGTGATGCAGGTTCCCTGGAAGAGACAAAAGCAATCCTAAAAAATAACACCGATTATCTTCAGCGTGAGGCAAAAAAGTGTCTGAAAAAGAAAGGAAACATGGATTCTGTCACTGTGAGTTACGAGACAGATCATTTTCCCGTGAAAAGTTATGGTGAGTATACATTTCCGGCCGGGCAATACGAAGCACTTCGTGTGAAAATTGGCCGTGCTAGGGGCCATAACTGGTGGTGCATGCTTTATCCATCTTTATGTTTTCAGGACTCTCTCCACCCCGTGCTGAAAGAGGAAAAATTGGATCAGGTACTAAGTGACGATGCCTATGACAGCATATTAAAAACAGAAAAGCCGCATTTTACTTTTCGATGGTTTGACTTGAAATTGCCCGAATAACAAGGTATGATAGAGAAGATAAAAAAATACCCTGGGACTTAAGGGGCACAGTACGTATGTGCAAAAAAGCCCGTAAGAGGCATAACAGACTAGGAGTAATTGCAGCTATGATAATAGACAAATATGCGCCAATCGGCGTGTTTGATTCTGGTGTGGGCGGGCTCACGGTGGTGCGTGAACTCATGCGGAATCTTCCTCAGGAGAACATTGTATATTTTGGAGATACCGCCAGGGTTCCCTATGGAAATAAATCGAAGGAGACGGTTTTGCGCTATTCCAGGCAGATTATTCGCTTTCTTGAGACAAAGGATGTGAAGGCGATTGTTGTGGCATGCAATACAGCAAGCGCACTTGCAATGGACACGATTGAAAAGGAAATCAATATTCCGATTATCGGGGTGGTAATTCCGGGAGTTCATACAGCACTTCGGACGACGAGAAACAACAGGATTGGTGTGATAGCGACAGACAGTACGATTAAGAGCAATCTTTATCAGACGCTGCTTCGCAGTAATAACAGCGAAATCACAGTTTTTGGCAAGGCTTGTCCTCTCTTTGTACCCCTTGTAGAAGAGGGATGGACCAAGGATAGGATTACATATGAGATAGCCTGCCGTTATCTGGATGATGTTTTGGATAAAGATATCGATACACTGATTATGGGTTGTACGCATTATCCACTGATGCGTTCGCTTTTGAAAAAGGTAGTCGGTGATGATGTGACACTTGTCAATCCGGCATATGAGACCTCGGTGGCACTGAAAAAGCTGTTAGAGGACCTAAATCTTCAAAATCCCGGTGATTTTGTGAAAGAGAAGAAATTTCAGTGCGGCAGATACCGCTTTTTTGCCAGTGACGCAGTTGAACGATTTAATACATTCGCTGATACGGTGCTCCCCTGCGAAGTGGAATCTGCCGAACTTGTGCAGATTGAGGATTTCTGATTGGGAAGAAAGGGAAATTTCTGATGAAAAAAGATGTTATGATCAGTATGTCGGGACTTCAGTATATGGCAGGAGATGATTTGGATGCCCGTCCGGTTGAAGTAATGATACCGGGAACGTATTATATAAAAAACGGAAAAGGTTATCTGGTCTATGATGAGGTCATGGAGGGTTTTGAGAACAAGACCCATAATATCATGAAGTTTAATCAGGAAAAGATTGAACTACATAGAAAAGGGCTGATCGATGTACAGATGATTTTTGAAAAAAACAAGAAAAATCTCTCGCTATACAAAACTCCTTATGGAATGATGAATATGGGAATTGCAGCGACAGACATACAGGTCGATGAACAGGAAGATGCTATAGATGTGTCCGTGGATTATACATTGGATATGAATGGCTCTTATGCCGCAGACTGTACGCTTTCTATGAAGATACGTTCCAGAGTTTCTGATTAAAAATAAAATCCCCCGAATCTGCCACGCTATGGTATCCGGGGGTGATTTTACGATATTGTATTCAGCTGTTTCCTCTTGCCTTGTCAAGAGTTCGCTTCCAGAATCCTTTTTTCTTTGCCGGCGCGGTCAGAGGGCCTCGAATTCCCCTGACATCTGTGATATAGATGCCACTGATGGTTGCCTTTACCTCTTTCTTTACGGGAATGAGATCGAAGATCTTCTCGTCAGCTACCATGGTCATGATTCTTGGTCCGATTTTAGCCTTGACGATCGGCAGTTTTGAACGTTTCATCAATTTTGGAGTCTGATCAATTACCATCTGCGGAAGGCCTGATTCTGTTATCTTTAATCGTTTCTTATCTATGATCAGCATAGAAACCGTTTGCTTTGCCGCTTCAATCTGTTCTTGCTGTGCGGCCTGTTTCCGCTCTGCCTTCTTTCCGAAATAATACAGTACCACCAGTAATACTGCCAGTACGGCAAGAATAATCAATAAAATCTGCCAGACTTTCATACCTTAACCTCCTATGATATACCGGATCTGATATCTGCGGATTGCCCGCATTTATGCCCGAGATGTATAAAGTGTATCATTTTTTTAATTAAATGGCAAATAAATTTTTGACGGAAATCATGAGCCTGTGATACAATGGGTGTACGAATACGAAGGAGAAAATCATGGCTGTAAATAACGAGCATAAGACGGAGGACAGGCTGCGAAGGCAGAGGCAGGCACGTCTTGCAAGGGAGAGAAGGCGCAGAAAAAAGAGACAGAAAGCAATAATGATTCGTGCCGCCTGCGTAGTTGTATTTCTTTTGCTTATCATAGGTATCGTCTTTGGAGTCAGGGGGTGCCTGCGCTACAACAACAGGCGGGAACAGCAGCAAAAGGAGAGACAACAGGAGCAGGCGAAGAGGGAAGAAAAAAGGATACAAAAGAGTCAGGACGCACTCGCAGAGGCACAAAAGATGGCAGCCGGTTACGACTATGACGGTGCGATTCGCCTCCTCAAAGGAATTGACAATTACGAGGAAGATGACGCAATAAGTGCGGCGGTTACGGCACTGAAAAAAGACGAGGCCGGTATGGTGACATATCAGGTGGATCAGGTAGAACATTATTATTTTAATACACTGGTTGTGGATGAAGATGCCGCTGCGTCCTCTGATAAGGAATCTGTTCTGCAGGCAAATCAGGAGACGATGACGGTAGATGCGTTTAATCAGACAATTCAGAAGATGTATGAAGATGGATATGTACTGGTCAGCATACACGATCTTGTGAAAGAGTCTGAGAGTAAAGACAAGAAACAAACGTTTAAGAATGGGACATTACGACTTCCTGCAGGGAAAAAACCTTTTGTATTGTCCCAGAATGATGTGAGCTATCCGTTTGAACTTTCCAAAAGCGGCCGCGGGTCGAAGATGATAGTCGGACAGGATGGAAAGGTTCTTGTACAATATGAAAAACCCGATGGGAGTGTGGAAGACGGGGATTATGATGTAGTACCATGTCTGGATACATTTATCGAAAATCATCCCGACTTTTCTTACCACGGTGCCAGAGGAATTCTGGGGCTTTCCGGGTATAACGGTGTCCTTGGCTACCGCACAGATGAAACACTGGGAAAAAGCATGGAAGATGGAAATGTCTATGGGGATTACGGGATCTTTGATGTTCCTTCCGAGACGGAAGGAGCAAAAGAAGTTATAAAGGCACTTGCAGAAGAAGGCTGGGAATTTGCATGTAATGGTTATGAAAAGATCAGCTATGCGAGTACTTTTGACAGAGTAAAAGCAGATGTTGAAAAATGGGAAGAATACGTAGGGCCTTTGATTGAGGGAACGGATATCCTTTTATATCCCGGCGGATACGATATAGACAGTTGGACCGATTATTCCTCCGGAAATCAGAAGTACAAGTATCTGAAATCACAGGGATTTAAGTTTTTCTGCAATATCGATCAGACGAATGATTACTGGCTTCAGATCAGGAGCGGTTATCTACGTCAGGCAAGGAAAAAAACTGGAATGTAAGCGCTCTTTGATTTCGCAATGAGATAAAACTTACATTTGACAGCAAAACAAATCTGAATGGAGACTATAATGAAGAAAAAATTAGTTACGATATTGGCTGTACTTTGCACCGGAGCACTTGTCTTTTCCGGGTGCGGAAAGAAAGATTCAAAAGAAAAGAACACGACAAGTTCTGCAAGCACCCAGACGAAAGACAAGGATAAGGACGGCGGCAAATCATCAGACAGCCAGGAGGTCCCAAAAGATGATGATCTTCCAATTGTGGATGAAAAAGATGTCACTAAGTGTATTGAAATTGGTGATTATAAAGGCCTGAAACTGGAGAAAACAGTGACCCAAGTGACGGACAAGGATATTGATGATGCGGTAAAATCAAATTACAGTAATACGCCGATTAAAGATGAACCCGCTAAGATGGGGGACACAGCATACATCAGCTATGTCGGTAAGATTGACGGAAAAGAATTTGACGGCGGAAGTGCTGACTCGGTTCCGCTGACACTTGGATCGAAGAGCTTTATCGAGGGATTTGAAGAGGGAGTAGTCGGAATGAAAGCCGGTGATACGAAAGATTTGAATTTGACATTTCCGGATCCATATGAGAGTAACAAAGATTTATCCGGTAAGCCAGTAGTCTTTACAGTTACAGTAGGCAACGTCACACGTCCGTTTACAGAGCTTTCAGAGGAATGGGTAAAGCAATACACAAAATCGTCAAATATTGATGAGTATAAGGATACGATTAAAAAACAGCTGACGGATCAGGCGGCCGCCACAGATGAAAATGCTCTTAAGAATGTGGCATGGCAGAAGGTTTTGGAGAACAGCAACGTAAAGCAGTATCAGAAAGAAGAACTTGAATCTTCGAAAAAAGAGATGGAGGACTATATCTCGCAGTATGCTGCAATGATGGGCACAGATCTGGATGGATATAAAAAGCAGGCTGGAATCTCGGATGAAGATTATGAGACACAGCTAATCGTCGGTGCGAAAGAGACTGCAAAGAGTAAGATGGCCATGAAAGCAATAGCTGAAAAAGAAAAATTCACAAAGAAAGACCAGGAATATAAAGATTTGCTTGCAAAGACAGCAAAAGAGTATGGTGTATCGGAAGATGATTTTATTAAGCAGATGGGTCAGGATCAGGTGGATGCCTATATTGAAAGCGAACGTATCATGAAGGTGATTCTGGATTCCGCAGAGATTAAGGAAGTACCGGCTGAGACGAAAGACACTGCGTCGACTTCGTCAGACAAGTGAGGATAAAGGGATATGGCAGACGGCTTTCTATCACCAGAAGGTGAGTTTTTTGAAAAAAATGAAAAAGAAGATTTTCATAGTATGACGGCAAGAAGGATTCTTGGACCGGATTACAGCGATACGGATCCGGTAAGCGAACTGATTCGCCGTGGCTATCTGTCACTGATAGAGTTCCGGGCGCCCGGCGGATTAAAAAGTATCCAGCCAGATCTTGATTATGTGATCGGTAAGAGATCGGGGATGCTGACCGATGCACAGAAAGAATGGCTTGAGCTGCATCAAGATTGGCTTACCAGACATCAGCAATATACGATCAATATGGACGAGAATGGTATTTTCAAAGATTACGAATTAAATGATGTCAAAATGTATCTCGTCTGTGATGTCTGCCCTCTTCGGGATACCCGGAAGTTATGGTGCGACGGAAGAAACATAAAAGAACCGGATGACTGTGGGGCATGTGATAAGATTGTACCGGAGCCGTTAAAACACCGACAGAGATAATCCGTATGGATTCTACTGGAATCGAGTTACGTATCTATGGTTATTCGGATCAAAAAGGTTATGGTTTTCATGCAAGTATGAAAAGCATAACCTTTTGACTCTAGTATCCTGTTTATCTCACTGCTTCTTTTGCATATTTGGTAGTGACCAGTTTGTCATAGGGAGCGCGCCTGGACAACTCTTTGCTGCTTTCGAGGATATCCTGCAGAAGTTCGAAACTTTCTTTTTCGTATATCAGATCGGATTTCCATGTCTCCTGGTCATAATAACGTTTTACAATGGTAGTGATAGTCTCCAGTTTCGTTTCTTTAAACTGAGGGGCAATCACTTTGGCGATCTCTTCTGGAGTATGATTTTGGACATAATCCATTCCTTTTTGAAGTGCGTTTGTGAAAGACTGAATAATCTCAGGATGATCCTTGATATAACTCGATTTGGCACTGTAAGAAGTGTAAGGAACATATCCAGAGTCTGTTCCGAGGGATGCAACGACATATCCATCGCCCTCTTCTTCCAGAGCGGTCGCGGATGGTTCAAACTCAACCGTGTAATCGCCGCTGCCTCCAGAGAATGCAGCTGCAGTGGAACCGAAATCAATACTCTGATTGATGTCAAGGTCTTTAAAAGGGTCAATATTGTTCTGCTTCAAGACATATTCGAAGACCATCTCAGGCATTCCGCCCTTTCGTCCTCCAAGTACATCTTTTCCTTTGATGTCCTCCCACGTAAAGTCGGGCTCTTTTTGTCTGGACACCAAAAAGTTTCCGGCTCGCTGTGTGAGCTGGGCAAAGTTTGTGATGACATCATTCGCACCTTCAAGATAAGCGTAGATGGATGACTCACCGCCCATAAACCCAATATCAGCCTCACCGGAGATCAAAGAAGTCAATACCTTGTCAGCCCCGAACCCCGTCACCAGTTCCAGATCAATCCCCTCTTCCTTGAAGTAGCCCTTCTCAATAGCCACATACTGTGGAGCATAGAAAATCGAATGTGCGACTTCATTGAGCGTGACATGTGTGACCTTCGAAGAAGAATCTCTCTTCCCTGAACAACCAGAGAGAATAAGGCCTGTCAGAAGTGTAAATATTAGTAAACTTAACGTTTTTCTTCTCATAAAATCCTCCTGTTAGATATATTACGGTGCTATATTCTATGAGAAACCAGGGCAAATGGTGCCCTCCACTTGCCACTCAAAGAAAAAAAGAGTATAGTGATACCAAGAGTTTCAAAGTCATGCTTTTTCATGCTTGCATGGAAAAGCATGACCTTGAAACTCGCAACAGCATGAAAAGGAAGCCCGCCAGGGCGGACTTAGAATGCTGTTAGGATTGCGTGAGCGCAAAGCGCGGAGCAATCCGTCAGGTATCACAAGGGTGCCAGACATCACTGTTAGGATTGCGTGAGCGCAAAGCGCGGAGCAACTTACACAGCCCCTTGCCCTCTACTTAAAGTGCTATTCTGATATTTTGCAGAGAAAGTCACATCCTTACCGAACCAAGACGGCGGTATGAACTTGCGTGCACTTTCCTCATCTGGGAATTCCACTTCTGCGAGATAAAGAGTCTCATAGGGTTTATGAAAGTGATCCAGTTCGATCTTAAGCTTCTGGCCAAGAGGGAGGACATACCGGGTTTTTGATATCAAAATACCATCTGTTTTGGGGCGCATATGTTCATATGCTTCTTTTGTAAGCGGAAGATTGTATTCTTCTCTGGACAGAAACCCCTTTGATTTATAGGTAAGAACATACTCATCACCCTGACGGCGGATGCGGACAACGGGTTCCGTATTCAGGTAGCCTTGTTCAATTTCATAATGGGGATACCGATTTATGTTTTCCGGCAGTTGATGTATCAGATATTTACGTTCAATTTCCATATAAGTTCCTCGCTTTCGTTTTGATATTCATGATGTCCAGGGCGGAAGTTGTTGGATTGATTATAACACAACAGTAAAAAGAAGAGAAGATGATGGGTAATGATTGTAAGAGTCATTACAGAAAGGATGAAGAAGATGGCAAAAGCATATATATTTTTGGCGGATGGATGTGAAGAGGTGGAGGCACTGACGCCGGCCGATCTGTTTCGAAGGGCAGGCATCACAGTGTCTACGGTTTCTATTATGGGATCACAGACAATCGAAGGGGCACACAAGATTAAGTTCAAAGCAGACCAGTTGTATATGGATACGGACTTTGAAGATGGGGACCTCTTCATGCTTCCCGGAGGAATGCCGGGCACGAAGAATCTTGCGGATTACAGCCCTCTGATTCAACTTCTGAAAGACAAAAACAATGAGGGGAAGCGTCTTGCAGCAATCTGTGCGGCACCTGCACTCATATTGGGTGAACACAGTTTTTTGGACGGAAAAAAGGCTGTCTGCTATCCGGGTATGGAGGAAAAGCTGCTTAAAGCTGAGGTTCATACCGAGCCGGTGATCACAGATGGCAATATCACGACCAGCCGGGGAGTCGGCACGGTAATCGACTATAGTTTGGAACTTATACGGCTGCTCAAAGATGAGAGGACTGCACAAGAGATAAAAAAGAGCATTGTTTATTAAAAAAGGCTCTTTTCATTTTTCTATGTTTATGCTATACTGCAATAATGACTGTAAGTTTGAGATGATGCGAGCATTACTTTATAGATTTCAAGGAGGAATAAAAAAAGACATGAGTGTACAGGTCGAAAAATTAGAGCACAATATGGCGAAACTTACAATAGAAGTTTCAGCTGCAGATTTTGATAAAGCAATCCAGAAAGTATATGAGAAACAAAAAAGTAAAATCAGTATTCCGGGATTTCGTAAAGGAAAAACTCCCAGAGCTGTCATTGAAAAGATGTATGGCACAGGTATCTTTTATGAAGATGCGGCAAATGACACGATTCAGCAGAACTATCCGGCAGCAGTATCCGAATCTGAACTATCAATCGTATCGCAGCCTGATATTCAGGTTGTTCAGATCGAAAAAGGAAAACCGTTTATCTTCACGGCAGAAGTTGCTGTAAAACCAGAAGTTACTCTCGGGGAATATAAGGGGTTAGAAGTTTCGAAGTCAGACCTTACTGTGACCGATGAGGACGTGGATGAAGAAATAAAAAAAGAGCAGGACAAGAATGCCAGAACTATTACAATCGAGGACAGATTTTCCCAGGAAGGGGATACTGTTACGATCGATTTTGACGGTTCGATAGACGGGGTTGCCTTTGACGGTGGTTCCGCAAAAGATTATCCTTTGACTTTAGGCGCTCACCAGTTTATTCCCGGATTCGAGGAACAGCTTGTCGGAAGGAATCCGGAAGAAACTGTCGATGTACATGTAACGTTCCCTGAGGACTATCAGGCAGAAGAACTGCGGGGAAAAGAAGCAGTGTTTCAATGTGTCATCCACAAAATTGAAGCGAAAGAGCTTCCCGAATTAGATGATGAATTCGCCCAGGACGTCTCAGAGTTTGACACGATGGAAGAATATAAAGCCGATATCAGGAAAAATCTGGAAAGTAAAAAAGAAGAAGAAGCAAAACGCGCAAAAGAGGATGCAGCGGTTGACAAAGCAATTGAGAATGCCACAATGGATATTCCAGATGCCATGGTCGACACGCAGGTAAATCAGATGGTCGATGATTTTGCAAAAAGAATCCAGTCTCAGGGACTTACCATGGAGCAGTACATGCAGTTTACCGGTTCAACGATGGACAGCGTCCGTGAGCAGATGAAGCCGCAGGCACTCAAGAGCATCCAGTCCAGACTGGTACTTGAGAAAATAGCTGAGGCAGAGAAGATTGAAATCGGCGATGACAGGTTGGATGAAGAAATCAAAAACATGGCAGAGATGTACAAGATGGAACCGGATAAATTCAAAGACCTCATCGGCGATTATGAAAAAGAGCAGATGAAACAGGATCTGTCCGTTCAGGAGGCAATTACATTTCTGGCAGACAGTGCAGTAGAAAAATAACAATAGATGTTTTTTTCAAAAGGAGGCTATAGTATGAGCTTAGTACCTTATGTCATAGAACAGACAAGCAGAGGCGAAAGAAGTTACGATATATATTCAAGATTGTTAAAAGATCGCATCATTTTTCTCGGTGAAGAGGTCAATGATGCAAGTGCAAGCGTGATTGTCGCTCAGCTTTTATTCCTTGAGGCAGAAGATCCGGGAAAAGACATTCACCTGTATATCAACAGTCCGGGCGGTTCTGTTACATCCGGATTCGCAATTTACGATACGATGAAGTACATTAAGTGCGATATTGAGACTATTTGTGTTGGAATGGCAGCCAGCATGGGGGCATTTTTGCTGACAGCCGGAACAAAAGGAAAACGTCTTGCACTGCCAAATGCCGAAATCATGATTCACCAGCCTTCCGGCGGTGCCCAGGGACAGGCTACAGAAATTGGGATTGTGGCAGATCATATCATGAAAACGAAACAAAAGCTAAATAAGATCTTATCGGAAAGTACAGGGCAGCCAATTGAGAAAATTCAGGCTGACACCGAGCGTGATAACTATATGTCCGCTCAGGAAGCTCTGGACTATGGTCTGATTGATAAAGTAATTACGAACAGATAAGAATTGTCAGAAAGGGGTACTGCATTCGCAGCGCCCTTTTGTTAAAAAAATGGAAGGGAAAGGATACGTAAAATATGGCAGTAAAGGGAAATGACAGAGTCAGATGCTCATTTTGCGGAAAGACCGACGAACAGGTCAGAAAGATGATTGCGGGTCCCGACGGAGCTTATATCTGTGATGAATGCGTAGGGATATGTTCCGAGATCATCGAAGAAGATTATGAGCCGGAGATGACTGATTCAGATGATATTAATCTTATGAAACCAAAAGAGATTAAGGAATATCTCGACGAATATGTCATAGGACAAGACGAGGCAAAGCGTGTGCTGTCCGTGGCTGTATATAATCACTATAAGAGAATTTTAGCTCAGGAGGCATCGGAAGTGGAGCTTCAAAAGAGCAATGTTTTAATGCTTGGACCGACAGGATCTGGAAAGACATTGCTGGCCCAGACACTCGCAAAGCTTTTGAATGTGCCGTTTGCGATCGGCGATGCTACGGCTCTTACCGAGGCCGGATATGTCGGCGAAGATGTGGAGAACATTCTGTTAAAATTGATTCAGGCCGCTGATTATGATATGGAACGTGCACAGCACGGCATCATATATATCGATGAGATTGATAAAATAACAAGGAAATCGGAGAATGCATCCATCACCCGGGATGTCTCTGGTGAGGGTGTGCAGCAGGCACTCCTTAAGATTCTGGAGGGAACCGTGGCAAGTGTGCCGCCGCAGGGAGGAAGAAAGCATCCACATCAGGAGTTTATTCAGATTGATACGACGAATATTCTGTTCATCTGCGGTGGAGCTTTCGACGGAATCGAAAAGGTGATCGCATCCCGTCAGGATACGAAAGCCATCGGATTCGGCGGAAATATCTCGGAGAAGACAGATGAGAATGTAGGAAAACTGTTAAAGCAGATCATGCCGCAGGATTTTGTAAAATACGGGATGATTCCGGAATTTATCGGGCGTGTGCCGGTGGTTGTATCGCTGGATGCTTTGGATGAAGATGCATTGATTCAGATTCTCACAAAGCCTAAAAATTCACTGGTAAACCAGTATCGCAAGCTGTTTGAACTGGATGGTGTCAGACTGGAATTTGATGAAGATGCACTGAAAGCGATGGCGAAAAAGGCGATGGATCAAAAGACCGGTGCCAGGGGATTAAGATCCATCATGGAAGGAACTGTGATGGATCTGATGTATGAGACTCCGTCAGACAACACGATTAAGTCCTGCAAAATCACCGCTGATGTGGTGGGCAGGAAGGGAGAACCCGTTATCGAATATGGAGAGGCCGCTCCTATCCCGAGAAGGAAACAAAGCAGACGCAAAGGCAGACCGGAAACGGCTTGATGAAGAATTGAGGAGTACAGATGAGTAACCTGATTAGAGTGATGCCGGCGGTTACACTTCGAGGTGTAACGATCTTGCCGGATATGATTGTTCATTTTGATGTGAGCAGAGATAAATCCGTGAAAGCGGTTCAATCCGCTATGAGTTCTGATCAGAAAGTGTTCTTAATTACGCAGCGTGACCCGGAGGTTGAACATCCGGGTCTGTTTGACGTGTATAAAGTTGGTACCATAGCGAAGATTAAACAGATTGTAAAGATGCCGGAAGGTGTACTGCGGATTCTGGCGGAGGGCGAAGATCGGGCAGAATTGAAACAACTCAGGGAGAAAGAGGAATATCTTGAGGCCGAGATTGAAAAGATAAAGGATTGCGAAAGAATCGAGGATGACGATGTCAAAGAAGCCATGCTTCGCAGTATGAAAGAACTTTTTATTGTTTATGGGAAGGATAATCCTCGGATCAGCAAACAACTGCAAAAAGAGATTCTTAAAAATGATGACATTGTGCAGCTGATGAATCAGATCTCGATCAATATCCCGGTGACGTATCAGCAGAGGCAGAAGATCTTAGAGGCAGCAAGTCTTGCTGACCGGTATGAACAGCTGGGGTTGATTTTGACAAAAGAGATTCAGATCAGAGGAATACAAAGTGAACTTCAGCAGAAGATGCAAAGTCAGATTGATAAGAACCAGAAAGACTACATCTTAAGAGAGCAGATGAAGGTGATTCGCGAGGAACTCGGTGACGGTGCAAAAGCCGATATTGACCGATTTCGGGAGGAAACCGAAAAACTTACGGCATCGAAAGAAGTAATGGATCAGATTTATAAAGAAATCGATCACTATGAAAACGTGAGCAATAACCCTGCAGAGGGAGCAGTAAGCAGAGGGTATATTGAAAACCTGCTGGGTCTTCCCTGGAATAAAACCTCCAGAGAAACGAAAGATCTGTCAAGGGCCAGAAAAATCCTCGAGGAGGATCATTATGGACTTATTAAGGTAAAAGAACGGATACTGGAAACACTGGCAGTCCGCATGCTCACACGCAAAGGGGATGCGCCGATTATATGTCTGGTGGGACCTCCCGGAACAGGAAAAACTTCCATCGCAAAGTCTGTCGCGAGGGCACTGAAGAAGCGATACATCCGCATCAGCCTGGGCGGAGTCCGCGATGAGGCTGAGATCAGAGGACACAGGCGAACCTATGTGGGAGCCATGCCGGGAAGAATTGCCGCAGGTTTGCATCAGGCCGGAGTGAAGAATCCATTGATGCTTCTGGATGAAATCGATAAAATTGGTTCAGACTATAAAGGAGATCCCTCTTCAGCACTTCTGGAAGTCCTGGATTCGGAACAGAACAGTAAGTTTATCGATCACTATATTGAGATCCCGATTGATCTGTCGGATGTTCTGTTCATTGCCACAGCGAATGATATCCAGACAATTCCGCGGCCCCTTGTCGATCGAATGGAAATCATAGAGATTTCAAGTTATACAGAAAACGAGAAGATGCATATCGCAAAAGAACATCTGATCTCAAAGCAGATGAAGGCAAATGGTATAAAAAAGGGGCAGCTGATTATCCACGATGATGCTCTGGAACACATGATTTCTTCCTATACACGAGAAGCAGGTGTCAGAGGTCTGGAACGCAGCATTGCCCAGATCTGCAGAAGATCTGCGCGTCTGATACTGGAAGAAAAAAAGACAGTGTCCGATGTGCGCACAGATAATCTGGAAGCCTATCTTGGAAAGCCCAGATATACGATTCCAAAGATGGGTAAGAATCCCGAAATTGGAATCGTGAACGGACTGGCCTGGACGAGCGTGGGAGGTGTCACACTGGAGGTTGAGGTGAATGTTATGCCTGGCAAAGGTGCATTTCTCCTGACCGGAAGTCTCGGAGATGTTATGAAAGAATCCGCACAGACTGGAATCAGCTATATTCGCTCCGTCGCAAAAAGGTATGGTATCTTTGATGATTTTTTCAAAGAAAATGACATTCATATACATATTCCGGAAGGGGCAGTTCCAAAAGACGGTCCGTCTGCCGGCGTGACAATGGTGACAGCCATGATATCTGCGATCACAAAGAATCCCATTCGGCAGGATGTGGCAATGACCGGAGAGATTACGCTGCGAGGAAGAGTGCTTCCAATCGGCGGGCTGAAGGAAAAACTTCTGGCTGCAAAAAAGGCCGGAATTACAACTGCATTTGTCCCCGATGAAAATCGTCCGGATGTGGAAGAATTGGATAAAGAAATAACAGATGGCCTTGCGATCTGCTTTGTAAAGTCGATAGATCAGATTTTAGAAAAAGTAGTGATATGGCCCAAGACCGAGAAAATAGAGGAAAATGTATCATGATTATAAAACAGGTATCGCTGGGATTTGTATGCGGAATTACAAGCACGCTTCCTGACACAGGGCAGCCTGAGATTGCATTCGCCGGGAAGTCGAATGTGGGAAAATCATCGCTTATCAACGCGCTGATGAACAGAAAAGCTCTGGCAAGGACAAGCGGACAGCCGGGTAAAACACAGACGATCAACTATTATCATGTAAATGAAGAGATGTATCTGGTTGACCTTCCAGGCTATGGTTATGCGAAGGTTTCTGAGAGCGTTAAGGAAAAGTGGGGAAATATGATAGAATCCTATCTGCATTCCTCGCAGACCTTAAAAGCTGTATTCCTTCTGATTGATATCCGTCATGATCCCTCAGCAAATGACAAGACGATGTATGACTGGATCAGTTATCAGGGATATCAGCCGGTGATTATTGCGACAAAACTAGATAAGATTAAGCGCAGCCAGATACAAAAACAGGTGAAACGAATCCGCGAAGGGCTGGATGTGGCGGAGAAAACACCAATTATTCCATTCTCCGCCCAGACAAAACAGGGCCGTGATGAGATCTGGGACTTAATCGAGGAGTTCTGCTGATGGGGATTATTAGAGCGTCAAAATTAGGATTTGAGTATTACAAATACAATGATGAAGACCAGGATCCAGAAGTTACCCGTGCGATCGAGGATGTGAACTTAGATATCAGGGCAGGACAGTTTATCGCAATTCTTGGTCATAACGGCAGCGGGAAATCAACACTGGCAAAACACATGAACGGACTTCTTGTTCCCACGGAAGGGACACTTTGGGTCGAGAACATGGATACTTCCGAAGAGGAAGATGTCTGGAAGATCCGCCAGAGAGCTGGAATGGTTTTTCAAAATCCAGATAATCAGATTATCGGCACGGTTGTGGAGGAAGATGTGGGATTTGGCCCTGAGAATATGGGTGTGCCCACAGACGAAATTTGGAAACGGGTTGATGAAAGTCTTGAAAAAGTTGGAATGGTTGCCTACAGACACCAGTCTCCGAATAAACTCTCAGGAGGACAAAAACAGAGGGTTGCGATCGCAGGGGTCATGGCGATGCGGCCGAAGTGCATCGTGCTCGATGAGCCAACGGCCATGTTGGATCCAAATGGAAGAAAAGAAGTGCTGCAGGCTGTCCTCGACTTGAATCAGGAAGAGGGTGTGACCGTGATACTGATCACACACTATATGGAGGAAGTCGTCCATTCGGATCATCTATTTGTGATGGATAAGGGGCGGATTGTCATGCAGGGAACACCCAGAGAGATCTTCTCACAGGTCGACCGATTAAAGGAGCTTCGTCTTGATGTCCCGCAGGTAACTTTGTTGGCCCATGAACTGGGAAAGTCCGGGCTTGACATTCCGGAAGGAGTTCTTACAATTGAAGAACTGATCAAAAGTCCCGGTATTCAAAGTGCGCAAGAGAAAGCCCGTGCAAAAGATACAGAAGTTGATGGAGCGAAGAACCGTGTTTTGGATCATGCACTGGAATCCCAAGAGGATTCAAGTGATGATCAGGGATCTTTGCGGTTGGAAGATGTGACGTATACCTACAGTCCGGGCACCGTATATGAGATTCATGCCCTGGATCATGTGAATCTAAAGATACCGCAAGGGCAGTTTCTGGGAATTATCGGTCATACGGGAAGTGGAAAGTCGACTTTGATTCAGCATTTGAATGGTCTGATCCGACCAACCGGTGGTAAAGTTTTGTACAGCGGAGAAGACATCTGGGCAGAAGACTATGATCTCAGAAGCCTGCGGTTTCATGTAGGACTCGTATTTCAGTATCCGGAGCATCAGCTCTTTGAGACTGACGTACTGACCGATGTGTGCTTTGGACCGAAGAATGAAGGGCTGACATCGGATGAGTGCAAGGCACGGGCGATCGAGGCACTCGAACATGTCGGAGTGGGAGAGGATTTATATGAGAAGTCTCCATTTGAACTGTCAGGCGGACAGAAACGAAGAGTGGCAATTGCCGGCGTTCTGGCCATGAATCCGGACGTTCTCGTGCTGGATGAACCCACTGCAGGTCTAGATCCGAGAGGAAGAGATGAGATCCTTGATCAGATCGCCCTGCTGCATAGGACGCGGGGAATCACGATCGTGCTGGTCTCACACAGCATGGAGGATATTGCAAAGTATGTAGAGCGTCTTGTTGTCATGAATGAAGGAAAAAAGGCGTTTGACGGGGCCCCAAAAGAGGTTTTCTCTCATTATAAAGAGTTGGAAAAGATGGGCCTTGCGGCGCCGCAAGTGACTTACATCATGCATGCACTAAAAGATCAGGGACTGTCTGTGGATGTCACCTGCGATAAGGTGCAGGAGGCAAAGGAGTCAATTCTTAAAGCCGTCAATCAATTCGAAAAAAAGATACAGATGGGACAAACGAATGATTAGAGATATTACATTAGGACAATACTATCCGGCAGATTCTGTTCTGCACAGACTGGATCCCAGAGTCAAGTTTATCGGGACAATTGTGTATATCATATCGCTTTTTCTGTTTAAGAGCTGGGGCTACATTCTTGGAACTTTGTTCTTAGGCGGCGTTATCATACTTTCGAAGGTGCCCTTTCGCTTCATGGTCAAAGGTTTAAAGACGATTGTGGTACTTCTTGTAATCACGCTGTTCTTTAACATGATTTTTACACCCGGGGAGGTACTTGTAAAGATTGGTATTATCAAGATCACAAAGGAAGGACTCAGCCTTGCAGCGAGAATGGGGATTCGCCTGATCTATCTGATTATGGGATCTTCAGTGATGACACTTACCACGACCCCAAACCAGCTTACAGACGGTCTGGAGCGTCTTATGAAACCATTGGATGTGATCCACGTACCCGTGCATGAGATTTCGATGATTATGTCGATTGCACTTCGCTTTATCCCGATCCTTCTGGAAGAAACTGATAAGATTATGAAAGCGCAGATTGCAAGAGGAGCTGATTTTGAGACCGGTAATATATTTAAAAAGGTAAAAAACATGGTACCGCTTTTAGTACCGCTCTTCGTGTCAGCATTTCGCAGGGCAAATGATCTGGCACTTGCCATGGAAGCCCGTTGCTATCACGGTGGCTTTGGAAGGACGCAGATGAAACCGTTAAGATATAAGAGGAGAGATTACGCCGCCTATGGCGTGCTCGCCGCCTATCTGGGCCTTAGTATCACCTGCCGTGTGGTACTTGGATGGTAGAGGTGAAAACCATGCGTGTGAAACTGACAATTGCCTATGACGGCACAAATTACTGTGGGTGGCAGATTCAGTCCAATGGCATTACGGTTCAGGATGTTTTGAATCAGGCACTTAAGAATCTTTTGGGTGAAGATGTCAGGACAATAGGGGCCAGCAGGACGGATGCAGGTGTCCATGCCCTGGGAAATGTAGCAGTATTTGACACGACATCTCAGATACCGGCGGAGAAGTTCTCATATGCCCTGAATGCAAGACTCCCGGAGGATATCCGAATCCAGAGATCGGAAGAAGTGCCGACGGATTTTCATCCCAGATTCACGACGACTATCAAAACTTACGAATATCAGATTCTGAACCGAACCTTTGCAGATCCCACGAGAAGGCTTTACTCCTTCCACTGGTATGGAAAACTGGATCTTGAAGCGATGCAGCAGGCAGCCCTTTATCTTGTGGGGGAGCACGATTTCAAGAGCTTTGCGACGGAATCCCCGGATGTGACAACCACTGTTCGTACCATCAATTCTATACGGTTGTGGAAGGAGAACGATATGATTCATATTCGGGTCACGGGAAATGGATTCCTCTATCATATGGTTCGCATTATAGCGGGAACCCTGCTCGAAGTAGGAAAAGCAAACTACAGACCCGAACAGATCCAAAAGATTCTCACTGCAAAAGATCGAAGAGCGGCAGGACCGACCGCACGAGCGCAAGGACTGACTTTGGTTGAAATTTGTTATCCCGACTGGGAATAGAAGAATATACCCCAGGACCTGGCGAAAGGTGAAGAAAACAGTTGACACGCCCGGCTGAGTATAATATAATGTATTACTGTGACAATGTATGTAAATACCTAAGCCAAGCCCCGGTGGGTGTTTTAACATATATCTGAAAAGTGAAGGAAAATGATTACAGGAGGTAAATCCATGAATACTTTTATGGCTAATCCAGATAAGATTGAAAAAAAATGGTATGTAGTTGACGCCGCTGGTTGTACTCTGGGTCGTTTGGCATCAGAGGTAGCGAAGGTTTTAAGAGGAAAGAATAAACCGGAATATACTCCTCATGTTGATACAGGAGATTATGTAGTTGTTATAAATGCTGACAAGATCAATGTAACCGGTAAGAAATTAGACCAGAAAATATATTATCAGCATTCCGGATATGTCGGTGGAATGAAAGAAACCACACTGAGAGATATGATGGAAAAGAAACCAGAGAAGGTTATTGAGAATGCAGTCAAAGGTATGCTTCCAAAAGGACCTCTGGGAAGACAGATGATTACGAAACTTCATATATACGCTGGTGCTGAGCATCCTCATGCAGCTCAGAAACCGGAAGTATTAACATTTTAAGGAGGAGGTAAAAAACATTGGATAGCACAAGATTCTACGGAACTGGAAGAAGAAAAACATCGGTTGCAAGAGTTTACTTAGTACCAGGTACAGGTAAAGTTACAATCAATAAAAGAAGTATAGATGATTATTTTGGACTTGAGACATTAAAGACAATCGTACGCCAGCCACTCGTTGCGACAGAGACAGCTGACAAGTTCGATGTTCTGGTTAATGTATACGGTGGAGGATACACCGGACAGGCCGGTGCCATCAGACATGGTATCTCAAGAGCACTGCTTCAGGCAGATGCCGATTACAGACCGACCCTTAAGAAGGCCGGATTCCTGACAAGAGATCCAAGAATGAAAGAAAGAAAGAAATACGGTCTCAAGGCAGCACGTAGAGCACCGCAGTTCAGTAAGAGATAATCAAAGCCCCAAAGGCTCGACAAACC
>ENA-UOOI01000191-UOOI01000191.1-fermentation-metagenome-genome-assembly--contig:-NODE-191-length-77881-cov-10.031172_pt1 | contig 77881 bp, 80 predicted proteins | sample MGYA00245779_ERZ724027 | MGnify/ENA primary metagenome ERZ724027 (study PRJEB28704, sample SAMN03018318) | fermentation metagenome | biome: anthropogenic terrestrial biome; feature: soil; material...
AGGGTGGAAGAAACTGATTCACCAGATTGTTTTAAGGTAAGTGGAAGAGGAGAACTTCACCTTTCAGTTTTAATAGAAACTATGAGAAGAGAAGGTTATGAATTTCAGGTTTCCAAGCCCACGGTCATATTCAAGGAGGAAAACGGAAAGAAATTGGAGCCTATTGAATACCTCACTATAGACGTACCTGAAGAATTTATGGGTGTGGTCATAGAGAAACTTGGACCCAGGAAAGCTGAAATGGTAAATATGACCTCAGCCGTAAATGGATACACCAGGTTGGAATTCAAGGTGCCTGCAAGGGGATTAATTGGCTTTAGAAATGAACTTATGACGGATACTAAGGGCAACGGCATAATGAACCATGTACTGGATGGATATGAGGAGTACAAGGGAGATATGCCGGGAAGGACAAGAGGATCTCTGGTAGTGTATGAACCGGGAGTATCTATAACCTACGGACTTTTTAACGCCCAGGAAAGAGGAACGCTGTTTATAGGACCTGGAGTGGAAGTGTATGAGGGAATGATAGCCGGTGAATGTTCAAGACCGGAAGATATAGAGGTAAATGTGTGTAAGAAGAAACATCTGTCGAATACGAGATCTTCGGGAGCTGATGAAGCGTTGAAACTGGTTCCTGTAGCGGAAATGACTCTGGAAAAATCACTGGAATTTATAGCACAGGATGAATTGGTGGAAATTACTCCCAAGAGTATAAGAATGAGAAAGAAGATATTGGATACGGATTTAAGAAGAAAGGCCATGAGAAGAAAATAGGAAGGGTTGTTTACAGTGAAAAGAAACTTAAAAAAAAGTATTTTTTTACTCTGTAGTGTGGCTTTAATTTTGTTGATTGCCGGTGCCCTGTATCATTCCCTGCAAAGTATAAGGCACCCTTTCAAAATCAGTGAGAAGAAGATAAATTTTCAAGTAAGACAGGGAGAAAAATTGAATCAGGTTGTAGATAATTTGAGCAGTCTTGGATTGGTGAAGAGTCCATCACTGCTGAAGTGGTATACAGGTAGACATTTTGAAAACAGTTCATTAAAGCCAGGAAGGTATTCTTTTTCCGAAAATATAGGCATAAATGATTTTGTACTCTATATGGAAAAAGGCATTAGAGATGACAGACCTGTAGAAATTGTAGTGCCTGAGGGGTATGATGTAGAACAGATAGGAAATTTGCTGGAGAAAAAGGGAATAATAAGCAGTTCGAATTTTATAAAAAGCTGCAGGGAATATAAGCTTCCAAGTTTTATAAAGAAAGACTCAAACAGAAGATATGCCCTGGAAGGATATTTATTTCCGGATACTTATGATTTTCTCAAGGGCAGCAGCGGAGATTATATAATTAAAGTTATGTTAAATAGATTTTCCGAAGTTATGGACAAAGTTCAGAAGGATACGGGAAAACAGTTGAGTGCCGAGGAAAAGGATAGAATTATAACTCTGGCTTCTGTAGTTGAAAAAGAAGCTAAGAAACCTGAAGAAAGAGGGAAGATTGCATCTGTGTTTTACAACAGGCTGAACAAGAATATGAAACTTCAGTCCTGCGCTACGGTTTTATACGCACTGAATGTGCATAAGGATAAAGTATATTATAAGGATCTGCAGGTGGTTTCTCCCTATAATACTTATAAAGTAAATGGACTTCCGGAGGGGCCTATATCAAATCCGGGTGAAGAGTGCATACTGGCAGCTGTAAAACCCGACAGGACAAATTATATTTATTTTGTTTCTAAAAATGATGGGACTCACTTTTTTACAGACAGCAGTGAAAAATTTTTAGAAGTTAAGAAAACTACTCAGGGCGAATAGGTTTTGGGAGGCAAGAATGAGCGGAGTTGAGCATGAATATATAAAAGATTATATAGTATCTCTGATAGGGGATCATGATGGAATACTGAAGGAGATAGAAGAATATGCCTCTGAGAAATCCATACCCATAGTACAGAGGGAGACGGCAAGATTTTTGGAACTTATGATAAATATAAAAAAGCCCTCCAGAATTCTGGAACTTGGAACTGCTGTTGGCTATTCCGCTATTTTGATGAGCCTCAGTTCTCATAGAAAGAACCATGTGATCACTATTGAAAGAGATAAAAACATGGTCAAAATTGCCAGGGAAAATGTAAAAAAATATAATTTGGGGAAGTATATAGATGTCATTGAAGGAGACTGTTTGGAAATACTCAGAGATATGAGTGAAAGCTTTGATCTTATATTTATCGATGCCGGGAAAGCACATTATAACCATTTTTTACCTTATTGTTTGAAACTTCTGGATAAAGAAGGCATAATAGTTGCAGACAATGTACTTTTTAGAGGAATGGTGGCTTCTGACGAACTGGTGAAAAGAAGGAAGATAACCATAGTCAAAAGAATGAGGAAATATTTAAACATGGTATCTGATAATGATGAGTTTATGACTTCGGTTATACCTATGGGTGATGGCATTGCCGTTACCGTGAGGAGGAATTGATATGAAAAAAAAGCCGGAATTATTGGCACCGGCAGGCAATTTGGAAAAATTGAGAACTGCTGTGGATTTTGGGGCAGATGCAGTTTATCTGGGAGGAAATAAACTCAATTTAAGGGCCTTTGCAGATAATTTTACAGACAAAGAGCTGGAGGAAGGCTTAAAATATGTTCACGATAGAGGGAAAAAAGCTTTTGTTACGGTAAATGTATTCCCACACAATGAAGATCTGATTGGTCTGAAAGATTATCTGAGAAAATTATATGAGATGAATGTAGATGGGATAATAGTGTCGGATCCAGGCATAATAATGACTGCCAGGGAAATTGTACCGGATTTGGACTTGCATTTGAGCACCCAGAGCAATAATGTTAATTGGATGTCCGCTGTATTCTGGTATAAACAGGGTATAAAGAGAATAATCCTTGCCAGAGAACTTTCACTTAAGGAAATAAGGGAAATAAGGGAACATTTGCCTGAAGATTGTCAGATAGAAGTTTTTGTACACGGAGCCATGTGTATGGCCTATTCAGGCAGATGTATGCTTTCAAATTATATGACGGGAAGGGATTCTAACAGGGGAGAGTGTGCCCAGCCCTGCAGGTATAAATACTATCTTATGGAGGAAAAGAGACCTGGAGAATATTTTCCGGTGTTTGAAGATACAAAGGGGGATTATATATTAAATTCCAGGGATCTTTGTATGATAGAACATATTCCGGAATTAGTGAAGGCAGGTATAGATTCATTTAAGATAGAGGGAAGGATGAAAAGCGCATACTATGTGGCTACTGTGGTTAAAGGTTATAGAAGAGCCTTGGATTCCTATTTTGACAATCCCGACAGGTATGTATTTAAAAGGAAATGGATGGAGGATTTAATGAAGGCCAGTCATAGGAAATATTATACCGGATTTTATTTCGGTGACAGGGACAGCCAGATTTTTGAAAGTTCATCCTATGTAAGAGATTATGACATAGTAGGGGTTGTTAGAAATTATGACGAGAACAGCAGTACTGCAGTTGTAGAACAGAGGAATAAAGTGTACAGCGGAGATAATGTTGAAGTATTGAGTCCGGCAGGTGACAATTTTAATGTGTGCCTGAAAAATATGAAAAATGAAGGAGGGGAAAAAATAAAGTCGGCTCCTGCTGCCCAGATGATATTTACTGTATCGGTAGACAGAAAACTGAAAAAAGGCGATATGCTTATAAAAGCTAAAAAATAATTTGCTGTGTGGTGGAATTGGGCAAATGAATAAAATACCTTATTTTGGATAGAAATTAATCTAGATGAGGTGTTTTTTATGTTGAAAATAAATAGATTCGTAATACACAGGAGGCAGTGTATTTTATTTTTTACAATTGCTTTGATATTTTCACTGCTGTATTTTAAAATAATAGGACTTCAGTATTTTGGAAGTGATAAATTGGGTGTGATGGCGGACTCACAGTATTCTTACAAAGAGGATTTAACCGATGCCGATTATATATTGTATGACTGCCGTGGAAAACAGCTTATGGATTACGATAAAAAATATTATGTAGTCATATCGCCGGAAGTGTTTTTAAAGGACAATGAGAATGTGGATTCGGAAAAAATGCTCACTTTGGTTTATACTCTCAGAAATTATAATAGTGACTATGATTTGTCTAAGACAGGAATATTGAGCAGCAGCAAGAAATTGTATTATGAGGTGGATATAAATACCTATAACAAACTCAGGAATATCAGCGGAATAAATGGAGTCTATACTTATGCTTATTCTCCTTTGAAGAAGTCCGGTGCCTGGAGTGTGGAAAACCTGCTTCAAAATTACAAGAGGAGTGAAGACAACCAGGTTAAAAGTAAAAATTCTTTAGAAATGCAGATATATCAAAAGACAAAAGAAAATGAAAAACCTCAAGTTGTATTTGAAAGAGACGTAGATGGAAAGATAATTAGTAAAAAGGTCCATTATCCTGAAAATAACGTAAATGTGCGGTTGACTGTTGATAAAAATATAGAAAACAGGATAAAGAATATATTAAATAGCAGTGAAAATAAGAATTTCAGTCAAATAGGGGTGATTTTGACGGAAGCGGACACGGGAAAGATAAAAGCTCTTGTTCAGAAAGATGACAGCAAGCCCAATGTGAATATAGGTGTTGCCACTAATCACGGCTTTTTTCCAGGTTCCATATTTAAGGTCATAGTGGAAGAGGCAGGTCTGGACAATGGAATTATAAATGTAAATGATAAATTTACCTGTAAAGGATTATATGAAGAGGATAATGAGGTACATGGCAGCGTGACCCCAGGCGAAGCTCTTACCATATCCTGCAATGATGCATTTGCCCAGATAGGAAATAAAGTTGGTTTTAATAATTTCTATGACAATGCAAAGAAGCAGGGACTGTTTCAAAAGGTTTTGAATCTAGATGAAGAGAAGTCGGGACTATTTGAAGTAAAAAATCCAAGTTATGCAGACGGAAGCCTGTCTCTTGCAGCCATAGGTCAAAATATCAGAATAACTCCTCTTGAGGCTGTCAGCATACCAAATACAGTGGCAAACGGCGGGGTATATGTAAAACCGTATATACTGGATGCTTATGTAGACGATAAAAATAGTACAATAGAAAAATTAAATACCACGAACAGTTCTGTTATAAAAAAATCTACAGCCGAGGAAATGAAAAGCCAGATGATAAATGTAGTGAAAAATGGTACTGGAAAATCTGCTTATATAGATGGCATGGAAATTGGCGGAAAAACCGGGAGCACTCAGAGAATAGAATTGACAGGCAAGGGCAGGACTGCAGAGGAGCATTCAGATGGATGGTTTGTGGGCTTTTTCAACTATAATGGCAGATACTATTCTATGGTTGTATTTGTCAAGGATATAGATAAAAACAATGAAAGTGGTGGAAATACTGCAGCCCCGATTTTTAGAAATATAGTTTTGAATGTACGGCAATATCTAAATTAAATTTATTTATATATGCACTTTTTGAAAAAACTCCTCATAGTATATTAATAAGCACTATTAGGAGGAGCAGCCGGTGTTTATAACAAATTACTTGTTAGATATTATTGGAAATGTCATATTTATGACAGCCTATGTTACAAATAATAACTCATTTCCACAACCTCTAAGTGACGATGAAGAAGCATATTATTTAAAGAAACTAAAGGGAGGAGATCTACTTGCTAAAAGTATTTTAGTGGAGAGAAATTTGAGGCTGGTGGCACATATTGTAAAAAAATATTCCTATCCAGGTAAAGAAGTGGATGACTTGATCTCTATTGGAACTGTGGGGCTTATCAAAGCCATAGATTCTTTTGATACATCCAAGGGGACTAGGTTGGCAACATATGCGGCAAAATGTATAGAAAACGAAATATTAATGCTTATAAGAAATAATAAGAAAATTAGAAACGAAGTGTATTTGCAGGACCCAATAGGTGTGGATAAAGAGGGAAATGAAATATCCCTTATGGATGTACTGGGTAGTGATGAGAATTCTATAATTGAAATCGTAGAACAAAAAATACAGGTGAAAAAGCTATACTCTAAAATAAATACGTGTTTATCCCAGAGGGAAAAAAGTGTTGTGGAGATGAGGTATGGGCTTTTGGAGGGAAGACCGAGAACTCAGAGGGAAATAGCAAAAATACTGGGTATATCCAGATCCTATGTGTCCAGGATTGAAAAAAAAGCATTAAAAAAATTGTACAGGGAGTTAAATTATTGGGCAAAATGATTTTATATTGTACTTAAAGTAAATGTTAGATAAATTCCATGCTGTATATCATCCGGTATGAACATGGAATTTATAATATTTTATTATGCAGTTTACCTATAAAGTATAAATAATACATAACGATTATAGATAAGGAGAGATTTGCATAAAACGTTTATTCTTATTTTGGATATTATTTAGATATTATTTAGAAGATAAGTGATTTTTGGAGTAAATGTTTTAGAAAGGGGAGCGTAAAATGATAGCGTTAAAGGAGCTATTGAAAAAAACTATGGAAAAAAATGCATCAGACTTGCACCTGACAGTTGGAGCACCTCCTGTAATAAGGGTAAACGGTGAACTCAAAAAATTAGGAAGTGAAAAATTACAGCCGGCGGATACTGAACGGTTTTCCAGAGAAATACTGGGAAAAGATTATGAGAGATATAACAGAGTTGGTGAAGTTGACATTTCTTTTTCTGTATCAGGCCTTGGAAGATTCAGGGTGAATTTGTTTAAACAGCGGGGGAGCTGTGCTATTGCAATAAGGGTTATAGGTTTAAAGATTCCAACCTTGAGTGAGCTGAAATTTCCGTCTGTAGTAAAAAAACTTTTAAATTATAAAAAAGGTTTGATTCTAGTGACGGGTTCTACGGGATCCGGGAAAAGTACTACCCTGGCGGCTATGATAAATGAGATAAATTCCAGCAGAGCTGCACATATAATTACTCTTGAAGATCCAATAGAATATTTACATAAACATAACAAGTCCATAATAAGTCAAAGGGAAATAGGGAAAGATTCCCTGAGCTATGCAAATGCACTGAAGTCAGTGCTTAGGGAAGATCCAGACGTGATTTTGGTAGGTGAGATGAGAGATCTTGAAACAATATCCACTACCCTCATTGCAGCTGAAACGGGACATCTGGTATTTTCTACTTTACATACTATAGGTGCTGCAAAAACCATAGATAGAATTGTAGATGTATTTCCACCTTACCAGCAGCAGCAGGTGAAAATACAACTTGCGGCTGTATTAAAAGGTATAATGTGTCAGCAGCTTATACCCAAGGTAAGTGGAGAAGGCAGGGTAGCGGCAGTTGAAATTATGATTGCAACTGCCGCTATAAAGAATATGATAAGGGAAGGGAAGACTAACCAAATAGAATCATCGATGCAGACGGGTTCAAAATATGGGATGAAAACTATGGATATGTCACTGGCGGAGCTTTACAGGAAAGGCTGTATCTCTTATGAATCTGCAATGGATTATGCTGTTGACAATAATATGCTTACTAGAATAATTTCTCTATAAAATAAAGTGAAAAGAGATAGGATTTGAAATTCTGTCTCTTTTGCTGTATATTATTTTAGGCTTTATTGCAAATTACTATAGTAATTAGATTTTAGTTGTGCTAAAATAACCTTAAATTAGGGGGATTGAAATGAGCATTTTTAAGGATATAATTCGTTATACTTCTTGTATTTTAACTTACACGGTTTATATAATAACGATATATTATTTATGCGTATCATTTTTTGGTATAGTTAGGAAAAAAAGTTCTGGAGAAGTAGAGCCAAAGAGAAGTTTTGCACTGATTATAGCGGCCCATAATGAAGAGATTGTGATTGAGGATATTATAGAGAGCCTAAAAGATCTGGATTACCCTAAAAAATTATATGATATTTTTGTAATTGCCGATAATTGTACTGATAAAACTGCGTTGAAAGCCAGGAAAAAGGGTGCATTTGTTTATGAGAGAAACAGTGTGGGAAGGCGCGGCAAAGGGTATGCACTGGAGTGGATGTTCAATAAGATATTCAAAATGAAGAAAAAATATGACGATATAGCTATATTTGATGCAGACAATATTGTGGATAAGAATTTTTTGAAAGAGATGAATAAAAAACTTCACCAGGGATACAAAGTTGTTCAGGGGTATTTGGACAGCAAGAATCCCAATGACACGTGGATTACAGGAAGTTATTCCATAGCATTTTGGTCCAATAACAGAATGTTTCAGCTGGCCAGAAGTAATTTAGGATTATCAGCCCAATTGGGTGGAACAGGTTTTGCAGTGGATACTGATATTTTAAAAAAACTTGGCTGGGGAGCAACCTGTCTGACAGAAGATCTGGAATTTACCTGTAAGCTCATACTGCATGGATATAAGGTGGGATGGGCTCATGATGCCGTAGTATATGATGAAAAACCCCTTACGCTTCTTCAATCTTGGGATCAGAGAAAGAGGTGGATGCAGGGATTTACGGATGTATCAAGCAGGTATTTTTTTAAACTTGTAAAAAAATCAATAAAAAACTGCAACTTTTTATTAATGGACTGTGCCCTTTATAGCATTCAGCCCATAATAGCTGTGCTTATAGGATTTTCAGCTATAAGCGGTGGAGTTCAGCAAATCATGAAGGCATTTAATTTGATATCTAATTTCAATACAGTTGTATATTCTATTAATTTTAATTTGTTAACTGTATTGATGATACTATTTTCAATACTACAATTTGTTTATACTCCTTTTGTTTTGATCTTGGAGAAGAAATTGGATTTTAAAATTTTTATATATTACATATTTTATCCGATATATGCCATTACGTGGTTTCCAATTTCACTTTTGGGTATCATAAGTAAAAATAATAAAGAATGGCACCATACCATTCACAGCCGAAGTATAAAGATAAAGGATTTAGAAAAGGCCAATTGAATTATGAAGCAAATTTTATCAAGGAAAAGGATTGTAAATCTTTTCCTTTTATTTTATGTTATAGAAAGAATAGATGAACATTATTTAATTGCATTTGAGATTTTATTTAAATGTGATAAAATATAAGAGGAAAATTAGACTTTTTGTTGAATATATATTTTTGATGGTTCTCTTTATGCAAAGGAGGGAAATATTTTAATGAATGAATATATAGTCGGCATAGATATAGGTTCTTCCAGTGTCTGTGCTGCTGCTGGAAAAATAGACAAGCATTCTGAAATACAGATAATGGGCATAACCTCTTCAAACTGTATCGGTGTAAAAAGGGGTATAGTTGTAGATATAGATAATACATCGGAGTCTATAAAAAGATGTATAAGTTCACTGGAGAGAATGGTAGACGCTAAAATAACGGAAGCCTATATAGCTTTACCTGGAGGGATAAGCGAACTTGTCTGGAACAAGGGAGTGGTTGCTGTGTCTTCAGAGGATCGTGAAATAAAAGAAAATGATGTAAAGAGAGTATTAAAAGCATCTAAAATAATCAATATTCCAAACGATAAAGAAATAATAGGGGTAATACCTCAACAGTACATAATTGACGGCTACGATAAGATAAAAGATCCGATAGGCATGTGCGGTTTAAGGTTGGAAGTGGATTCGCAGATAATACTTGCACAGTCAACGGTAGTTAACAATATTTTTAAAAGTGTAAATAAGGCCGGGATAAAGGTGCTTGGAGTTGTATTTGAGCCTATAGCCGTATCCGGTGTAGTTTTGAAAGAGGAAGAGATTCAGAGAGGTATAGCCCTGGTGGATGCAGGCTCAGATTCTATAAATATTTATATCTATAAAGGGGGTAGTTTAAAGAGTATAAGTACTTTGCCCTTGGGAGGAGATATTATAACTAATGATATTGCGGTTTGTCTGAAAATTCCTATTTTAGAAGCAGAGAAACTTAAGATAAAATATGGAAGTGTGGCAGAAAATTCTTTTGACGATAATTTTAAAGTGGAAGTTAATGCTAACTATAATAACAAAGTAAAGGTAGACTGCAATATTTTAAACCAAATTATAGAAGCCAGGGTTGAAGAACTGTTTTCTTTGATAAATAGGGAATTGAGTAAATCTGAATACTATGATGAACTTTCTGGAATAGTCATAGTAGGTGGAGGAATGGCACTGATAAATGGAATAGAGGAATTTGGAAAAGATGTCCTAGGAAAACTTGTAAGAGTCGGAATACCTAAATACATAGGGGCGGCAAGCCCGCTGTATGTTACGGCAGTTGGTATAGTAAAAGATGTTTCTAATTCTATAAAACTGAAAAATATACCGGGTGTTAATCCATCTAAAAATAATAATTTACCTGATTATAAAAATATAATCGAGGACGAAGATGAGAAAGAAATGGAAAGCGAAAATAAGACCAATGGATTTATATCAAGAATAAAAGATTTTTTTACAGATTTTTTTTAATGAGGGAGGTAGAGTTATTGTGTTAGATTTTGATGTTGATGTTCAGCAGTCTGCTCAAATAAAAGTAATAGGATGCGGAGGCGGAGGGAACAATGCTGTAAACAGAATGATAAAAGAGGGATTGAAAAATGTTGAATTTATTGCTATAAATACAGATAAACAGGCATTGATGCTTTCACAGGCATCACAAAAAATACAAATAGGAGATAAGCTTACCAAGGGACTTGGAGCGGGGGCCAATCCTGAAGTGGGACAAAAAGCTGCGGAGGAAAACAAAGATGAAATATCCCAGGCTATAAAAGGAGCGGATATGGTGTTTATTACGGCAGGCATGGGCGGTGGAACCGGTACCGGAGCTGCACCCATAATTGCAGAATTGGCCAAATCCATGGGAATACTTACTGTAGGAGTAGTCACCAAGCCCTTCCCCTTTGAGGGCAGAAAGAGGATGCTCAATGCAGAGATGGGAATAAAAAATTTAAAAGAAAAAGTTGATACACTGGTTACCATTCCCAATGAAAGACTTCTTTCCGTAGTTGACAAGAAAACTACCTTGATAGAATCTTTTAAATTGGCGGATGATGTTTTAAGACAGGGCGTTCAAGGTATATCTGATTTGATCACTATACCAGGGCTTGTAAATTTGGATTTTGCAGATGTTAAAACGATTATGATAGATAAAGGTTTAGCCCATATGGGTGTTGGAAAGGGAAATGGAGACAGCAGGGCACAGGAAGCGGCAAAACAGGCTATATCAAGTCCTCTTCTTGAAACTTCGATAGTAGGTGCTACTGGAGTGCTTTTGAATATTACCGGCGGCCAGGATCTCGGACTGCTGGAGATAAATGAAGCTGCAGAGATAGTTCAGGAAGCTGCAGATCCCGATGCAAACATAATTTTTGGAGCTGTAATAGATGAGAATATAAAAGACGAAATAAGGATTACTGTAATAGCAACGGGATTTGAATCAAACAACAGTAAAACCAAAGGAAAGAAATCTTCAAAGGCGGATGATAGGAATAAGGACATAGAGAGTAAAGGGGATGAAGCTGCAGCTTCTGCAGAATACGATAAATTTGATGAAGATGATTTGGAGATACCTGCTTTCTTGAGAAGGAAAAAGCAGCGATGAGAAAATTCCAGCTGACATTTAATGTCAGCTGGAATTTTTTTTGGATAAAAGCTGAAATTAAAAAAACTCTGCAGTAATAAAAGAAAAATTTATGACATATTATAGAAAATAAAAATATTGAAATAAATTAAGAAATGACAAAATTTTGAAATATATAGGTATATAATAAAAGTAAATTAAAGGAAAAAGGGGTGGAGGTGGTTGTCTATTTGGTTGTATATATAGATTTGCTGATTTTAATAAATTTAATAGTAGATTTTTTCCTGCTTTATATTACAGGTAAAACTCTCAAGTTGAAAATGAAATTTCGGTTTGTGTTTTTAGCAGCATCTATAGGCAGTATATATACAATTACATTGATATATCCGGGCTTGGAGCTTTTTTCCGCCTTTTATTTCAAAATTATTGTTTCAGTCATATTGATTTATATTTCCTTTGGCAATAGGGGTTTTGTGACCAATTTAAAGATATTGTCGGTGTTTATACTCTATTCAATGCTGCTGGCAGGACTTTGTATATTTATCCAATATAACAAATATTCCTATGTAGATGGCCCTGTCATAATTAATTTTTCCTATCAGTGGCTTTTTGCTTCACTTATGGTACTGTACATGATCATTGACAGGCTAGTGGCCTATATTAAAGATAGGAACAAGCTGTTTACATTGATTTACAATATAGATATTGTATTTAAGAACAAATGTAAAACTGTTAGAGCTTTTCTGGACACCGGAAATGAACTTAGAGAACCAGTGACAAACCTTCCCGTAATAATAGTTGAAAGCTCCGTGTTTGAAAATATGGATTTGAAAGGGGAATCCAAGTTTTACATACCGTACAGGGTTATAAATGGCGGGATTGGAAAGCTTCAGGGATTTAAGGCAGATGTGGTGAGAATAGATTTTGGGAAGGAAATTAAATATAGGGAAGCTATAATAGCTATTTGTCAGGAAAAATTAAGTAAACTGGGTGATTATCATGCTCTTTTGTCAAGAGGGATAATTTAAATAATCACGCTTGTATAAATAGTAAAAAACATTTGATATAGTGGGGGATAATTATGCTTAACTTAAAAATATTATTAAATAGGATACTTGTAAAATTTAAATTTCTAATAAAAGATATATATTATATAGGTGGCAATGACGTCTTACCTCCGCCTCTTAGTAAAAAAGAAGAAGAGGAATTGGTCTCAAAACTGGTATCTGGAAATGAAAAGGTTAAATCTACCCTTATAGAAAGGAATTTACGACTTGTAGTCTACATAGCCAGAAAATTTGAAAATACGGGGGTAAATGTTGAAGATCTTGTATCTGTCGGGGCAATAGGGCTTATAAAGGCGGTGAATACCTTTAATCCTGAAAAAAAGATAAAATTGGCTACTTATGCTTCTCGATGTATAGAAAATGAAATACTTATGTATTTGAGAAGAAACAGCAAGGTGAAAGCGGAAATTTCTTTTTATGAGCCTTTAAATGTAGATTGGGATGGAAATGAACTGCTTCTTTCTGATATTCTAGGGACCGGCAATGACGTGGTTTATAATTTTATAGAGGATGAAGTGGATAAACAGCTTTTGGTTATTGCCATGAAAAAATTAAGCGACAGAGAAAAGGAAATAGTGAATTTGAGATTTGGGTTAAATGGCAAAAAGGAAAGGACTCAGAGAGAAGTGGCGGATTTGCTTGGAATATCTCAGTCGTATATATCCAGACTTGAAAAGAGAATAATAAAAAGGTTGAAAAAAGAAATAAATAAAATGTTATAGGGTTGTCTTTAGTATAAAATTTGGCCTCTTAGTAAATACTTAAAATGCTATATATTCTAAAGGGGCTGATTGCATGATGATTAATAAAGTTGAAATTTGCGGTGTAAATACATCAAAATTGCCGGTTTTGAAGGGAAAAGAAATGAAAGAACTCTTGATAAAGATGCAGCAGGGGGATGATAAAGCCAGAGAAAAATTTATAAAAGGCAATTTGAGGTTGGTATTGAGTGTAATACAGAGATTTAATAATAGGGGAGAAAATGTAGATGATTTATTTCAGGTAGGATGTATAGGACTTATGAAGGCCATTGATAACTTTGATTTGAGTCAAAATGTTAAATTCTCAACTTATGCAGTTCCCATGATTATAGGTGAAATACGAAGATATTTGAGGGACAACAATTCCATAAGGGTGAGTAGATCACTCAGAGACATTGCCTACAGGGCGCTTCAAGTCAGAGATAGATTGATAAGGGAGAATAACAAAGAGCCAACTATATCTCAAATAGCTAAAGAGCTGCAAATACCCAGGGAAGAAGTTGTTTTTGCATTGGATGCAATTCAGGATCCGGTTTCTCTGTTTGAGCCCATATACCACGATGACGGAGACGCCATTTATGTGATGGATCAAATAAGCGATACTAAAAATGCAGATGAAAATTGGCTTGAGAATATAGCTATAAAGGAAGCCATGAAAAAATTAAACGACAGGGAAAAACTGATATTGAATTTGAGGTTCTTTGATGGGAGAACTCAAATGGAAGTGGCAGATGAAATTGGGATATCTCAGGCTCAAGTATCCAGACTGGAAAAGACTGCATTGAGGCATATGAGAAATTATATATGATATCTATAATATAAATACAGCAATTTTATGGGGAATATAAATGGGGGGTGTACATAAATATGGAAGATGATCTGTTTTCCCTGGTTAATTTAAGGGATATGGAGGTTATAGACATAAATACCGGTACGAAATTGGGATTCATAAAGGATTTAAAAATAAATTGTGATGAACACAGGATAATATCGATTGTCTTGCCTTCTCAAACCACTAAAATGTCTCTGTTTAGCAAAAACGAAGATGTAGAAGTGCCCTGGGAAGATATAAAAAAGATAGGAGTGGATGTGATTTTAATAGATGGAAAAAAATTATCAGAGAAGGATTGAAAAAATAAGTTGAAAAATACCAGGCGAAAAGGTGTATAATTGTTATAATATATTATACAAAGGACGTGAATTGAATTGAAATGCCCTTATTGTGGATACGGGGAAAGTAGGGTAGTAGACTCCAGAGCTACAGATGATAATATGGCCATAAGAAGGCGGAGAGAGTGTCTTAATTGCAATAAAAGGTATACAACTTATGAAAAGATTGAAAACGTACCTATACTTGTTATAAAGAAAAATATGAATAGAGAGTATTTTGACAGAAATAAAATATTGAACGGACTTATAAAAGCATGTCAAAAAAGACCGGTTTCTCGAAAACAGATTGAAGGCATAGCAGATGAAGTGGAAAAAAGGATAAACAATAAAATGGTCACGGAGATAAGATCTTCTGAAATAGGTGAAATGATAATGGAGCGTTTGAAAAAGGTGGATGAAGTGTCTTATGTTAGGTTTGCATCTGTTTACAGACAGTTCAAGGATATAAATACCTTTATGGAGGAGATAAAGAATCTTATTTCCCATAAGGGAGACAAGTAAGTCCATGTGATCAGTCAGAAATATTTATGAAAGGTTGCTCTAAGGTATATTTTAGAACAATCCTTTTTTTATGTCCATTTGGAAATGTTGACTTAGTGGTGTTTATTCGTGATATAATAACTTTGAGTGCTCTAAGAAAGGAGTAGTAATTAATATGAAAAAGCTTGCAATCGGGCCGTATGAATTTATAATTTTAGATCTTAAGGGAGCAAAGGCAGTATTTTCAACAGCTAAGGGAAATTTAAATTTTAATAAAGCAGAGGATGAAGGAAGAAAAAATATTAAAAACTTGAAAAAATGGTTTAAACTGAAAAATGTAGGATTTCTAAATCAGGTTCATGGATGTAGAATTGTCATGTATAATCCCGAGGATGAAATAAAAGACGGAGATGGGATAATTACGTATAGCCCCTGCACGGCTGTAGGTGTTTTTAATGCGGATTGTGTTCCTGTTCTTATATATGATGAAAGGGAAAAGGTAGTGGCTGCAGTTCACAGTGGATGGAGAGGTACACTTGCCTGTATAGTCTCTAAGGCTGTTGAAAAACTTGAAGAGGAATACAGCAGTAAACCGGAAAATTTGCATATATGTGTGGGACCTCATATTCACAGCTGTTGTTACGAAGTAGGGGAGGAACTTATGGATAAGTTTAAACACACACCTTTTTATAGAGACAAGGATATATTTAAAGGTAGAAACCTGGATTTAAAAAAATGTATACTGTATCAGCTGGAGGGGAAAAAAATAAAGAGGGAAAATATAAATTATTTAGATATTTGTACAGCATGTAATATGAAGTTTCAGTTGTATTCTTATAGAAGAGACAGGGGTACTGGAAGGATGTTTTCATTTATTTACTTGGATTAAACTTTAGTCTATAAGGAGGATAAATGTATGTTACAGAGAAAAATATTGATAGTAGATGATGAAGAGCATATCTGCGAACTTATTGGATTTAATCTTAGAAAAAGTGGATATAAGACCATTGCGGCAAATGACGGCTTAAGCGGGCTGAAAATAGCGAGAAGGGAAAAACCTGATCTCATACTGCTGGATGTCATGCTGCCCGAACTGGATGGTTATGAAGTCTGCAAGGAGATAAGAAAGGACAGCGAAATATCTTCTACTCCTGTGATAATGATAACCGCCAGGGGAGAAGAATTTGACAAGGTGCTGGGACTTGAGCTCGGGGCAGATGATTATATAACAAAGCCATTTTCCATAAGAGAAATGGTAGCCAGAGTAAAAGCTGTCTTGAGGCGTTTGGAAGAAAGAAGCACAAATAAGACCTACAGTTTCGGAGATATAAGTGTAGATTTTGACAAACATGAAGTGGTTAAAGATGGACATAAAATTGAACTTACGTTAAAGGAATTCGAACTTCTGAAAATACTCGTAGAAAACAGGGGCAGAGTTATGACTAGGGATTTTTTGTTGGATAAAGTATGGGGCTATGAATATGCCGGAGAAACAAGAACCATAGATGTACACATAAGACATTTGAGACAGAAGATAGAGGACGGTGACAAAGCTCCCAAATATATAGAAACCATAAGAGGAATTGGCTATAGATTCAATTCGGAAGAATAGTTGGTGATAAAATGAGAAAAAAATTGATGCTCTCTATGCTGGTTACTCTTGTATTCAGTATGCTCATAACCACTTTGCTGTTTGTAATTATTGAGAACCGCGAGTATATTGAAAACTTGAAACAGACTCTGAAATTAAATAACCAGATCATAATAGATGTGATTCAATACAGGCTTCCGGAAAATAAAGATGATTTTCCCATAAAGAAATTTAAAGACAATATTATAAGAGAAACTCTTATAGATAAGCACGGTAAAGTTCTCAGCGATTCTGTAGCTTCCAAGGAGAGTATGGGAAATCATAATTCCAGGAGGGAAGTAAAAGAAGCTAGGAAAAATAGAATGGGTTATGATATAAGGATCAGTGATACTACAGGTAAGAAAACGCTGTATTTTGCCACTGTATTTGGGGATGGGTATATAATGCGAAGTGCCCTTACCATGCAGACAATCAAAGGACTCGAGGGGAATTATCTTAAATATTATGTGCTTATAATGTTCTTTTCAGTTATGGTATCATTGATATTTGCTGAAAAGCTTTCAAAATCCATAGTCAGGCCTGTTGAAAAACTTCAAAATGTCACCTCTAGTATAGCGGGAGGAAATTTTAAAAACAGGGTGAGAATAAAATCCAGAGATGAAATAGGACAACTTGCTGCAAATTTCAATAATATGGCGGATAAACTGCAGGCTACATTTGAAGATTCCATGGATAAACGTAATAAATTGGAAGCTATATTAAAAAGTATGGATAACGGTGTGATTGCCGTGGATATGAATTACAAGATAATAATGGTAAACCCTTATGCAGAGAGAATATTTGGAATTCACAAGGACATAATAGGGAAGGATTTACTGGATGGAATAAGGGATTTTGAACTGGAAGATATATTCAAGGATGAAGAAGATAATTATAGAGAAATTAAAATACACTGGCCCAAAGAGAGAATTCTCAGGGTAAAAAGAGCATATATTATCAACGGCAGGGAAAAAATAGGTAAAGTAGCTGTGGTTCAGGATATAACGGATATAAAGAAATTGGAAAACATGAGATCCCAATTTGTTGCCAATGTCTCTCATGAATTGAAGACACCTCTTACGTCTATAATGGGTTTTGCCGAGACATTAAAATATGTGGAAGATGATAAGGATAAAAATAAATTTTTGAATATAATAAACGATGAGGCGACCAGGTTGACCAGATTGATAAATGATATTTTAACCTTATCTCATATAGAAAATGGCAAAATGGACAGATCTAAGAAAATAGATGCAAATCATATAATAGACGATATATGCTATTTAATGAAAAATTCAGCTGACAGAAAACAGATAACTATTAAAAAACAGCTCTGCGAAGCGCCGGAAATATGGGGCGATCCTGATAGGTTTAAACAGATGATCATAAATTTAGTAGACAATGCAATAAAATATACTGACAATGGTGGAAAAGTCAATGTCACTACGGATATTGAAGGTAATGACTATCTGGTTTCCGTAGAAGATAATGGAGTTGGAATTTCAAAAGTACACCAGAAAAAATTATTTGAAAGATTTTACAGGGTAGATAAAGCCAGATCTAGAAGTGCGGGAGGAACAGGACTTGGACTTGCTATAGTAAAGCATATAGTTTTGGCTTTTAATGGAACCATAGAACTTGAAAGTGAAGTTGGCAGGGGGAGCAAATTCACAGTTAGGATTCCCATAGATTTGAATAAAAATTTAGACGAATGATTCAATTTAGGCAGTGGTAATAAGGACTGCCTATTTTTTTATCTCGAATGTTAATTTTAATTAACAATCGTATAATAATATATTAACTTTAGTGGGATATTATAAACAATGTAGTAATAAATTTTGTAAATATTACATATGAATATTTTAAGGAGGTCTAGGGAGTTATGAAGAAAAAAGGTTTGAAAGGCCTTATGCTGATCATGTCTGTTGTTTTGGCAACAGGAGTTTTGGCAGGCTGCGGCGGAAGTAACAGTGGCAGTACAGGAAGCAATGCAAATGATACTAAGAAAGAGGAAGTTTCAGGTTCGATAACACTTGCAGGTTCCACAGCTCTTCAGCCGCTGGCAGAACAACTTGGAAAGACATTCACACAAAAAAATTCTAAAGCAACAGTTAATGTTCAGGGAGGCGGAAGCGGTACTGGATTGAATTTGGCTCTTCAGGGAACGGCGGATATAGGAAATTCTGATGTGACGGCGGAGTCAAAATTGGATGCAAGTAAGGCAAAGCAGCTGGTTGACCATAAAGTATGTGCCATAGGTTTTGCAGTGGTAGTAAATCCCAGCGTTAAAGTTGACAACCTGACTAAAGATCAGATACAGAAGATATTTACCGGAGAGATCACCAACTGGAAAGATGTAGGCGGAGATGATATGAAGATAAACATAATAAACAGAACTAAATCATCAGGAACAAGAGCTACATTTAAAGATACTGTAATGGGCGGTAAAGATGAAAAAGAAGGTCTCGGCACAACCCAGGATTCAAACGGTAATGTTGAAAATGCTATCAAGACCACTCAGGGATCAATAAGTTATCTTGCACTTTCATATTTGACAGATTCAGTCAAGGCAAATGTAAAACCTCTGAAAATAGAAGGAGTGGAAGCTACTTCTGAAAATATAATTGCAAAGAAATATCCATTCTGGTCCTATGAACACATGTATACAAAAGGAGAAGCAAAAGGTGTTGCAAAAGCCTTTATAGATTATACACTAAACAGTGAAAATAAAGATACGATAAAGAAACTTGGTTATATACCAATGGGTGATATGAAATAGAAATTACTTTAAATATTTTGCTGGTTGGCTTTAAGAGGTTGGCCAGCAAATTTAATGTTGAGGTTGGATTAGTATGGAAAAAAAATCATTTATGAATAAGCTTAAAGATGAATATATTGGGAGAGGGTTTGCAACATTCTGCGGTATTATGATCATAATTCTCACCCTTAGCATAATAATTTTTATATCTTCGAAGGGTTTGAATACATTTGTGAAGAGAGGATACCCTTTGATGCATTTTTTATTTACTTCAAACTGGTCTCCTGACGGTAATTCACCTGAACTCGGGGCCGCTATATTTTTTGTAGGTTCTACATTGGTTTCCATAGGAGCTGTCATAATAAGTGCACCTATAAGTATAGCACTTGCTGTGTTTATGAATTTTATTTCCCCTAAAATAGGCTCTAAAATATTACAGCCTTCTCTGGAATTATTCGTAGGTATACCATCGGTAGTATATGGCTGGGTTGGTTTTAGCGTACTTATTCCGTTTTTGAAGAGAAATTTTGGCGGCATAGGATTTAGCTTGCTCGCAGGCATATTGGTGCTGAGTGTTATGATACTGCCGACTATAGCAAGCATTTCAGCAGATGCACTGAGGACCACTCCAAAGGGCTATATGGAAGCTTCCTATGGATTGGGGGCAACTAGATGGCAGACTATATCCAGAGTGATAGTTCCCTCAGCTAAAAATGGGATACTCACAGGAGTTGTACTTGGACTTGCGAGAGCTTTTGGAGAGGCCCTTGCAGTACAGATGGTTATAGGAAATACAATAAAATTTCCTAAAAATCTTTTGAGCCCTACATCTACGCTTACCAGTATTTTAACTATGGATATGGGAAATACAGTATCTGGAACTGCATGGAATGATGCGCTCTGGTCTTTGGCACTGTTTCTCTTGATAGTTTCTTTTGTATTTATTTTGATAATAAGAGCAATAGGAAAGGGAAGTGAAATCAAATGATAGATGCCAAGACGAAGGATAAGATTTGGACGGGAATTTTTTATGCAGTTACGGCTTTTATAGTGATTCTTCTTGTTGCCCTGATAGGATATATATTGTTTAAAGGAATAGGCTTTTTTAAGCCGTCATTTTTGTTTGGAGATGCAAAATTCGGAGAGGCAGGAGGGGGCATCGGCCCTCAGCTTTTTAACTCCTTTTATCTGCTTGTAGTTTCACTTATTATAAGTGTACCCTTTGGAATAGGTGCAGGCATATATTTATCTGAATATGCTAAAAAAGGTTTCTTTTTAAATGCCATAAGGCTGTGTATAGAGACCATGGCTTCTCTTCCATCCATTGTAGTTGGACTGTTTGGACTTCTTATATTTGTAAATGCAACTCACTGGGGGTTCACACTTTTATCCGGAGCACTTGCCATATCGGTTTTGAATTTGCCCGCTTTAACTAGAGTAAGTGAAAATGCCATAACTGCAGCTGCAGCTCCTGTGAAAGAAGCAAGTCTTGGGCTTGGTGCAACTAGATGGCAGACTATATCCAGGGTTGTTCTTCCATCAGCTATACCCCAGATTTTAACAGGGGTTATACTTGCAGCAGGAAGAATATTTGGTGAGGCAGCGGCACTTTTGTATACTGCCGGAATGACTGCACCTAAATTGAATTTCTCATTTTTCAGTTTGACAAACAGCGGCTCGGCATTCAGTGTGATGAGGCCGGCGGAGAGTTTGGCAGTTTATATATGGAAACTCAATTCGGAAGGTATGGTACCTGATGCAGCAGAAATAGCCAATAAGGCATCTGCAGTTCTGGTAATTATGGTATTGTTATTTAACTTTTTAGCAAGAATAATAGGTAAGAAGATATATGAATCCTATACGGGTAAGAAATAGGGAGGGAAACTAATGTATATAATACAGACCGCAAATCTTGATTTATACTATGGAACTGTGCAGGCTCTTAAAAAAGTGAATTTGAAGGTGAAAAAAAATTCAGTTACAGCACTTATAGGTCCTTCTGGCTGTGGAAAGTCCACATTTTTAAGGACTTTAAACAGGATGAATGATCTTATAGATTCAGTTAAAATTGAAGGGGAAGTTTTATTTGAAGACAAGGACGTCTACAGTGATTATGATGTTATAGATTTGAGAAAGAGAATTGGAATGGTTTTTCAGGCACCCAATCCTTTCCCCATGTCCATATACAATAACGTAGCTTATGGACCCAGAATACATGGGGTAAAGAATAAGGGCAAACTGGATGAAATAGTTGAAAAAAGCTTGAAAGGCGCAGCTATATGGGATGAGGTAAAAGACAGACTTAACAGAAATGCACTGGGTCTCTCGGGAGGTCAGCAGCAGAGGCTCTGTATAGCCAGAACTCTTGCAGTTGAACCGGATGTACTTTTGATGGATGAACCCACTTCCGCCCTTGATCCGATATCAACTCTTAAAATAGAGGAACTTATGGACATATTAAAGAAAAAATATACTATAATAATAGTAACCCATAATATGCAGCAGGCCGGAAGAATCTCCGATTATACAGCTTTCTTTCTAAATGGCGAAGTTGTGGAAGACGGCAAAACCGAAAATATCTTCTATAAACCTAAGGACAAAAGAACGGAGGATTATATTACAGGAAGGTTTGGATAGAATTATGGGACAATCTAATATGATTAAATAATTTAAGAGGTGATAGATTATGACAAGGAGGGCATTTGACAGTGAATTAAAAGAGATTCACAATGATGTGCTCAGAATGGGCAGTATAGTTGAAAAGCAAATACATCAATGTGTAGATTCTCTGGTGAATCAGGATGTGGAGCTGGCGGAACAAACTATAGAAAATGATGACCTGGTAGACGACCTACAGAGGGAAATAGAGGATAAGTGCATAAAGATAACTGCAAAAGAACAGCCTCTTGCTATAGATTTAAGGACGATATTTACAAATTCCAAACTCGTAATGGATCTTGAAAGAATGGCAGATCATGCTGTGGATATTGCAAAAATAACTCTGAGGCTTAAGAATGAGAAATATATAAAAAGGCTTATAGATATACCTGAGATGTCGGATATAGTTAATGAAATGATAAAAGTATCCCTGGATTCATATGTGCAGAGGGATTTAGATAAAGCTTATCGGTGCTGTGAACTGGATGACAAAATAGATGCTTTGTTTAAAAGGGTTTTTACCGATATGATAAAGATTGCAGAAAAAGATGACAGCAAGGTAAACCAGATGATACAGCTGGTGCTTGTGTGCAAGTATCTGGAGAGAATAGCAGATCGTGCTACGAATATATGTGAAGGTACCATATACCTTGTTACAGGAGAACAGAAGGATTTAAACGAGTAAAAGTAAAATAAATATATAATTTTTTGAGTTTTGAGCAGTAATGTGCTTGAAACTTTTTTCATTTAATTTTTATTAATTTTATGTTATACTTTATTAGGTCGAAATTAACATTCTCAATAAGTAGGAGGTATATGATGTTTACTTTTACTCCCAAGGAAGATAAGTTTTATATATTTTTTACACAGACAGCTGATATTGCTTACAGGGCATCAAAGCTGTTGTGGAATTTCATGCATGATCTGAAAAATTCAGATGAAAATCTTAGAAAGATAAAGGAAGCGGAACATGAAGGAGATAAAAAACAACATGAAATATTGGAACAGCTAAATAAGACATTTATTACTCCTTTTGACAGAGAAGATATATATATCATAGCTAAGGATATGGATGATATTGTTGATTTAATAGAATCTACTGCCAGCAGGTTTGTTATGCTAAATGTAAATAAATGTACTGAAGAGGCTTTTCAGTTGGCTGATATGATAGTGGAGTCCTGTAAACAAATAATAGTGTTGATGGAAGAATTGAAAAATATGAAAACAAGTAAGAAACTTCCCCGTATTATAATAGATGTAAATAGGATAGAAGAACAAGGAGATGTACTTTCAAGAAAGGCTATTGGAGATATATTCAGATCAAATATGAAAGTTATAGATGTCATAAAGTGGAGAGAAATATATCAATATCTTGAAGATACATTGGATGCCTGTGAGGACTTGGCAAATGTTGTTGAAGGAGTAGTAATGAAAAATGCCTAGTTCTCTAATTTTAACTGTAACAATAGTTGTAGTTGCAATGATATTTGATACTATAAATGGCTTTCACGATAGTGCTAATGCCATAGCCTGCGTTGTGTCTACCAGAGTGATGACTATGAGAGAAGCTGTTGTAATGTCGGCTTCCTTAAATTTTGCAGGGGCTTTCATGAGTGTGAAAGTTGCCCAGACGGTGGGTAATGGCATAGTAAATCCGAATGATATTACACAAATTGTAATTATAGCTGCTTTGCTGGGAGCTATAATTTGGAATCTGATAACCTGGTATTTTGGCATACCGAGCAGTTCTTCTCATGCCCTCATAGGTGGGCTGGTGGGATCTGCTATTGTCTATAAAAGTTCATTTCTAATAGTCAATTGGTCAGGGCTTTTTTGGAAAGTTATACTCTGGCTAATATTGTCACCATTAATAGGATTTATAGCTGGGTTTGCATTTATGAGTTTCATGAATATGATACTTAGAAATACAAGACCGCATACAGTTACAAAAATTTTTTCTAAGGCCCAGATATTTTCAGCCATGTTGATAGCTTTAAACCACGGCGGCAATGATGCACAGAAGACCATGGGAATAATAACAATGACGCTGGTGAGTGCAGGATTTCTTCATGAATTTTCAGTGCCCTTGTGGGTGAAAATATGCTGTGCATTGTCCATGGCATTGGGTACAAGTCTCGGAGGGAAAAAAATAATAAAAACCATGGGAAGTAAAATGGCCAGAATGACTCCTGTAAATGGGTTCTCGGCGGAAATGGGGGCTTCGGCAGTTATATTTACAGCTACTATGTTTGATGCACCTGTCAGCACAACTCATATAATAACTACATCCATAATGGGAGTTGCATCTGCTAAAAGGTTTTCTGCAGTAAGGTGGGCCGTAGCCAAGGACATAGTTGTAACCTGGATATTCACTATACCCAGTTGTGCCGTTATTTCAGGAATCCTTATGTTTCTATTGAGTTTAGTTTAAAAATAGGAGTTTTATACATATGGAAAATAAAATTAAATCTGTAAGACCCGGAAGTATCGCAGAGGAAATGGGAATAGAAAGGGGAGATTGTCTTTTATCTGTCAATAGCATTGAAGTTAAGGATATTATAGATTATAAGTATTTGATGAGTAATGAATATGTGGAAGTGGAGATAGAGAAAAAGGGCAGGGAAATATGGAAACTTGAAATAGAAAAGGAATATGACGAGGATCTAGGAGTGGAGTTTGAAGAGGCTATTTTAGATAAGCCCAGGAATTGCCATAATAATTGTATTTTTTGTTTTATAGATCAACTTCCTCCGGGAATGAGAAAGACCCTCTATTTTAAGGACGATGATTCAAGACTGGCCTTTTTCCAGGGAAATTTTGTAACTCTTACCAATATGGCTGACGAAGATATAGATAGGATAATCAAGTATAGAATTAGCCCTATAAATGTGTCAGTACATACTACCAACCCTGAGCTGAGGGTAAAAATGCTCAACAATAAGTTTGCGGGAAATATATATAGTCGGCTGAAGAAACTTACTGAAAATGGAATAAAGATAAATTGTCAGATAGTACTGTGTCCCGGTATAAACGACGGACTGGAGTTTAAAAAGACCGTAGAGGATTTGTATAAGTTGTATCCGGGAATTGAGAATGTGGCAGTAGTGCCGCTGGGAGTTACAAAATACAGGAAGGGACTTTTTAAACTGAAACAATACGACAGTATTTCTGCAGGAAAGCAGCTGCAAATTGCGGAAAAACTTCAGCACAAATATCTATATGAAACAGGAGCCCCTTTTGTGAGGCTTTCCGACGAATTTTATCTTGTCTCAGGCAGCAAAATTCCAAATTCGAAATTTTATGAAGATTATAGTCAATTGGAAGACGGCGTGGGAGTAGTAAGGATTTTTAGGGATAATTTAGATAAAAATATCGATTATTTGAAAATGGATAGAAGAGGCTCTTTTACTTTTTTGACTGGGGATTTGGCTTACAGGGATGTAAAATTTGCTGCCGACAGAATATCAGAAAAAAATCCGGATATAGCAATTGAAGTAAAAAAGATAATAAATAATTTCTTTGGCAATACTATAACTGTAGCAGGACTTATTACGGCAGCAGATATAATAGACCAGGTTAAAGATGACAGCTTAGGAAAATATGTAATCATACCTGAATGTATGCTTAGGAAAGGATATGAGATTTCCAGGTCGAAAAAGAGAGCGTTTTTGGATGATGTTACTTTAGAGGATTTGGAGAAGGCTTTAGGAAGAGAAGTACTCGTATGTGATTATACAGGAAATGATCTAATAGATATTATAAATGAAAACAGTGAGGTGAAATGACTGATGGGAAAACCTATAGTAGCTATAGTTGGAAGGCCAAATGTTGGGAAATCCACTCTGTTTAACAAACTAGCCGGGAGAAGAATATCCATAGTGGGGGATACTCCCGGAGTCACCCGGGATAGAGTATATGCAGAAGCAGAGTGGTTAAAATATGATTTTACTATAATTGATACAGGAGGAATTGAACCAGAAGACGATGATATAATATCCCTTCAGATGAGAAGACAGGCGCAGATGGCAGTTGAAATTGCCGATGTTATAATACTCATAGTTGATGGGAAAGAAGGGCTTACCGCTTCAGACAAGGAGGTAGCCCAGATGATCAGAAAGAGCAAGAAACCAGTAGTACTTGTAGTCAATAAAATAGACAGCGTGAAACAGGAAGCTTCTGCCTATGAATTTTACAATCTGGGTATAGGTGATCCTATAGCTATTTCAGCTTCCCAGGGATTGGGCCTTGGCGATATGCTGGACAGGGTAGTTGAAAATTTTAAAAACGGCAGCGGAGAACATGAAGATGAAGATTATATAAAGATAGCTTTTATAGGTAAACCGAATGTTGGAAAATCATCCCTTGTAAATAAACTGCTCGGGGAAGAGAGAGTCATTGTAAGTGAAATTCCAGGAACTACAAGAGATGCTGTGGACAGTTATCTGGAAACGGAAGAGGGCAAATTTTTGCTTATAGATACTGCGGGTATAAGAAAAAAGAGCAAGGTTAAAAAAGAAGTTGAAAAGTACAGTGTTATAAGGACTTATGCTGCAGTGGAGAGGGCAGATGTATGCGTGCTCATGCTGGATGCCACCCAGGGTATAAGTGAACAGGATAAGAAAATAGTGGGGTATGCCCATGAACTGGGCAAGTCCATTCTGGTCATTGTAAATAAATGGGATCTTATAGATAAAGATACAAAAATTGTAAATACATTTAAGGACAATATAGAGAAAAATTTTTCATTTATGCCCTATGCACCTTACCTGTTCATCTCTGCAAAAACAGGACAGAGGGTACACAGAGTGCTTAAAACGGTGAAGTTGTGCTATGAAAATTATTGTAAAAAAATAAAAACGGGTGTACTAAATGATATCATAAGCAGGGCAGTTATGATGAAAGAACCGCCTATTGTGGGAAACAAGAGATTGAAAATATATTATGTTACCCAGATAGGAAATAAACCTCCTACTTTTGTATTTTTTGTAAATGATCCCCATTGTATTCATTTTTCTTATGAAAGATATATAGAAAACCAATTGAGAGACAGCTTTGATTTTGCAGGCACTGGGATAAAACTTGAATTTAGAGAAAGGAAGGGTTAGACATGTGCTTGTCTGTATCTTTTTTAGGAGGCGGAAGTTTTGGAACAGCTCTTTCTGTGATGCTTGCCAAGAAGGGAATTGAAGTGAACTTATGGGACAGGAAAGATTCCATAGTGCAGGATATAAATGTGAAAAGGGAAAATATTAAGTATCTTCCCGATGTGGTCATTCCCAATAATGTAAAGGCGTCTGTAGATGCCGGGAAGGTAATTGAAAGGGGAAGCGTTTTAGTTCTATCTGTACCCTCTCAGGCTGTAAGAGAAGTGTGCAGGAATTTTAGACAGTTTATAAAAAAAGATCAGATAATTGTAAATATAGCCAAGGGCATAGAAGAAAAAACGGGAAAGAGGCTTTCTGAAGTTATTGGAGAAGAACTGCCTGAAAACAAGGTAGTAGTACTTTCAGGACCAAGTCATGCGGAGGAAGTTGCCAGGGATATACCTACGACTGTAGTTGTAGCCTCGAAAGACATGAAATGCAGCAGAAAAATTCAGGATCTGTTTACCACAAATAAATTTAGAGTATATACCAATGAAGATATAGTAGGAGTTGAAATTGGAGGTGCCGTTAAGAATATAATTGCACTGGCGGCTGGAATCTCAGATGGGATAGGTTATGGAGACAACTCGAAGGCAGCTCTTATGACCCGAGGGATTGCGGAAATAGTGAGAATCGGCGAGAAGCTCGGAGGCAGGAAAGAGACATTTTCAGGACTTTCCGGGATAGGTGACCTCATAGTTACCTGTACCAGCATGCACAGCAGGAATAGAAGAGCCGGCATACTCATAGGCCAGGGTAAATCGATGAAAGAGGCTGTCAGAGAAGTAAATATGGTGGTTGAAGGGATATCAGCCTGCAGGGCTTTTTATAAGATGAAAAATAAATTGAATGTAGAAATGCCTATAACTGAAGCTCTTTACGGGATACTTTTCAAGGGGGAAAACCCCAGATATACTGTATATGAACTTATGACAAGGGATAAGAAAAATGAAATATAGTTGAAATTAATTTTAGATGTAAGCAAAATAATATGTATAAAATATCTCCAATGAAAATATATATATACTGTTAATATTAGATTATTGGAGGGTATATTTTTGGAAAACTTTAATATATACAAGGATATTGCAGAGAGAACTCAGGGAGACATATACGTGGGAGTTGTAGGCCCTGTCAGAACTGGAAAATCCACTTTTATAAAAAAATTCATGGAAATAATGGTACTTCCCAACATAAATAATTCTTATAAAAAGCAGAGAGCAAAAGATGAGCTGCCCCAAAGCTCTTCAGGAAAGTCAATTCATACTACAGAACCTAAATTTGTCCCCAATGAAGCCATAGAAATAAGTTTAAATGAAAATACCAAATTTAAAGTCAGAATGGTGGATTGTGTGGGATATATAGTTAAAAGTGCATTGGGGTATATGGAGGGAGAAGAGGCCAAAATGGTTACGACTCCCTGGTATGACTATGAAATACCCTTTGAGGAAGCTGCAGAGATTGGAACCAAAAAAGTGATAAATGAACATTCGACTATAGGATTTCTGGTAACTACAGATGGCTCCATAACCGATATAAGCAGAAATGATTATGTTGAAGCTGAAGAGAGAGTGGTAAATGAGCTCAAGTCGATAAACAAGCCTTTTATGGTGATCCTAAATTCACAGCATCCCTATGAACCCGATACTATGGATTTGAAGAAAGAACTGGAGAGTAAATATGATGTGCCCGTTCAATGCATGGATGTACTTAACATGAAGGAAGATGACATAACAAATGTATTTGAAAGAATACTTAAAGAATTCCCAATTAAGGAAATAAACATCAATATGCCGGATTGGATAGAAAAAATGGAACCATCTCACTGGTTGAAGACGGATTTTATAAATTTGGTGAAAGACATGTGTGAAAGCGTATATAAAATAAGGGACATAGTAAAAGCTGTAGATGGATTTTCGGATGTGGAGTTCGTGGGAGAATCCGGCATAAGGGAGATTAATATGGGTGAGGGCACTGCCAATATTGATCTAAAGCCCAAAAAAGATCTTTACTACAAGGTATTGGGTGAAATATGCGGGAAGGAAATTCAAGGGGAAAGTGATCTGTTAACTACGATTAAAGAGATGCACAGTGCAAAAGAAGAATATGACAAGATTTCAACGGCACTTAAAGATGTCAGGGAAACCGGTTATGGTTTGGTTGCCCCCCAGCTTTCGGAAATGAAACTTGAGGAACCTGAAATAGTAAAACAGGGCAATAAGTTCGGGGTAAAGCTAAAGGCCAGTGCACCCTCTTTGCATTTCATAAGGGCTGATATAGAAACAGAGATTTCACCCATCATGGGTACTGAAAGGGAAAGCGAGGAGATGGTCAAATCTCTTCTGGAACAATTTGAAAGTGATCCTTCTAAAATATGGCAGAGCAATATGTTTGGCAAGTCACTGGAGATATTGGTGAAGGAGGGACTTCAGAATAAACTCTATAAAATGCCGGAGGATATTCAGGTTAAAATACAGAAAACACTTCAGAAAATTATAAATGAAGGTAATGGCGGTTTGATTTGTATTATACTTTAGATTTATGGCTTCAGGTAATTGAATTTGATTGTCTGAAGCTTTAAATTTATTTATAAATGTGTCTATTGGAGGAATTTTATGATATAATCGTCTTAAACTATAATTTATAAAATTTATCTTGAAATCATTGTAGACATTTATGTATAATTAATTGTAGACTGGTTTGGTTTTGCGGAAGGATGAAATTATAATGATTAAAAGTATGACGGGATTTGGAAGGGGCTCAGTAGAATGTGACAGACAGAGCTTTACAGTGGAAGTAAAAAGTGTAAATCACAGGTATTGTGATTTAAGTATTAGGATGCCCAAAAGTCTTATGCCTTTGGAAGACAAAATAAGAAAAGTTGTTCAACAAAAAATAAATAGGGGTAAGGTAGATATATTTGTAACTCAGACGGACTTTGGCAATTGTACTACAAAAGCTGTGCTGAATGAAAAATTGGCAGATAGCTATGTAGAGTGTCTAAATAAAATCAAAGGAAAATACAATATAAAAACAGATATATCCCTTGATTTGATTGCCAAATTCCCAGATATAATAACCTTAAAAAAGGAAGAAGATGATCTTGAGAATATTTGGAAATATTTATTACAGGCTTTAAATGATGCTCTTTCCATGCTTATGGATATGAGAGAAAAGGAAGGAAAAAAATTAAAGGACAATATGATTGAGAAATGCGATCACATTCAAATCCTGATGAAAGACATAGAAAGCAAATCTTTTAAGATACCGGAAGAATACAGGGAAAAACTTTCAGAGAGATTAAAGAATTTACTGGGAGAATATCCTGTAGATGAAAATAGAATGGCAATGGAAATAGCGTTATTTGCCGACAAGTCATGTATTGATGAGGAAATTGTGAGGCTAAACAGCCATATAATTCAATTTAAGGGTACTTTAAATGTTGATGAGCCTGTAGGAAGGAAGCTTGATTTTATATTACAGGAGATGAACAGGGAGGCAAATACCATTGCTTCCAAGTCGACAAATTTAGAAATAACCAAATTGATACTAAGTGTGAAAAATGAAGTTGAAAAAATAAGAGAACAGATACAAAATGTGGAATAAACAGGAGGAAATATATGGGTATTAAGTTAATAAATATAGGCTTTGGAAATATTGTTTCGGCAAATAGGTTAGTGGCTATAGTGAGTCCGGAATCTGCGCCAATAAAGAGAATAATTCAGGAAGCAAGAGACAGGGGAATGCTCATCGATGCCACTTATGGAAGAAGGACTAGAGCTGTTATAATAACTGACAGCGATCATATAATACTTTCGGCGGTTCAGCCTGAAACGGTGGCACATAGGTTGTCCTCTAAGGATGAAGACGATGAAATCAGTGAGGTTGAGGAATAAATGCAAAAAAAAGGTCTTCTAATTGTAATATCAGGGCCCTCAGGTGCAGGAAAAAGTACGGTGTGCAAGGCCCTTGTGAAAGAGAATAAATTTTGGATTTCCACTTCAGCTACTACGAGATCTCCCCGGGAGGGTGAAGTGGATGGGATAAATTATTATTTTTTGAGTGAAGAAGATTTTAAGAATAAAATAAAAAAAGATGATTTTTTGGAGTATGCAAAAGTATATGGCAATTATTACGGAACGCCTAAATCACAGGCTTTAAAAGCTATAAAAGAGGGAAATGATGTTGTACTTGAAATTGACATTCAGGGTGCTCTTATGGTAAAAAAGGCTTATCCTGAGGGCGTGTTTATATTCATACTTCCCCCTTCAATGAAGGAGTTGAAGAAGAGGATTATAAACAGAGGCAGTGAAACACCTGAATCTTTTACAACTAGATTTAATTCGGCATATAAAGAAATAAATTATGTATCGAAATACAACTATGTGGTTATAAATGATACTGTAGGCAATGCTGTAAAAAATATAGAAAGTATAATTGCAGCGGAAAAATGTAGAGTGGATAGGGTTAAAGATGAGATATTAAATCCTAAGGAGGGAATTACATATGGACAACTCGATGATAAATCCATCTGTTGTAGATCTGCTAAAAATAGTAAACAATAGGTATGCTTTGATCACTATAGTGGCTAAAAGGGCAAGACAGTTAATTGATGGAGACGAACCCTTGGTGGATATAGATTCGACTAAACCTGTCACTATAGCCATTAACGAGGTATATCAAAAATTGATTTCTTATGAAACTTCAAAAGAGGGTATAAAGTAATGCTGAATACAGGTGAGGGGAAAAATGTAGTTATAGGAGTAACTGGAGGAATAGCGGCCTATAAGGCATTGGACGTGGTTAGCAGACTTAAGAAGAGGGGTTTTGACGTAAATGTCATAATGACCAGATCCGCAGTGAAGTTTGTTTCACCTCTTAGTTTTCAGACCATGAGCCAGAATATAGTGAATGTGGATATGTTTGATGAGCCAAAATCATGGGAAATACAGCATATCTCTCTTGCAAAGAAGGCGGATTTAATAGCGGTTGTTCCTGCAACTGCCAATATAATAGGAAAGGTATCAAATGGAATAGCGGACGATCTTTTGACTACTACAATTATGGCGAGCAGAGCTCCAGTGGTTTTTGCACCTGCTATGAATACCAACATGTATGAAAATCCTATTTTACAGGACAATATAAATAAACTCATGAAATTTGGATATGAATTCATAAAGCCTGCATCAGGAAGACTGGCATGTGGCGACAGCGGGGCAGGCAAGCTTCAGGATACAAATTTTATAACCCAGGTAATTGAGAGCATGCTCTATGATAAAAAGGATCTGAAGGGTAAGAAAGTGCTTGTTACTGCCGGCCCTACCATGGAGGATATAGATCCAGTAAGGTATATAACCAATAGATCCTCCGGCAAGATGGGATATTCTATAGCTGAAGAGGCGAGAGACAGGGGGGCAGAAGTTACCCTTGTTTCTGGACCGACGAGTTTGGAAATGCCATTTGGAGTACAGTTTGTCGGTGTGAGGACAAATGAGGAAATGTTAAATGCAGTACTTGAAAAATTTGATAAGCAGGATATAGTTATAAAGGCGGCTGCGGTTTCTGATTATAAACCCAAGGCCTATTCTCAAAAGAAGATAAAAAAGAATGAAGATGAGCTTTCACTTCCAATGATCAAGGATATTGACATACTTAAAGAGCTTGGAAAATTGAAGGACAATCAAATTTTGGTGGGCTTTGCTGCGGAAAGTAATGATCTTATAAAAAATGCCGCAAAAAAATTGGAAAATAAAAATTTAGACTATATAGTTGCCAATAATATAACGGGTGAAGATACCGGATTTGCCTCAGATAACAATAAAGTTACCATAATATTCAGGGATGGCGATAAAGTTGATTTGAATAAAATGACTAAGAGGGAAGTAGCACGTAAATTGTTTGATATATTGACATCTAGGTTATAAATTTTTTATATTTTTAAGAGGGGCTGAAAATTGAATGCCTCTCTTATTTAATTTAATGTTTATTGTAAAAGGGTGATCAGGTGTATACATATGCAGGAATTATCGTGAATAACAGTTCCGTGAAATTGGATAAGATTTTTACCTATAAAGTACCGGAAAAATTGAAAGATAAGATAAAAATAGGCTTCAGAGTTAAAGTTCCCTTTGGAAAGGGAAATAAAAAAGTGGACGGATTTATAGTAAGGCTTTATGAAAATATATTAAATGACAATAAAATCAAAGATATAATTGATTTTTGCGATGATTTTCCCCTTTTTACGTTAAAAGACTTAGAGCTTATAGAGGAAATGAGAAAGAGGTATCTGTGCACCTATCTGGACTGTATAAAGATGTTTGTACCGAGAGGTATTTTGAAGGGTATGAAGGACAAGGAAGAAAACTTGGTGTACACAGGCAGAGAGCCAGAAAAAAGATTTGCCAGGGATCCATATAGAAAAATATATAAATTGGTGGAAGATGAAAATGGAAAACATACCAAAAATTTTATAAGCGAAAAATATGATGTATCTCTGTCCTCCATAAATACTATGATAAAACACGGTTTTCTCATTACCGGAAAAAGCGTGGTTGGTAGATACGATGATAGAAAATACAGCAGATACTCCAAAAAAATATTGAATAGGGAACAGCAGCTGGCAGTAAATAAGATAATGAATTTAGATAAAAGCATGTTTTTAATTCACGGAGTTACGGGAAGCGGCAAGACTGAAATTTATATGCAGCTTGTGGAGAAGGCTATGAAAGACGGAATGGAATCCATTATATTAGTACCTGAAATTGCACTTACTCCCCAAATGGTAGAAAGGTTTAAGGGAAGATTTGGAAAGGACATAAGTGTATTTCATAGTAAATTATCCGACGGGGAAAGATATGACGAATGGATGAGGGTAAAAAGGGGTCAGGTAAAAGTTGCCATAGGAGCTAGATCGGCTATTTTTTTACCTTTTGAGAATCTGGGGTTTATAATAATAGATGAAGAACAGGAGTGGAGCTACAAATCAGACAGCAATCCCAAGTACAATGCCAGAGAAATAGGGGAGATGAAATGCAGACAATATGGCTGTAAAATGGTGTTGGGTTCAGCTACACCTTCTATAGAAACTTATTATAGATGTACCAGAGGTGAAATTGAGCTTGTGACTTTGAGAAACAGGGCCGATGGGGCAGCTATGCCTAAAATTAGGATTGTAGATATGAGAGAAGAGCTTGTGAATAACAATAAATCCATGTTCAGCAGGATTTTGTATAAATCCATTTGTGACAGATTGAATAGGGGAGAACAGGTAATATTGTTTTTAAATAGAAGGGGATATTCTACCTTTGTATCCTGTAGAAAATGCGGCTATGTGTTTAAGTGTAATAACTGTGACATATCTTACACGTACCACCATGATATTGATAAACTCATATGTCATTACTGCGGAAGCAGGATTGACGTGCCCAAAGTTTGCCCCAAATGCGGGAGTAAATATGTAAAGTATTTTGGAGTCGGTACTGAGAAAATAGAAAAGTTGATAAAGGAAAAATTTCCCGGGGCAAAAGTACTCAGGATGGATTTTGATACTACAAGAAAGAAAAATTCCTATGAGAAAATATATAATACCTTTAAAGAGGGCAGAGCCGACATATTGGTGGGAACGCAGATGATAGCAAAAGGGCTGGATTTCAAAAATGTTACCCTGGTTGGAGTGATAGCGGCAGATCTGTCAATTAATCTTCCTGATTTTAGATCTGCAGAAAGAACCTATGAATTGATAACGCAGGTTTCTGGAAGGGCAGGTAGAGGTCAAAAACCGGGAGAAGTAATTGTACAGACCTACAGCCCTGAAAATTACAGCTTGAAATGTGCTGCAGAAAACAATTACAGAGATTTTTATAATAGGGAAATTGTAGTGAGAAAGAACATGAATTATCCGCCATTTTCAGATATTCTTCTTATAAATGTGAGCAGTAAGAATGAGGGCATATTAATAAAAAATATACAAAATGTTGGTATATTTTTGAGGAATATTCTTGAGAAAAATGATAAAATTAAAATGTTGGGTCCGTGCCCCTGTGAAATATCTAAGATAAAGGAATACTATAGGTGGAAGATAATGATAAAGGGAAAAATAAGTTTAAATATGGCACAAAATATAAGAAAAATAGTTTATGATCTGTTAAAAGATGTTTATAATGATATAAGGGTTAGTATAGATATAAATCCTACTAATATGATGTAATTTATAGTTTGGTTTGAGAGGAGAAACGCATAATATGGCTTTAAGAAATATTAGAAAATATGGTGACGATATACTGAGAAAAAAAAGCAGGAAAGTTGATGTTATAAATGATAGAATTAAGACACTGCTTGGAGACATGGTGGATACGCTGTATGAAGAAGACGGTATAGGTCTTGCAGCACCTCAAGTTGGTGTTTTAAAAAGGATTGTGGTAATTGACATAGGTGATGGTGTGTTATATAAACTTGTAAATCCGGAAATTATATATAGTGAAGGCAGTTATATAGATAGAGAGGGATGCCTGAGCATACCTGGAGTGGAAGGCGAAGTGGAAAGACCTCAGATAGTGAAAGTAAAGGCATTGAATGAAGAGGGTGAAGAGATAGTAGTGGAAGGAAAAGATTTGCTTGCCAGGGCATTTTGCCATGAGATAGATCATTTAAATGGTGTACTTTTTATAGATAAAATTGTAAAAAAAGAAGGTGAAGGTGGCAAATGAATATAGTTTTTATGGGAACTCCTGATTTTTCAGTACCATCTTTAAAAAGGCTGATAGAGGAATTCGATGTGGCGGCTGTATTTACACAACCTGATAGACCAAAGGGCAGAGGTAGAAAGATAGCTTTTTCTCCTGTCAAAGAAGAGGCTGTCAAACACAACATACCTGTCTATCAGCCCGTCAGTTTGAAAAAGGATGGCCGGGTATTAAGCGAGCTGAAAAAAATGAAACCGGATTTTATAGTAGTTGCAGCTTACGGCCAGATACTTACAGGGGAAGTGCTGAGTATACCTAAAAATGGATGCATTAATTTACATGCATCACTTTTGCCAAAATATAGGGGGGCAGCGCCTATAAACTGGTGTATTATAAAAGGTGAGAAAGAGACTGGAAATACTACCATGTTCATGGATACCGGGCTTGATACGGGAGATGTGCTTTTGAGAAGTACCGTTGAGATTTCAGAGGACATGACAGCAGGAGATCTTACAGATGTATTGAAAGAAGACGGAGCCAGTTTACTTGTAAAAACTCTTAAAGGGCTAAAAGCAGGTACAATTGAAAGAAAGAAGCAGGGGAAGACCACAACCGTCTATGCAAAAATGCTCTCGAGGAACATGGCAAAGATAAACTGGGATCTCAGCAGCATTGAGATAAAAAATTTTGTAAGGGGTTTAAATCCATGGCCTATTGCATATACTCAATATAAAGGGGAAAGCATGAAAGTATATCAGGTTAAAATATCGGATGAAACATCCCCTACAAAGGAAGCCGGACGTATACTTGAAGTTTCCAAACAGGGTATTAAAGTGGCCTGCGGCAGGGGTATCGTTGTAATAAAAAATATACAGTTTCCAGGCGGGAGGCCTATGGAAGTTAGTGAATATATAAAGGGGCATTTGATAGAACCAGGCATTGTACTAGGGAAATAGCTCATATGGAGGTGTAATTGATGTTTTATTTTGATAGCAGTATTATTATATTAATTCCAGCACTTTTAGTAGCAATCTGGGCTCAATACAAGGTATCTTCCACTTTCAATAAATATTCCAGATATGGCAGCCACAACGGATATACGGGTTCCCAGGTGGCCAGAATGCTTTTGGACGGCAGCGGCCTTTATGATGTACCTGTGGAATTGATACCCGGGAAATTAAGCGATCATTATGATCCGTCCAAGAGGGTCATGAGGCTCTCGCAGGATGTTTATTATGGGAATTCTGTAGCATCAATAGGGGTGGCGGCCCACGAAACCGGTCATGCTATTCAACATAAAAATGGATATGTTCCGCTTATTATAAGAAATTCCATTGTCCCTGTAGTGAATTTTGGTTCTAATGCCTCATGGATACTGCTTCTGGCTGGATTCATTCTAGGAATCAGAGGACTTGTGAATTTAGGAATAATTTTATTTACTTCAGTTGTATTGTTTCAGATAATAACTCTTCCGGTGGAATTAAATGCTTCAAAGAGAGCTTTAAGGATGCTAGAGGGAAAAAATATACTTTACTCAGGCGAGTTAAGCGGTGCAAGATCAGTTTTAAGTGCTGCTGCTATGACCTATGTGGCTGCCATATTGACTTCTATAGCAAACTTGCTGAGACTCATATATATAAGTAGAGATAGAAATTAGAGGTAAAAATATGACAAATTCCAGAAATACAGCAGTTAAAATACTTAAAAAGGTATTGCACAATAATGCATATTCCAATATAGTTTTAAGTGAGTACTTGAATAGAGAAAATTTGGATAGAAGGGACAGGGCATTTATTACAGAAATAGTATATGGAACTCTGAGGTACAAATATACGATTGACAGTATACTGAACAGTTTTTTGAAAAATGGCGTTGGCAAATTGGATGAAGACATATTGAACATACTTAGAATATCCATATTTCAACTGAGGTATTTAGACAAAGTACCTGAGTTTGCAGTGGTAAATGAAGCTGTAGAACTTTCAAAAAGGAAATCATTTAAATTGTCGAGACTGGTAAATGGTGTCCTGAGAAATTATTTAAGGAAGAGGAATATTGTGGGCTTTGGACAAAATGGTGACAAGATAGGAAGGTTATGTTTTAAGTATTCCTTTCCAAGATGGATGGTTGAACTTTTTATTTCCCAGTATGGCGAAGGTGTGGGTGAGACCATATTGAAAAACTCGAATATTGTTCCCAAAATTACAGTTAGAATAAATAGTTTAAAGGCAGATTACAAACAGGTTTGGAATAAGCTTGAAGAAAGTGGATACGACGTGGAGAGAGGTACTCTGTGCAGAGAGGCTTTGATTATAAAAAAGGGGAGCAGTATAGAGTCGAATCCGCTTTTTAAGAGGGGGTATATTACAGTTCAGGATGAAAGTTCAATGCTGGTAGCCCTTATTATGGATGTAAAAGAAAACATGACTGTGCTTGATCTCTGCAGTGCCCCGGGAGGTAAGTCCTGCCACATATCAGAATTGATGGGAGATACGGGAAAAGTATATGCCTGTGATTTACATGAAAATAAATTGGCACTTGTAAAGGAAAACGCAGATAGACTGGGAATCAAAAATATTATTTGTAATAAAATTGATGCTGAAGAATATGTGGAACAATTTCAGGGTATATCAGACAGAGTGCTCATTGACGTACCCTGTTCGGGGCTTGGAATAATCAGGAAGAAACCTGAAATCAAATGGACCAAGAATAAGAATTCTATAAATAATTTAATAAAAATACAGAGAAATATTATGATCAATGCCTCGAAATATGTAAAAAAAGGTGGAAAACTTATATATTCTACGTGTACATTAAATAAGATGGAGAATGATGAAAATATAAGATGGTTTATTGGGAAAAATCCTCAATTTAAATTGGAAAAAATAAACTGTGGAGATTTTGAAAATATAATATATAATAGAGGAGGATATATGACAATACTTCCCAGTGAAAATGTAGATGGGTTTTTTATTGCAAAAATGATAAAATATAGGTAGGTGCAATAAATGTATGTATAATATCTTTGACTTCAATATGGAAGACTTGAGAAATTGGATGAAAAATAACGGCGAAAGCCAGTTTAGGGCAAATCAGGTAATGAACTGGCTTTACAAGAAAAACCAGTGGGATTTTGATTGTATGACCAACATTCCTAAATCCTTAATTGAGAAATTGAAAGAAAATTTTTATATAGAAATTCCAGAATTGATTAAAAGCTATCGTTCAAAATTAAAAGATACTGTTAAGTTTTTATATAAATATAGAGATGGAAATGTTATAGAAACAGTAGTTATGAAATATAAACACGGTAATTCCATATGTGTTTCAACGCAAATTGGATGTAGGATGGGCTGTAAATTTTGTGCATCTACTGTGGATGGTATGGTGAGAAATCTGAGCAGTGGAGAAATATTGGCCCAGGTTTTAAAATCTCAAAGTGAAATTGGAGAGAGAATATCAAATGTAGTGTTGATGGGAAGTGGAGAACCTCTTGACAATTATGACAATGTGCTAAAATTTTTAAATATGTTAAATTGCGATTACAGCCTCAATATAGGTCAAAGACACATAACTCTTTCTACCTGTGGTATAGTGCCTAGAATAAGGCAATTGGCAGATGAAAATCTACAGATCACGTTGGCTATATCTCTGCATTCAACAGATGATGTGACTAGAAGAAAGATCATGCCTATTGCAAATAGATATTCTATAGGGGAAATAATGGATTCATGCAGATATTATATAGACAAGACAGGCAGGAGAATATCTTTTGAATATGCTTTGGTAAGTGGTGTAAATGACAGCTTGCAATGTGCTGAAAATTTAATAGGGCTGTTAAAAGGTCTTCTGTGTCATGTAAATTTGATACCTGTAAATGAAGTTAGGGAAAATGATTTTAGAAAATCTTCTCTGAATAATATAAAAGATTTCTATGACAAACTTGTTGATAATAGAGTAGAAGTTACTATAAGAAGAGAAATGGGTTCGGATATAAACGCCGCTTGTGGGCAATTGAGAAGAAGTTATATAGAATCAAAAAGGTATAGAAAGGGTGTAGAAAATGGTGGGGATCTTATCAGATGTAGGCAAAGTAAGGAAGCTAAATGAAGATTTTGCAGATTTCTATAAGGGAAAGAATTTGAATCTATATGTGATAGCGGATGGAATGGGTGGACATAATGCAGGAGAAGTTGCAAGCAGAATTGCAGTTGAGACAACTATTTCCAATATAAAAGCTAGGGAAACGGTAGATATGAAAAAGGACCTTTTGGAAGCTATAAATCTGGCAAATGAAAAGATCTATAAATTGTCGAGAAGTAATGATGAATTTGTTGGGATGGGGACAACTATAACGGCCTGTTTAGTAAGAGATATGAAGATGGTAGTAGCTAATGTAGGCGACAGTGGATGTTATATTTTAAAGTACGACGGTGTAGTAAAAATCACTAAAGATCATTCTCTTGTGCAGCAGTTGGTTGATGAAGGCAGTATAACGGAGGAGGAAGCTGCAAGTCATCCTAACAAAAATATAATAACCAGAGCACTTGGAACCAATCTATCCGTAAAAATAGATACCTTTGAGGTTGATTTGAGGGACGTCAGCAGGGTAATGCTCTGTACTGACGGTTTGTCTAATGGGGTAAATACTGATGAAATGTTTGATATAATAATGAATAACAATAACGAGGATGCATGTAAACAGTTAATTGAACTCAGCAACCTTAGAGGCGGAAAAGATAATATATCAGTTATTGTATTTGAAGGAGAGGGTAAAGATGATAGGGACGATGCTAGGAAATAGATATGAACCGTTGGAAAAAATAGGGGAAGGTGGAATGGCAGTTGTCTATAAGGCTAAGGACCACCTGTTAAATAGAAATGTAGCTGTGAAAGTTCTTAAAGAACAATTTTCCAGCGATACGGAATTTGTTGAAAAATTTAAAAGGGAAGCTACGGCAGCAGCAAGCCTTTCGGACAATAATATAGTCAATATATATGACGTGGGCAGCCAGAATGATATAAATTATATTGTAATGGAATATGTCTCAGGGAAGACACTAAAACAGATAATAAAAGAAGAAGTCAGAATACCTCCGGAGAAAACAGTAGAAATAGCTATTCAGATAGCTAAAGCCCTCAGATGTGCACATAGGAATAATATTATACATAGGGATATAAAGCCTCATAATATTCTTGTAACGGAAGATGGAATAGTAAAGGTAACGGATTTTGGAATTGCAAAAGCTTCTAATTCAGTTACTATAACCAATTCAAATAAAATAATGGGTTCTGCACATTATTTTTCTCCTGAACAGGCAAGGGGCAGCTTTGTAGATTTTAGAACGGACATCTATTCTCTAGGAATAGTAATGTATGAAATGGTTACAGGTAAAGTACCCTATGATGCAGAGAGCCCGGTGTCCATAGCGTTAAAACATATACAGGAGCCAGTGGTTCCCCCCATCAAATTGAATGAAAACGTACCGGAAGGTCTAAATAAATTGATCTTGAAGGCCGTGGAAAAGGAACCTATAAAAAGGTATCAGACCATGGATGATATGCTTGTAGATTTAAAAAAAATAGAGAATAATCAAAAGCTTAATTTGGCAGAAGATGATTTGAATGACGATATGACGAGGATAATGGATCCTGTAGATGTAAATAACAATTATAAAAATGAAGACGAGGATTATGATGAAGATGAAGTTGAGCCGGAGAAGAAAAAAAACAAGTCACCTGCCCTTGATCCGAAAAAAAAGAAAACCATACTTATAATAGCATTGATTGTGTTGATAACAGTAATAGGTGCAGTTTCAGGATATTTTGCATTCAGCAGAAATTCTTCGGAAGTTTCAGTACCCAATATAGTGGGAATGAAACAGGATCAAGCTAAGAAGTTAGTGGAAAGTAAGAAACTCAATTTTGTAGTTGGGGCGAAACAAAAAAGTGATAAACCTGCAGGTACTGTATTGGAATGTTTTCCTAAATCAGGTACTAAAGTAAAAATACATTCAGATGTGAGGGTGATTATAAGTGGAGGCAGCGATACCATGGGCGTTCCAAATGTAGTGGGTATTGATTTGGGTACTGCCAAAAGTATTATCACCAGCAGTGGTCTTAGTGTGGGCAATATTTCCTACAGATACAGCGATAATGTATCTCAAGGTCAGGTTGTAAGCCAGGATCCGGAAGCTGACTCTAAAGTGAAGAATGGTACTAAGGTGAATCTTGTAGTGAGCAAGGGACCCGAATCAAAATATGTGACAGTTCCAGACGTCTCAGGCAAGAGTATAAGTGAAGCAAAAGCCATAATGCAGGGTGCAGGCCTGAAAGTTGTGGAAAATCCAGTGGAAACTTCCGATAGAAATCAGGAGAATATGGGAGTTACAAATCAGAGTGTAGGTGCTTCAAGGCAGGTTAAAGAAGGCACTTCCGTGACTTTGACTTATTATGTATATAAACAGCCTCAAGGTGAGCAGGGAATGAACAGCAATCAGGGTTCACAGGAAGGTAATACTGGAAGCAATACTGGCAGTAATACTGCAGGCAGCGGACAGCAGAGCAGCGGCGGAAATACAGGCAGCGGCCAGCAGAGCGGTGGCCAGCAGAGCGGCGGCAGTCAGCAGGGCGGTGGCCAGCAGGGTAATAATGGAAGCGGAAACAATTCCAATAACAGCAATACAGGCAACCGCAGTAACTCAAATTACAATTACAGTGATTACAATAATTCCAGAAGATAGAATAGGCGAGGTATAAAACAATATTGAACTAGATTAGGAGAAATTATGAAGGGAATTGTAGTAAAAGGCATAGGAGGATTTTATTATATAAAAACCAAAGACAGAACAATTGAATGTAAAGCCAGGGGGAAATTTAGATACAGCGGTCTTTCCCCCATGGTTGGAGATAACGTCGATATCAGTATTGAGAGGGACCAGGGAGTTATTGATAAAATTTATCCTAGAATAAGTCAGTTAAAGCGTCCTTTAGTTGCCAATGTAACTCAGGTATTGGTGATTTTTGCATTTAATCACCCTAAAATGAATGAAGATCTTTTAAATAGAATTCTCATAAATTGTGAATACAGTGGATTAAAGATAATTGTGTGTTTTAATAAGATGGATTTGCCCAAGAATAAAGTGGAGCTTGAGCTTGTAGACAGAATAAGAAGTGTGGGTTATGAAATACTGCAGCTTGGTGCAAAAAAAGGATATGGAATTGATGCTGTCAGGGAGAAATTAAGCGGAAATGTTACAGTTCTATGTGGACCTTCTGGGGTAGGAAAATCTACTATTTTAAATTTCCTTTGTGGAAAAGAACTTATGAAAACCGGTAAAGTGAGTGAAAAATTAAACAGGGGGAAACACACTACAAGGTACAGTCAGTTGATAGAAGTTGTTGAAAAGGGGTTTCTAGTGGATACCCCTGGTTTTTCTTCACTTGATACAACTGACATACCTCCAGAAGAACTTCAATACTGTTTTCCTGAATTTATGAAATCTATAGGAAAGTGTAAATTTGCAGGATGTTTTCATTATAAGGAACCTAAATGTGCTGTTAAAAGTTCTGTGGAAAGAGGAAGTATAAGCAGTGAAAGATACAATTTCTATATTAAAGTCCTAAAAGAAATTTTTTCACATGAGAGATATTGAGTTAAATACATTTATATTAAAAAGGAGATAATACGCAATGGTAAAAATAGCACCTTCCATATTGTCGGCAGACTTTTCCAAATTGGGAGAAGAAATAAGATCTTTGGACAGATGTGGGGCGGATTTAATTCACATAGATGTGATGGATGGAAGTTTTGTACCCAATATAAGCTTTGGAGTTCCCATAGTACAGAGCATAAGAAAATGTACCAGATTGCCCTTTGATGTACATTTGATGATACGGGAACCTTCTAGGTATGTAGAGAGTTTTGCAAAAGCAGGTGCGGATATCATAACGGTTCATTTTGAAGCCGACAGTCATTTGGATAGGACGTTGAATTACATAAGGAGTTTAGGTGTGAAGACGGCAGTGGCGTTGAATCCAGCTACATTGGTAGACAATTTAAAATATCTGGTGCCTTATCTGGATATGGTTCTCATAATGTCTGTGAACCCCGGATTCGGAGGACAAAAATACATAGATTACTGTTCTAGAAAAATAAGAGAAGTGAGGGATTTAAAAGATAGATATAACAAAAACTTGATGATAGAAGTTGACGGCGGTATCTCAAAATACAATATAGGAAATGTAGTGAAAAACGGTGCGGATGTAATAGTGGCAGGTTCCGCCGTATTTAAAAATGGGAGGATAAAAGACAATATAGAAATGCTGAGAGAGGGAATTTAACGTGAAAGTGGTTATAGTATCAGGAGGAAGTGCTCCTTCAAAAAAATTGCTTGAGAGAGAACTTAATAAAGATTCAATTTTAATATGTGCTGACAGCGGCGGAAATTGCCTTTATAGGTATAACATACTGCCCAAATATCTCATGGGAGATTTTGATTCCATAGATGGAGAAGTCTTAAATTTTTTTAAATACAAAGGTTGTATTATAGAAGAATATCCCAAGGTTAAGGACTGTACAGATACCGAAATTGTAATTGACAAAGCTCTTGGACTAAAACCAGATGAAATAGTGCTGCTTGGGGTTACAGGAAGCAGAGTGGACCACCTTTTGGGAAATCTGGGTATGCTTTTGAAATGCAATTTAAGTGGAGTTAAGGCTTATATAAAAGATGAACACAATACTATTGAGCTGGTTGACAAATCCACCAGAATAGAAGGTGAAGAGGGTGAAACTTTTTCACTGTATGCCTATTGTGATGTAGTTAAAAATTTAAGTATAATAGGTGCAAAGTACAAACTTGATAACTATGACTTGAAGTTGGGTGACGGCAGGACCATATCAAATGAATTTTTGAAGAAAAGTGCAGATATAGTATTTGACAGCGGGAGACTGCTTCTGATGAAAAGCAGAGACTGAATTCGATTGACAATTGACAGCTGACAATTGTCAATTGAAAATGTGGTAACAATAATGCTGTTTGGTGCATATAATAGTATAGAGCAATTTTTAAGGTATAATGATGTGAAAAAGAGGGGACTCAGAAGAAGAACAAAGAAAAAAATTGGATTAGTAGCTTTGTCCATAGGTGTGGGATTTTTGATGACAGTTATTATTCCCATATGGGGATGGATAATAGCTGCAGGTGCTGGATTGATTTATTGTGGATGGTATCTAATAGAACATCATAAATAAGGAGGTAATTTGATGAAAATTATTGCATTTAAACTTCCAGGTATCCTGTCTGCAATTATAAAATTTTTTACCAGGAGAAAATGATCTCGTATTTATAATAAACACAAGACGCAAAAAATGCAATTGTAACTAAACAACTGCATTTTTATTTTTATATGGCACGTTTAACCTTTCCTGAACGAAGACATCTCGAACAAACATGTATAGTTTTTGGTGTACCATTGACTATAGCTTTGATTTTTCTTATATTCGGAGACCAAGTTCTTTTGGATTGACGGTGTGAATGGCTGTATTGTACTCCAAACGCAACACCTTTACCACATATATCACATTTTCTTGACATTGTAAACACCTCCTTAAGAGTTTTACATGATTCAAACATAAATTATTTTACCACAGAACATGTGATACATGCAAGGGTTGGTTAAAGTTTAAGTATTGGCTTGAATAGTAAAATGCCTTTATGGTATTATAAAATATGATATTGAAAGAGGAGGTTTTTAAATGATAGGCAGTATCGATAAGGAAAATGGATATATAGATTATTCAGAAGAAGTAGTTGCCAATATAGTTGGATTATCCACCATGGAATGTTATGGTGTAGTGGGAATGGCTTCTAAAAGTGCTAAGGATGGTTTTTGGGAATTGATAAAAGGTGAAAATTTAAGTAAAGGGGTAAAAGTTCGCTCTAAAAATAATGAATTGATCATAGAACTGCATATAATTGTAGAGTATGGAACAAAGATATCTGTAATTGCAAATAACATAATACAAAAGGTAAAATACAACCTGGAGAACTATACAGGACTTAAGGTATCAACTATTACAGTGAATGTTCAAGGTGTTAGAGTCTAGGGAGGTAACTTGTAAAAATGGGATACTTAAATATAGATGGGCAGATTTTTTACAATATGGTTGTAAATGCCAGTAATAAACTAGAGGAAAAAAAGGATTTTGTGAATTCATTAAATGTATTTCCAGTACCTGACGGTGATACGGGTACGAATATGTCCATGACGCTTAGAAATGCGGTATTGGAAATAGCTGATGTAAATGAAAAATCCATAGATGTAATTGGAAAACAGCTGGCCAAAGGTGCACTCATGGGGGCCAGAGGAAATTCTGGAGTTATACTTTCTCAGATATTTAGGGGTATAGCTAAGGGTGTTGAAGGCAGTGCCCAGGTGGATTCCGCAGGATTTGCAAATGCGCTTGAGGAAGGGGCAAAATTTGCCTATAAGGCAGTTATGCGTCCTACGGAAGGTACTATATTGACTATCATAAGGGCTGCCGGCGAAAATGCAGTAAAATCAAATGAAAAGGATATAACTGTACTCTTGGAAAAAGTGTGTGATTACAGCAAGAATGTCCTTGATAAAACTCCGGATATGCTTCCAGTATTGAAAAAGGCAAAAGTGGTGGATTCCGGTGGCATGGGTCTTCTTATCATACTTCAGGGAATGTATGAAGCTTTGAAAAACCATATGAAAGGTCTTCATTTGAAGGAAATCAACGGTGCAAAGATTCAATCTGCGGCTAAAAATTTGGGCAAACAGGATATAAAATATGGGTATTGCACGGAATTTATCATACATTCTCGAAAATCAGACATAGATGATTTTAAGAATAAGCTGAAAAAAATTGGAGATTCTATGGTGGTGGTAAAAGATGATGACATAATAAAAGTTCATATTCACACCAACGATCCGGGATGGGTTTTGTCACAGTCAGTTAAATTAGGAGAATTGTCTAAAATAAAAATAGATAATATGAGAGAGCAGCATAGACATATTTTAAATATAGATGATTTTAGAGAAAATTCACCTGCGGAAAAAGAGCAGGGGGAGGAAGAGCATGAACAGAAAACTGAGCCCAAAAAATATGCATTTATTTCAGTGTCCGTAGGAGAGGGCATCAACGGCATATTCAAGGATTTGGGAGTCGACTACGTAATAGAAGGCGGTCAGACTATGAACCCGAGTACGGAAGATATATTAAATTGTATAAATGTGATAAACGCAAAGAATATATTTGTACTGCCTAATAATAAAAATGTAATTATGGCAGCTAACCAGGCCGCAAAGCTTTCGGATAAAACAGTAAGGGTAATATCTACTAAAACTATACCACAGGGAATTACTGCAATAACGGCTTTTAATTCGGATGTGGATTTGGATGAAAATGTAAATGCCATGGAAGAAGCAATGACTACGGTGACTACAGGTTCGGTGACTTTTGCAGTAAGAGATACAAATGTAGATGAAAAAGATATAAAGCAGGGAGATATACTGGGGCTTATTGAAGGTAAAATAAACAAAGTTGGGAAAGACAAATTTCAGGTATGCAGTGATATCATAGATGAAATGATAGGGGATGACAGCGAACTCATAAGTGTATACTATGGTGATAAATGCAATGGGGAGGAGGTAAATAATTTTGTCAAAAAACTTGAGAAAAAATATGAAGACATGGATATACAGTGTTACAACGGGAAACAGCCCCTTTATTATTTCATAGTATCTGTTGAATAAAAAAAGCCCTTGGGCTTTTTTTACTTTTAATTTATTAAAATGCAGTATAGGAAACAGGTGAATATTTTATGGATGTATACGATAATATAAAGAGTATAAAAGGGGTTGGAACTGTAACGGCTAGAAATTTAAACAGGTGTTTTATATTTAGCATATTGGATTTGCTTCTGTATTTTCCAAGGGATTACGAGACGATTTCCAGCTGCTCAAATTTGAAAAGTGGAAGTACTGGAAAAGTTATAGTAAACTGTAAAGTCAAAAATATATGTAGAAATATCAGGACTAGAACTGGAAAAATTATTTCCACGGTGATATTTCAAGGTGAGAATACGGTTTTTAAAGGAAGATGGTTTAACCAGCCGTATATGAAGAACAAATTTAAAATGGACGGCAGATACAGGGTAATGGGAAAAATTCAGAAATTTAAAGGACAGATTTATATGGAAAACCCTGTTCTTGTAAATGGCTGCAAGTCGAATGGTACGGAAGAGAAGATAATACCCATATACCCTTTAAAGTCGGGCATAAATAATAATACATTTATAAAACTTATATCTGAGGTACTCAGTCAAATAAGTATACAGGAAAACCTCCCAAGGTGGATAATTGACAAATATAGATTCTGCAGTTTGGATAGGGCGGTACGCATAATACATGCTCCTGCCGATTTGGAGCAGTTAAACCAGGGAAAGAAAAGGCTTAAGTTTCAGGAACTTTTTACATATTCCCTCAAAATATTGATGCTTAAATACAGCTTTATGAACAAAAGGGGAATAGCCTTTAAAATTTCCCCGGAATTGAAGGAATTGAAAAAAGAAATTCCCTATGAGCTAACTGATTCCCAAAATAAGGTCATAAGAGAAATATTGATTGATGAAAAAAGGCGGTTTCCCATGAACCGGCTTCTGCAGGGAGATGTAGGGAGCGGTAAAACCATAGTGGCCCTCATAGCTGTATTCAATGTGGTAAAAAACGGATATCAGGCGGTACTAATGGCTCCTACGGAGATATTGGCTAAGCAGCATTATACAAGTGCCAAAAAATTTTTGAAAAAATTCAGGGTAAATGTAAAGCTGCTTTGTGGAAGTACTGCCGCTAAAGACAAAGATGAGATAAAACATGAGTTGAAGCTGGGAAAAATAGATTTGCTGATAGGTACCCATGCGTTAATTCAGGAAGATGTGCAGTTTAAAAAGCTGGGAATGGTGGTTACGGATGAACAGCATAGATTTGGGGTTATGCAGAGGAGCAAACTTACCAACAAGGGGGAAAATGTAGATGTGCTCGTTATGACAGCCACACCTATTCCTAGAACTCTGAGCCTGTACTTATATGGAGATTTGAATGTATCCACCATAGATGAGCTACCTGCGGGAAGACAGAAGATAAATACCTATTATAGAGATAGGAATTCCAGAGATAAGGTGTATAGATTTGCCCTTGATGAGATAAAAAAAGGAAGGCAGGTATATGTAGTATGTCCATTGGTGGAGGAAAATGATCAGCTGGATTTGAGTTCGGTGGAAGATGTCTATGAAGAACTTAAAGAAAAATATTTTAAAAATATTCCGATGGATATATTATACGGAAAAATGTCCTCCAAGGACAAGGAAAATACTATGAATAGATTTAAAAAGGGTGAAATTAAGGTAATGGTGTCCACTACTGTCATAGAAGTGGGTATAAATGTGCCCAATGCGGCGGTGATGATAGTTGAAAATGCGGAGAGATTTGGTCTTGCACAACTTCACCAACTGAGAGGAAGAGTGGGCAGGGGAAAATATAAATCCTACTGTATATTGATTGCAGATATTAAAAATGACATAATAAGAAAAAGAATGGAAATAATGGAATCCAGCAATGATGGTTTTTTTATTTCAGAAGAGGATTTAAAATTAAGAGGGGCAGGAGAAATTTTTGGACTTAAACAGCATGGTGAAGATGAGCTGGTTTTATCAAATTTAGTGGATGATATAGATATATTTAGGAGGGCTAATTTAGAGGCTAAAAGACTTTTGAAAAGTTCAGATCCGGAAGATATAAGAATCAGGAATGAAATACAGAAAAAATTGAAGAGAACTTCAAGATTCATAAGTTTCAATTAACTTATATGAATATATAGGCAAATTTTGAATAATGCAAATATATATGTTAAAATGTTAGGGAATAAATAATATATATGGAAAAATCAAATAGGAGGAAGTTTTATGAGAATAATTTCAGGCCTTGCTAAAGGAAGAAAATTATTGTCTCCTGAAGGATACGATGTTACAAGACCTACTTTGGACAGAGTCAAAGAATCTATGTTTAATATAATTCAAAGTAGAGTTTACGGTTCTAATGTATTGGATTTGTTTGCAGGGACGGGAAGCCTTGGGCTTGAGGCTGTGAGCCGTGGAGCCAAAAAATGCTTTCTGGTTGACAGAGATAGGGATACATTTTCCTGCCTCCAAAAAAATATAGAAAATCTGGGATTTATGCCAAAATGCAGTGCTATGAATATGGATTCCTACAGGGCTCTTGAAAAATTAGGCAGGGCAGAAGAGGTATTTGATATAATATTTATTGATCCTCCTTATAAAAAGGAGATGATTCCACCAGCGGTGGAATCCATTGAAGAGAAAGGCCTATTGGCGCAGGATGGAATTATAGTTACTAAAATCAATACTGATGAAAAAATGTATGTGGGAACTGATGGCATAATTTTAACAGATCACAGAAAATATGGAAAAACTACCCTAGGTTTTTATGAATACGAGGAGGATTAATTTAACATGAACAAGGCAATATGTCCAGGAAGTTTTGATCCTATAACTAATGGACATTTAGATATAATAAACAGATCAGCTAGAGTATTTGATGAAGTGACAGTGGGAGTACTTATTAACCCTGAAAAGAAAGCACTGTTTAATGTGGATGAAAGAGTTAACCTGATTAAGAGGGTAGTAAAAAATATACCTAATGTGAAGGTTGAAAGCTTCAGCGGGTTGTTGATAGATTTTATGAAAGAGAAAAAAATTAAAGTTATAGTGAAGGGACTTAGAGCCGTATCGGATTTTGAATATGAATTTCAGATGTCACTTATGAACAAGAAACTCAATCCCGATATAGAGACCGTATTTATGATGTCAAGTGCCATGAATTCATTTTTAAGCTCTTCATCGGTGAAACAGGTGGCTATGTTTGGCGGATGCATAAGAGGCCTGGTTCCTGAAGAGATAATACCTGATATTGTTAAAAAAATAGATGAGGTGCATAAAAATTATTAATTGACTTTAGGGGGAGAAAATGATGGATGCTATTAAACTTTTGGAATACCTTCAAGAAATTATGGATACTTCTGCTAGGGTTCCTATGACGGGAAAGGTCATGGTAAATAAGAAAGAAATTCAGGAAGTATTGGATAAGATAGTCAACTGTCTTCCCAGTGAGTTAAAAAAAGCACAGTGGATAGTTGAGGAAAAGAATAAAATCTTGACTGAAGCCGTGCAAGAAGCGGATAATATAAAAAAAGAAAATCTGAATTTGTTGAGAAAGCAGATAGAAAATCATGATATTACCAAAGAAGCAAATATGAGGGCGCAGGAAATAATTTCATCTGCACAAAAAAATGCCAAAGCAATAAGGCTGGGAGCCAGGGATTATGCAGATGAAATGCTGAACCAGCTGGACGGAGAGATAACGGATAAAAGCAACGAATTTTTGACAAACTTGAAACTGGAATTCCAGAAGACATTAAATGATTTAGAGGGAAAGATAGATTTAAAGACCGATTCTATAAGGGAAAATATAAAGGAACTAAGGGATATGAAATAATTTCACCGCCTTAAATAGCAGCCAGGGCAATATGAGCAGGGCTAAAAGAACTATAAATATACTGCTTGGTCCTCCTGTAATTTTATAATAGGGCAAAAATGTTTCCTCTGACAATTTGCCGGAGAATAAAGTATAGATTGAGAAACTCAATATGGAACATATAATCCCCTGAAATATTTTACCAACAACATATTTTTTCATGGATATTTTAAATTTGTAAGTAAAAGAGTAGACCTGCGATACAATTGAAGCACCGCTGAAAGTAAATAAAAAGCTTACAATAATAATTTTTAAAGTGAGTGAAGCAGTGGAGGATGATATCAAATTGCATCCGTTGGTCATTTCTATCATTCCGAGAATTGATCCCTCTATTATATCACATGAAATTCCCGTAATTTTTGATATCTGCTGCATTAACAAGTTAAATAAAAAATTGTTTTTTAAAATGTTATTCACAACGGAAAATATAATTACAAATCCTCCTATGGACATGCAATTTTTTATTGCATTTTCAATGCTGCCTTTGAGTACTTTTCCGATATTTTGACGGGCATACACATGCTTTTTACCCTGAACGGGAACTCTGTACGGCTTTCTGGAAGGTATTAAAAATCCCATTATCAGGCATGAAAGCAGATTGGATAAAAGAAGTATATATCCTATGCTGGAATTATTAAGCATTGAAATACCAACGGAACCAAGTACAAATAAAGGACTGGCATTAGAAGCTATATTTAAAAGCCTTTCACAGGTAGGCAGATCTATTAGTTTTTTTCCATGCAGTTCACAGGCGTATTTTGCACCTAGAGGATATCCGCAGAGCATGCTTATTATCAATACGAAACTGCAGTTGACTGGAAGTTTTAAGGGCTTGCAGAGGAATTTTCCCATTACTCTGGAATATATGTACACTCCGTCATAGGATAAAATTATATTTGATACAACCAAAAATGAGAACAAAGATGGGAATACCTTATAGAAAAATAGGAGAGCACCGGTTATCACACCATCTATGCATATTTTGGGAGTTAATATAATCTGCCCTATTAAAATAGTACATAATATAGTTATGAGAATGTTTACGTTCTTTATGCAGAAACATAAAATAAGTACTATGGCGAATATTAAAAGATAAAATAAAATAATCAATGACAGCTACCTACTTTCTAAAAACTTTTGACTAACATATATGCCTTAATAAATTATATTTATAAAGTGGGAGGCTTATTCTAAATTTTATATTATGATTGGGCTTTTGATATAATCGTAGTTGAAAGGTATATTTTTATTTAAGAGACTGTAGGCATTGGTGGCTAGAGTGTCCATTTTCAAGATTTGGCCTGCTCTTTGCGGCATTTTTGTATAGATGGGAAGATGGGAATTCTCTTTAATGGCTCTTAAAATTTTTTTGCCACTGCTGTTGAAACCAAGTACTCTAATATAAGGACATGTATTTTTTCTCAAACTGTCCGTGTCAAAGTGGTCAAACCCTAGAAAAAATTGACACAATATTCTGCTTATTCTGCTGTAGGTGTATCTTTTGGTTTTGGATGATTCTATGATGCCTTTATAGGAATGATTATTTTTTATTGCATTGAAAATTCTATTTTCAATGCCTTCTGATACATCTGGAAGTTTTTTTAAACTTTCTCCATTAAAAAAGTATTTGTATTTTAAATAAGGTACCATAAAGTCTTCAAAAGTAAAGTCATATCCTGAGCAATTCATTCTTTTTAAGGTTGAAAATACACTGCAGGGCAAATTGTTTCTTAAATCATCAAAATTACCTTTTTCCCTTATGAAATTTCTAATGGAAGATGAACTGGAGAAATTATCCTCAATATTTAGGCTGTTGTAAGAACTTCCAATTCTTTTAATACAGACGGGAGTAATATTGCTTTTAAGTCTTGCCAGACTTTTGCAGTATTCAATTGCGAGAATATTGTTGGGTGAGGAAAGTATTTTTTCCAGGCTGCACTTCCCAGATTCAAGATTGTTTCTACTGTGGAAAAATTCAATCAGCGCATTGCTTCTGGCCTGGGGGAAAGATATGCCTGAAGATAAGTTTTTCTTTAAAGTATACCTGAATTCTTCTGGTTCCGAAGATAGTATCTTACCTATTGATTTTAAAAGTTGAATGTCATCACATTCGCTTCCAAAACACAGATTTTTAACTATGCCTAGGTTCTCCAGGAGACTGACAGCGCCAAATGCAAAAAATTCTGCAGAAGACAGACTGTAGAGTACAGGAAGTTCTATAACCAGGTCAATTCCGTTTAAAAGTGCCAGCCTGGTTTTTGCCCATTTATCTATAATGGATGGGATACCTCTCTGGACAAAATTTCCACTTATTACTGCAATTATACCATCACATCCAGTTATGGATTTTGATTTTTCAATATGGTACCTGTGCCCATTGTGAAGGGGATTGTATTCTGCTATTATTCCTGTAATATTCATTGAAGTTTCCTTTCTATTATAGTATTCTATTTATTGAAATATAAAGACTATCATACTAATACATTATAATCCATTAAAGAAATTTTACATATGTATTTATCAAAAAGTTTTATTAAAAGTTTTAAATTTGATAATTTTTAATTGAAAAATACAGTTAAAAAGGATTATAGTATAATTGTATCTAGTCTTATATTACATAATCAATTTTGAAGGGAGAGTCAAAGATGAAATTAATGGATCAAATATGGAATATGGCAAGGGCCAACAAAAAAAAGATTGTACTTGCAGAAGGTGAGGAGGAAAGAACTCTCAAGGCTTGTAAAAAAATAATAGGTAACGGTATTGCCAATATAGTTTTAGTAGGAAATGAAAATACTATAAGGGAAAAAGCATCAAAACTAGGAGTGAATTTAGATGGGATTGAAATAGCGGATCCACAGACTTCAAACAAACTTCAAACTTATGTTAATGAATTTTATGAGTTGAGAAAGAAAAAGGGAATAACGCTGGAAAAGGCGGACAAAATAGTAAGAGATCCCATATATTTTGCTACAATGATGGTTAAACTTGGAGATGCAGATGGACTTGTTTCAGGTGCCGTACATACTACCGGAGATCTTTTGAGACCCGGCCTTCAGATAGTTAAAACGGCTCCAGGGGTACCTATAGTTTCAAGTGTTTTTATAATGGGAGTTCCAAATTGTAAGTACGGCGATAATGGACTGCTTTTATTTGCTGATTGTGCAGTAAATCCATGCCCGGATGAAAACCAATTGGCTTCCATTGCAGTGAGCACGGCAGAGACGGCAAAAAAATTATGCGGGATGGATCCAAAGGTTGCAATGCTTTCATTCTCAACTAAAGGAAGTGCAAAACACGATTTAGTTGATAAAGTGGTAAATGCTACTAAAATAGCCCAGAAAGCTAGACCTGATTTAAAAATAGATGGAGAATTGCAGCTGGATGCAGCTATAGTGCAGGATGTCGCAAATTTGAAAGCACCTGGCAGCGATGTTGCCGGAAAGGCAAATGTACTTGTGTTCCCGGATATTCAAGCAGGAAATATAGGATATAAACTTGTGCAGAGATTTGCCAAGGCTGAAGCAATAGGACCTATAACTCAGGGATTTGCAAAACCAATAAATGATTTGTCCAGGGGATGCAGTTTTGAAGATATAGTAAATGTTGTAGCAGTGACAGCCGTTCAGGCTCAGGGTTAGAAAACTTATCTGGCGAGAAATAATTGATTTTAATTTAGCTATATATTAGGAGGATGTTTGAAATGAAGATATTAGTAATGAACTGTGGAAGTTCATCATTAAAATATCAGCTCATAGACATGAAAGATGAAAAAGTTCTGGCAAAGGGACTTGTAGAGAGGATCGGAATAGATGGCTCTATTTTAACTCATAAGGTCAATGACCAGAAACATATCGTAAAACAGCCTATGAAAGATCATAAAATTGCAGTGAAATTGGTTCTTGACGCCCTTGTAGATAAGAAATACGGTGTTATAGGCAGTATGTCAGAGATATCTGCAGTGGGGCATAGAATTGTTCATGGCGGTGAGAAATATGCAAGATCCGTACTTATAGATGAAAAAGTTATGAAAGCCATTGAGGATTGCATACCACTGGCACCATTACATAATCCACCCAACATAGTAGGGATAAATGCCTGCAGGGAATTGATGCCAAATACGCCTATGGTTGGTGTATTTGATACCGCTTTTCACCAGACAATGCCAAATTATGCTTACATTTATCCGCTTCCCTACGAACTGTATAAAAAATATAAAATTAGAAAGTATGGATTTCACGGTACTTCTCATAGATTTGTTTCCATGGAAGCTGCCAAGCTGATGGGAAGAGACATAAAAGATCTCAAGATCATAACTTGTCATCTCGGAAATGGAGCCAGCATATGTGCAGTGGATAAGGGCAAATCGGTTGATACCAGCATGGGATTCACACCGCTTGCAGGACTTGCAATGGGAACTAGATGTGGAGACATAGATCCAGCTGTAATACCGTATTTAGTAAATACGGCGGATATGTCTATAAACGATATAGATGTTCTCATGAACAAGAAATCCGGAATATTGGGAGTATCGGGAGTTAGCAGTGATTTCAGGGATGTGGAGAGTGCAGCTAATTCTGGAAATGAAAGGGCAAATCTGGCGTTAAATTTATACTACCACAGAGTTAAGTCCTTCATAGGAGCTTATGCCGCAGTCCTAAATGGTGTAGATGCCCTGGTATTTACAGCTGGACTTGGAGAAAATTCAGCTACCAGCAGAGCTGCCATCTGCAGCGGGCTTAGCTATCTTGGAATTAAGATAGATTCAGAGAAGAACAACATAAGAGGAAAGGCACAGGAAATAAGCACTCCTGATTCAAAGGTTAAGGTATTTGTAATACCTACAAATGAGGAACTTATGATAGCTAGGGATACAAAAGAAATAGTGGAAAATAGTAGAAAATAAAAACTTGACTTTTAATGCTCATCTCTATATAATAAATTGTGGCTAATGTGTAGAGGTGAGTATTATGGAATTAAATATATCAGAATTACTTGACAGAGATGTATTGTCAAGAGAACTTGAACTTAAAGTAGAAGAGAAGGGTTTTTACTACGGCGGCGAGTACATAGGATTATTAAAACCTATGGATTTGAAAGGAACTTTAAGCAAAGAGGGAGATATTTTTATATTAGCCGGGAAATTGCAGTGTTTGCTGCAGCTCACTTGTTCCAGGTGTTTCGAAAAATTTCCATATGCTGTAAACATACCGATTTTCGAGAAATTTGCCAATAATTCAGGTGGAGATGAGGAAATCATCCTCCTAGATGGCGGTGTCATAGATATTACAGAGGTATTGGAAAACAATATTATATTGAACCTGCCAATTAAAAGGCTTTGCAAAGAAGATTGCAAGGGTTTGTGTCAAAAATGTGGTACCAATTTGAATTATTCTGAGTGTCATTGCAGAGATGACGATATTGATCCACGATTGGCGAAATTAAAAGACGTTTTTACAAAAGCTTAGCAGGAGGCCAGTCAGCTTCAGCAGTGGGATGAATATTTATTTTGGCACTTTGGCTATTTAGTTATGTTAAGTTTCAGTGATTAAGGAGGTGTTTACTGTGGGAAATCCAGCTAGAAAAACTTCAAAAGCAAGAAAACATTCTAGAAGAGCACAGACTTTTAAATTGAATTTACCTAATTTGGTTGAGTGCCCTCAATGTCATGAAATGAAACTTGCCCATAGAGTATGTAAAAATTGTGGATATTATAAGGGTAAAGAAGTTATTTCAACTGAAAATTAGTAGAGTGATTCCCAAGTTCAGATGTCAGATAAACATGGGAATAACTTATCCGAATTTGATATATAATTTGATATATTTAATGTGTATATTGTGAATTGAATTTAGCTTTTAACAGCCTTCGGATAAAAGAAAGTCTTGAGGCTTTCTTTTTTTATATAATAGTAGATTGTCGATGGCATAGGAGGTAAAGTGTATGGTAATTGCTGTAGATGGGATGGGGGGAGATTTTGCACCTTCAGCTGTAGTTGAGGGAGTGGTTGGAGCTGTCAAGGAAGAAAATATAGATGTAATAATAACTGGTAAAGAACAAAAAATCAGGGAGGAATTATCCAAATACAGTTATCCTGAAGGCAAGATAAGTATTTTAGACACTCCTGAAATTATAACTACTGAAGAAGCACCTGTTATGGCAGTTAGAAGAAAAAAGAATTCGAGTTTAGTTAAAGCGCTGACTCTTGTAAAGGAACATAAGGCAGATGCTGTTGTATCTGCAGGGAGCACGGGAGCGTTCATGGCAGGTGCTACCTTGATTGTAGGGAGAATTAGAGGAATTGACAGGGTGGCTCTGGCACCTATTGTACCAGGTAAAAATGGAAGCTTTATGATTATAGATGCAGGGGCTAATGTGGACTGCAAGCCTCAGTATTTACTGCAGTTTTCACTTATGGGTAAAATATATCTGGAAAATGTTTTGAAAAGAAAAAACCCGTCTATAGGACTTGTAAATATAGGGGTGGAAGAAGAAAAAGGGAATGAACTGACTAAAAATGCCTATGGTATTTTAAAAAAAATGGATTTCAATTTTGTTGGCAATGTGGAGCCAAGAGACATTCCAACGGGGAATGTAGATATATTGGTCTGTGATGGAATGATTGGAAATACTGTTTTAAAAATGTATGAGGGTGTAGCTGTAAATTTATTTGCCATGTTGAAAGATGGGATCATGAAATCCTTTAAGAATAAAGTGGGAGGTCTTATATTAAGACCGGTTTTCAGTGAAATCAAAAATAAGATGGACTATTCCGAATATGGAGGTACTGCATTTCTGGGTTCAAAAGGTATATGTATAAAGGCTCACGGAAGCTCCAGCGGAAAAGCATTTAAAAATGCCATAAAGAGAGCGCTTGATTGTTATTATAATAATGTTGTGGATAAGATAAAATCTGAAGTGGAGAAAATACCTAAAATTGAAGGCAATAATATAAAGAAGTGAAGTTTACAGCTGTTTATTGTTGACGATACATAAGTTATGTAATATTATTTAGGTATAAAAATTTTTGGAGGTGGAATTATGGTTTTTGAAAAAATACAAAAAATAATATCTGAACAACTTGGAATAGATCCGCAGGAAGTAAAATTGGAATCATCTTTTGTTGACGATTTAGGTGCCGATTCACTTGATGTGGTTGAACTCATCATGGCTTTGGAAACAGAATTTGACTTGGAAATACCTGATGAAGAGGCTGAAAAAGTTAAAACTGTGGGAAATGTAGTTGATTACATAAAAGCTCATACTGATGAGGAATAGAGCAAGTGTTTTTAAAGTCCCGTTTAGCATACGGGACTTTAAGTTTCAAGAGAAGCAGCAAAAGGAGAAATATAAATGGGTGAAAAAGTAGATTATATTGAAAGTGTAGAAAGAAAATTAGATATACATTTTAAAAATAGGGAATTGATTGAAATAGCATTAACCCATAGTTCTTATGCCAATGGTAGAAAAGATATAAAATTTAATGAAAGACTGGAATTTTTGGGGGATTCCGTACTACAGCTTTGCATATCGGAATATTTGTTTTTAATGTATAAGGATAAACCTGAAGGAGAACTTACCAAAAAGAGATCTCTTATAGTCTGTGAAAATTCCCTCTATGAGGTAGCCAAGAGGTGGGATATAGGGAGATATATAAGGATGAGTAAAGGTGAAGAGATCACAGGAGGTAGGGAGAGAACTTCTATACTGGCAGATTGCGTGGAGGCCATTATTGCAGCGGTTCATGTGGAGTTTGGATACGAAGTGGCTAGAAAATTTATCATTGATAATTTTAAGGATGTTATAAAAAAGGCTATGGAAAATAAAATAATATTGGATTATAAAACAAAACTTCAGGAAATTCTTCAAAAAAATGGGGATGTATCCATAGATTATATACTTGTGAAATTTGACGGCCCACCTCACAGGAGAAAATTTTATACTGAAGTGTGTATAGATAATAAAGATGTGTTAGGCAAAGGTGTAGGTTATAGTAAAAAAGAATCGGAGCAGAATGCCGCCCATAATGCTTTGAGTAATCTGCAGCTGAAAAGTTAATTGTAGATACAGAAATTTTCACGACTTCGGATAGAAATATATTATAAGGAGAGTGGATATTATGAAAAAAAAGACCAGGGATAGAATGACTAGGGCACTTGTGGTTTTTGTAGTGTTTATATTTATACTGGGATTATTGCCGATGCTTTTTAGATAGGGAGTGTCTATTTTATGTTTTTAAAGACTATTGGTATGAAAGGCTTTAAATCCTTTGCGGATAAGACAGAACTGGTGTTTAACGATGGAATTACTTCTATTGTAGGTCCAAATGGAAGCGGAAAAAGTAATATTTCGGATGCAGTCAAGTGGGTGCTTGGGGAACAGAGCATAAAAAATTTGAGAGGGGGAAAGATGGAGGATGTGATTTTTGCCGGAACTCAATTTAGGAAACCGGTGGGATTGTGTCAAGTTTATCTTACCCTTGATAATACTGATAGGAAACTTCCTATAGATTATTCTGATGTCACTATTTCAAGAAGACTTTATAGATCTGGAGAGAGCGAATACTATATAAATAATACACAGTGCAGGCTAAAGGATATAAATGAACTTTTTATGGACACAGGTATAGGGAAAGAGGGCTATTCCATAATAGGGCAGGGTAATATAGAGTCTATTTTAAACGGCAGGCCGGAGTACAGGAGATATGTTTTGGAGGAAGCAGCTGGGATTGTAAAATTTCGCTGGAGAAAAGAGGAATCAGAAAAAAAACTGGAAAGCACTCATGAGAATTTGTTGAGGATAGGAGATATTTTAGAAAGTTATGAGGAAAGACTGGAACCTCTCAAAAATGAAAGGGAAAAGGCAAATGAATTTTTGAGACTTTCTGGGAAACTGAAAGAAATGAGAATAAACCTTCTGGTTCATTCTATTGAAAAGTTAAGGGAAAAAATAAATAGAATAAAAGAATCCACAGACCATACCAAACGTGACACCGGCAAGTTAAATTCAGAATTTGCCGAGTTAAAGTTAAAAGTGACACGATGGAATGAACAAATGGAAAACTTTAACAGGGAAAATTCTACTTATAGAAAAAATTATTATAAAAATAAAGAGTGTGTTCAGAAAATAGACAGCAGTATAAAATTGTTGGCACAGCAAAAAAATAACATAGAAAAAACTTTGGAGAAGGCTGTGCTGGAGCTGGATAAGATAAAAAGTAAGCAAACTGAAAATATAAACCAGAGCAGTATACAGGCTGCTGATATTTCTAAGCTAAAATTGGACGAAAAGGAAATAGACACAGAACTAAAAGAACATTATGATATTGTAAAAAAAATTGAAAAAAATATAGTTGAAAGAGAGAAAAAATATAGAGCCCTGAAGGAAAATGAAATAGAACATTTGAGAAATATATCTGGATTGAAAAATAATATAATTTCAATTGAAAAAGATATAGGCGATATGGGAGAAAAGATTCAAAATATAAGGAATTCCTGTAAAAGTTATGGCGATTCTGTAAAAATTAATTCCAGTACGAAAGATATTATGCTTTCCAAAATAGAGGATATAAAAGGTAATATTAAAAAATATAAAACTGCTGTTGATGAAAGCAGAAGAAAAAATATCAAATTAAATAAAATTTTTTTATCTCAACAGAAAAACCTGAGTGAATTAAATACAACTTATAGTAAGTTGGAGGCAAACTATGCCATGCTTGTCAATTTTGAAGAACACTATGAGGGTTATAATAGAACTGCAAGATCGCTTATGATGGAAATAAAAAAAGGTAAATTAGATGTTGGTGAAAATGATTGTTTCCTGGTGGGTGAAGTCATAAATCTACAAAAAAAATTTGAAATATGTATAGAGATTGCCCTTGGAGGTGCCATATCCAATATAATAACTAAAAATGAAAATATGGCCAAATTTCTTATAAATTATTTGAAAAAAAACAGGCTGGGCAGGGCCACATTTTTGCCTCTTACTACAATCAAGGGCAGAAAGATATTGAATACAGACAGGTTTAAAAATATAAAGGGATATGTAGGTATTGCCAGCGAACTTTTAGAATGCAGAAGTGGATTTAGAGCTGTTATGGATTATATGTTGGGAAGGACGATAATTTGCACTGACATGAACAGTGCTCTTGGGATAGCTAAATCGTGTGGATACAGGTTTAAGATAGTGACTCTTTTGGGGGATGTTGTAAACCCTGGAGGTTCTCTTACAGGCGGCAGTATCAAAAGGAGAAGTAATAACATAATAGGAAGGAAAAGAGAGACAGCTGAAATTTCTGAAAATATGAAAGATATACGTGCTAAGATTGAGAATTTAAATGATAAGATGGAAGATAATAAAAAAGTAATTGATGGGAATAATAAAAATATTTTGACTTTGAAAGATAAAATTTATGATGAAAATATAGAGATGACTAAGATGCAGGGCAAGCTGGATGGCATAAAAAGGGAAAATTCAAAATTACTTGAGAATGTAAAGATATCCAATAGGGAAGTCGATAGAATTTCTAAAGATATTGATACCAATAAAGGCAAATTACAGAAAGAGAAAATGAATTTGGAAATGCTTTACAAAAAACAGGCAGAGGATAATAAAAATATTTCGCAAATAGAAGGGGAATTGGAGAAGAATAAGAAAGACTCTCAAGATAAGATGGGAAAACTTACCCAGCTAAAAATAAAAAAGGCAAAGATTGATGAGAATATTTTAAATAGATCACAGGAGCTGAAAAGACTGGCAGGTGAAAGAGACGAACTGGAATTAAAAAAATCAGGCATAGGAAAAGAAATTGAAAATTGTAGAAAAAATATACATATTTGTGAATTAAAGAAGGCTGACAATTTAAAGAATATAGATAGTGTGAAGCTGAAAATAGAGAAGATCAAAGACTCTGTAAAATCAAACAGTTTGGAGATTACAAGATTAAGGAACAGTGTAAAAAAGCACAATGATAAATTGGAAGATCTGGCACTTGTGATAAATAAGAAAGAACAGGGAATTCACAGAATGCAATTATCTCTTGCTAAGCTTTCGGAAGAAGAAAGAAATATGAGTTTAAAGTTGAAAGATGATCTGGAAATTACCTATGAAGATGCCCTGAAGTATAAGAAGGATATAGACAATTTGAACAGGTATAACAGGGAAATACTGGATTTAAAAAATGCTGTTTCAGGACTTGGAACAGTCAATTTGGGAGCTATAGAGGAATATGATTCTCTGAAGGAAAAAACAACATTTTTGAGTTCTCAAAGGAATGATCTCGTAAAGTCAAAAGGTGAACTTGAAGATGTGATAGACATGATGACTAAAAAAATGAAGGCTCTTTTTAAAGAAAATTTTAGTAAACTGAGGAAAAATTTCAATTTCATTTTTAGAGAACTATTTGATGGTGGAAGTGCGGATCTGGTGCTTGTAGATGGTGATGAACTCACTTCAGACATAGATATAACGGTCCAGCCCCCGGGAAAAAAACTTCAGAATATAAATCTTTTGTCAGGAGGTGAAAAAGGATTATCTGCCATAGCGCTGCTGTTTGCAATACTCAAGCTCAAGCCAACCCCCTTTTGCATATTGGATGAAATAGAGGCGGCACTGGACGAGGCAAATGTAGTTAGATATGCAAAATTTCTTAAAAAATTCTCTGAGGATACTCAATTTATTGTGATAACCCATAGAAAGGCCACTATGGAGGTAAGTGATGTCATGTATGGAGTTACTATGGAGGAAAAGGGAGTTTCAAAGATAGTTTCTGTGGATTTGGAAAATGCCTGTTAAAGTTGGCGGCTGGAAATCAAATATATGTATAAGAGGAAGGTAATTGAAGAATGTTTAAGGGATTTTTTGATAAATTAAAAAACGGCCTTGAAAAGACTAAAAGCAATTTGACTGGAAAGATAACGGATATGCTGAGCGGAGCAGTTACTATAGATGACGATCTCTATGATAAACTTGAGGAAATACTTATAACTGCTGATATAGGTGTAGAAACTACGATGTACATCATAGACAGGCTGAAGGAAAAAATAAAGGAAGAAAAAATAAAGGATCCTAATTTGTTAAACGGCTGCCTTAAAGAGATTATCATGGATATATTAGGTGATGAGAAGAACAGCATAATACCTGAGAAGACTCCGGAGATAATTTTGGTAATAGGTGTAAATGGGGTAGGTAAAACCACTTCCATAGGTAAAATATGTTATAAGCTGAAAAACAAAGGTTATAAGGTGATTATGGCGGCGGCGGATACTTTCAGGGCTGCGGCTATAGATCAGCTGGAAGTATGGAGTAAAAGAACCGGTGTTGAGATAGTAAAACATCAGGAAGGTTCCGATCCTGCAGCAGTTATATTTGATGCAATTCAAGCATCAAAAGCTAGAAAAGCGGACGTCTTGATATGCGATACGGCTGGAAGGCTCCATAATAAGAAGAATCTGATGAAGGAACTTGAAAAGATAGATAAGGTAATAAAAAGAGAGTATGAGGAAGCTTTTAAACAGACACTTTTGGTACTGGATGCCACTACGGGCCAGAATGCAGTTCAACAGGCAAAAGAATTTACAAAGGTGTGTCCTGTAGACGGAATAATACTCACGAAACTAGATGGAAGTGCTAAGGGCGGGATTGTAATATCCATAAAGCACAGCTTGAATATACCGGTGAAATTAGTTGGAATTGGTGAAGATATCGACGATTTACAGGAATTTAGGAGCAGGGATTTTGTTGAAGCATTATTTTAGGACACTGTTAAGTAAAAATACTTGACAGCATTTATTAATTTTGATATTATTTATTTTGTTGATAAAATATTTTTTGCTTCATCGAGTAAAAGAGATGGTATTGTGGAAAAAAGAGTGCGGCTTTCCATGCTGCTTGATATATATGGTGAGCTCTTGACAAAAAAACAAAAGGACATAATGGAACTCTATTATAACGAAGACTTGTCTCTAAAAGAGATAGCAGAGCACACCAATACGAGCAGACAGGCAGTGTATGATATTATAAAAAGATGTCATAAGCTTTTAATGCAATATGAAAATAAACTTCATGTATTGAAGAAGAAAAAGTCAATTCTGAAATTTATAGATTCCCTTTGCTGTAGTGAGAATAAGGAAACTTTAGACAAAATAAAAAATTATATAGTGGATAATGTTTAATTTAGGAGGATTAAAATGGCTTTTGAAGGATTGGCATCTAAGCTTCAGGAGACATTAAAAAAGCTTAGAGGTAAAGGTAAACTTTCTGAAAAGGATATAAAAGATGCTATGAGAGAAGTAAAACTGGCACTTTTGGAGGCAGATGTTAATTATAAAGTAGTAAAAAATTTCATAAAGAGTGTCAGTGAAAAATGTCTGGGTGAAGAGGTACTGAAAAGCCTGACTCCAGCACAACAGGTTGTAAAAATAGTAAATGAAGAACTTACAGCTTTGATGGGAAACAGCCAGAGTTCTATTGAGTATAATCCAAAGGGACTGACCACAATAATGCTGATAGGCCTGCAGGGTGCGGGTAAAACTACTATGTGTGGCAAATTGGCGTTGAAGTTGAGGAAGAAAAACAAAAGACCACTTTTGGTAGCCTGTGATATATATAGGCCGGCTGCAATAAAACAGCTTCAGGTAGTTGGAAAGGAAATAAACATACCCGTGTTTTCCATGGGAGATAAAAAAGCGGCGGTAGACATATGCAGGGGTGCTGTAGAGTATGCCAAAAATAATGGTTTTAATATACTTATAATAGACACGGCAGGCAGGCTTGAAATGGATGAGGAATTGATGGATGAGTTAAAGCAGATCAAGGAGGAAGTAAGTCCCAATGAGATACTGCTGGTAGTAGATGCCATGACAGGTCAAGATGCAGTTAATGTGGCTTCAAGTTTTAATGAAAAGCTTGATATAAGTGGGGTCATACTTACAAAATTGGACGGAGATACAAGAGGCGGGGCTGCACTTTCTATAAAAGCCATGACCGGGAAGCCAATAAAATTTATTGGTATGGGAGAAAAAATGAATGATCTTGAAGTATTTTATCCGGACAGGATGGCGTCGAGAATACTGGGCATGGGAGATGTACTGTCTCTTATAGAAAAAGCACAGCAGTCCATTGACCGGGAAGAGGCTGAAAAACTTGGAAGCAAGATGCTTACAAAGGAATTTAACTTTGAGGATTTTTTGTCCATGATGCAGCAGGCTAAAAAATTGGGACCTTTGAATAAACTTATGGAAATGGTGCCTGGGGCAAATATGAAACAGCTGCGCGGAGTTGACTTTTCAAAAGGAGAAAAGGAACTGGTGAAAATTGAAGCAGTCATTAATTCTATGACTTTAAAGGAAAGAAGAAATCCATCTATTATAAATTCTTCCTCTTCCCGTAAAAAGAGAATAGCACGCGGCTCCGGTACTACAATACAGACTGTGAACAAACTGCTTAAGGAATTTACGCGAATGAAAAAAATGATGAAACAGTTTGGTGGAATGAAAAAAGGCTTTAAAAAGGGGACATTTGGGAAGTTTCCTTTTTAAATATATAATCAGTTTTGTTATAAATATATGAGATTTTTATTCTAAGGAGGTGATATGAGTGGCTGTAAAGATAAGGTTAAGAAGAATGGGTGCAAAAAAGGCTCCCTTTTATAGAATAGTTGTGGCAGATTCGAGATTCCCAAGAGATGGTAGATTTATAGAAGAAATTGGTTATTATAATCCTACGACTGATCCAAATACTGTTAAATTTGATGAAGAGAAAGCTTTAAAATGGATAAAAAATGGTGCTCAACCCACTGAAGTAGTTAAAAAAATTTTTGATAAGTGTGGATTGAAAGATAAACTTGCTAGGTAGTTAACTGGGGGTGTATTAAGTGAAAGAGCTAGTAGAAATGATTGCTAAAGCGTTAGTGGATAACCCAGAGATGGTTCAAGTAAATGAAATTGAAGGTGAGCAATCTGTAATTCTTGAATTAAAAGTTGCACAGGAAGATATGGGAAAAGTAATAGGCAAGCAGGGAAGAATAGCAAAGGCTATAAGGACTGTCGTAAAGGCAGCGGCTATAAAGGAAAATAAGAGAGTGGTTGTGGAGATTATATAGAAATATAAGAGTTAGGCTATCTAACTCTTATATTTCTATCTCGGAACACGGCCTATATATTGACAATTTTAAATTATACTATATGTTATATAAGCTGGGAAAGAGGTGTATTATATCACCCTATGAAAGAATTTATAACCATAGGAAAAATAATAAATACCCATGGAATAAAAGGGGAATTGAAAATATACCCGCTAACTGATGATCCCAAGAGGTTCAATAAATTAGATCTTGTCTATATAGATGGAACACCTAAGAGGGTACTTGAATGTAAATTTCAGTCCAAAAGGGTCATACTTAAGATTCAGGGTGTGGATTCAATAGAGGAAGCCACTTCATATAAGGGAAAATATCTGGAGATTTCAAGAAAAGATGCAGTTGATCTTAATGAGGGAACATATTTTATTGCAGATATAATAGGCTGTTCTGTTGTGGATGAAGATGGGATGTTCTATGGTAAAATAGGAGAGGTACTTCATACCCACAACAATGACGTGTATTGGATAAAGGGAAAAAATGAACTGCTTATTCCAGCTATAAAAGATGTGATAGTTGATATAGATGTGGAAAAGGAAAAAATAGTTATAAAGCCGGTGAAAACATGGATGTGAAGATAGACATACTTACTCTTTTCCCTCAAATGTTTGATGTATTTAATTATAGTATAATAGGAAGGGCACTTAAAAATAATATTTTAAGTATAAATACCGTTGATATAAGGGAATTTACCAGGGATAAGCACAGAAAAGTGGATGACTATCCCTACGGCGGCGGAGCCGGAATGATTATGGCGGCACAGCCTATAGTGGATTGTATAAAAGAAGTGAGAACTAGAAACAGCGGTAAGGTTATTTATCTTGGACCGAGAGGTGAAACTTTCAATCAGTCCATTGCAAAAAAACTTTCAAGAGAAAATGAGCTGATATTTTTGTGCGGACATTATGAAGGTATAGATGAAAGGGTCTATAAGTATATAGACATGGAAATATCCGTTGGGGATTTTGTAGTCACCGGCGGGGAAATGGCCTGTATACCAATTGTGGACAGTATATGCAGAATGATACCAAATGTGCTGTCAAATAGGGAAAGTTGTGTGGAAGAATCCTTTTACAATGGGCTGCTGGAATATCCACAATATACTAGACCGGAATGTTTTAGGGGAGATAGTGTACCTGAAGTACTCTTGTCCGGCCACCATGAGAATATAAGAAAGTGGAGGAGGACGAAATCTCTTGTAATGACTAGAGATAAAAGGCCGGATTTGTTTAAGAAAATATCCTTATCTGAAGAAGACAGAGAACTTATAAAGTTTTATGATGGAAGATAATATTTTTGAAATCAGTTGAAAATAAAATGTATATGTGATAAAATTTTTTTGTGCTGCACGGACGTTCCGCTGTCTGCGATATGAATGTGCTGGATAAGAGCGTTGAATAATTATTAGGAGGTAATGCGCAGTGTTAGATATAATAAAACAGATAGAAAGTAAACAAATCAGAACAGATTTACCAGATTTCAATGTGGGAGATACAGTGAAAGTTCATGTGAAGATTAAAGAGGGAAACAGAGAGAGAATACAGGTATTTGAAGGTGTAGTTTTAAAGAGACAAAATGGCGGAATAAGAGAAACTTTTACAGTTAGAAGAGTTGCTTATGGTGTAGGAGTTGAAAGGACATTTCCAGTCAACTCTCCCATAATAGATAAAATAGAGGTAGTTAGAAAGGGTAAAGTGAGGAGAGCAAAGCTATACTACTTGAGAAATAGAGTGGGCAAGGCAGCTAAGGTAAAAGAAGCATTGAAATAAAAAAAGGGGCTTTATAAAGTCCCTTTTTTGGATATTAAGGTGGTGTAAAATTTTAATGAAGGAATTGATAGAAATAGGCAAGTCCATATTAATAGCGATTATAGCGGCATTTCTGATTATAACTTTTATTTTTGAAACTGTAAGTGTAGATGGACATTCCATGGATCCTACCTTAAGTAATGGAGATAGGCTTATTGTGGAAAAAGTAAGCTATTACTTTAGAGCTCCTAAACCCGGTGACATAGTGGTGATAAAATATCCTGCAAATCCTAAAGAAAAATTTATCAAAAGGGTAATAGGTGTTGGAGGGGACAGAATAAAAGTTGAAAATGGAAAGTTATATGTGAATGATGTGGTAAAAAATGAACCTTATATATTGGAAACTATGACTTCGGATTTTAATGAAGTTACGGTACCTCAAAATACCGTATTTGTAATGGGTGATAATAGAAATAACAGTAGAGACAGCAGATTCCCTGATGTAGGATTTGTAAACTATAAAATGGTAGTTGGAAGGGCGGCACTTAGAATATATCCTTTTAGCAGAATGGGTAGACTGAGTACATTTCAAAATTAGGAGGGAAATGGCTTTATGACTATAAATTGGTTTCCTGGACATATGGCTAAAACCAGAAGAGAGATAAAGGAAAATCTCAGATTAGTAGATGTTGTTATAGAGATGAGAGATGCGAGAATAATAAGATCCAGCAGGAATCCTGATGTAGAAGACATATGCGGTGTTAAACCGAGGATCATACTTTTAAATAAAAGTGATTTGGCAGAAGAGAATATAACTGCATTGTGGATAAAATATCTTTCTGTGGATAATATACGTGTACTGCCGGTAAACTGCCATACGGGTCAGGGCCTAAAGAATATAAAAACTGAAATGAACCGTCTTTTGAAGGAAAAACACGATAGAATGAAAAAAAAGGGAATTTCCAAAATAACCGACAGGGCCATGGTGATTGGCGTACCTAATGTGGGAAAATCCTCACTTATAAACAAACTGGCTAAAAATAAAATAGCTAAAGTAGGGGATAGACCTGGAGTCACTAAGAGTAAGCAATGGATTAAAACCAAATTGGGGATAGAACTTATGGATACTCCAGGTATATTGTGGCCCAAACTGGAAAGCAGAGAGACTAGATTAAATTTAGCCTATACAGGGGCAATAAAGGATGAAATTGTAGACATGGAGGAGCTGGCCTTAAACCTTGTAAAATTTTTAAAAAAATATTATCCAGACAGGCTTGAGAAAAGGTATAAACTTGATAAATTAAGTGAAAATCCTGCGGACAATATTGAAAATATAGCCAGAAAAAGAGGGGCTATAATATCTGGCGGCAGGGTGGATTACAATAGAGTGTCAGTTTTGATTTTAGATGAATTTAGAGGAGGAAAGCTAGGGTCTATCTCACTGGAGAGGCCATAGAGAACTGTAGATGGATGAGAAAAATTTTTATTGGGATAAACTGGATAAATATAAATTTGCGGATATAAAGAAAAAAATAGATTCTGTAAAGAAAAATTATTTTGATTTAAAAAAAGATTTTGTAAACTATATACTTGAAAATTTAAAATCTGACAGTAGAAAAAATGTAAATACCCTGGCAGCTAACCTTTATAATTTTATTATAAATAGGAAGAAAGAAATTGAAAGAGTTAAAGGAATGTATTCCTTTGATAAAAAAATCGGGAATTGTATAATATATACTGCAGGGGCAGATGAAGTGGGAAGAGGTCCATTGGCAGGACCTATAGCTGCGGCGGCAGTTGTACTGAACCTAAATTACAAATATGATAGAGAACTTATTTTAGGCATAAAGGATTCGAAGCAGCTCACTCCGAAACGGAGAAGCGAACTTTCAAAAGAAATAAAGCACAGGTCGTTAGGATATAATATTTCTACTATAAATAATGTAGAAATAGATAAAAGGGGAATTTCATGGTGTAATAACGAGGTATTGAAGAGAGCTGTGAGAGGGTTGAAATTGCCTGTAAATATGGTTTTATCTGATGGATATTCCATAAAGAGTTTACACAGTGACAATAAATTTATAATAAAGGGCGATACTAAAAGTGCAAGCATAGCGGCAGCTTCAATTATAGCCAAGGTCTACAGGGACAATATTATGGAAGAGTATTCACATATGTACCCTGAATATGGATTTGAACATAATTCAGGGTATGGAACTAGAGAACATATGGAGGCTATAAAAAAGTACGGTATCTGTAAAATACACAGAAGAAGCTTTTTGAAAAATATATTGTAAAATTATATTTGAAAGGCATTTTTAATGAGCCTGATAGATGGAATATTATTGTAGATGTTGAATATTATTTCTATAACGTCGAATCTAAAATTAAATTTATACAGCTTTTTTTTCATTATATACACAGTGGCTGTTTTACGTATTTTAGATTGCTTGGAGTAAGTTACGGCTTCACAGGGGTTTCCGTATAATTTACCATAACGGGATTTTACCTCTATAAAGCAAAGATAATTTCCATCTTTTGCTATGATGTCCACTTCTCCTGTTTTGCATTGAAAATTTCTTTCTAATATTATATACCCTATTTCTTTTAGATGATTCTCAGCTATGTCTTCACCGCGGGAACCTATATCCTTATTGGAAGAATGCATGGCTTTTCCCCTTCCTGTTTTTTAAAACTTTTTTTTATTATAGCATTTATATCGTTTATTTTCACTATGTATAGGATTACTTATCTCAGTTCGCTGATAAAATTCGGTATGTATACGTTTATGCAAATCAACAAGAAGAATATGGAAAGTACGCTTCCAATGCTTATAATATCTCTGCTTTTTCTTCTTATTCCTATAAGAATTAATACAATACCTATTATAAGACCCGATATAACTAAGAAAAAATACATGTGATATTCCTCCTAACACTGGATAAAAAATATCCTGAATTATTTATATTATACAATTATTGTAAATATAAATAAAGATATTTTTGGTAAATAATATTTTCAATTTTAAATAAAATCGTCATTTATGAATTTTCTGTAGCAAAGAGCTTCAGTTAAATGGGGTTCCTCTATGTATTCACTGTGATCTAGATCTGCTATTGTCCTGGATACTTTTAGAATTTTACCATAGGCCCTGGTGGTCAATTTATATTTGGAATAAATTTTCCCGAGTATTTCTGTAGATCTTTTATTGAGTTTACAGTATTTTTTAATGAGGGTACTGTTCATTTCTGAATTATATTGTATTCCCTGGCTTTTAAATCTTTTTTTCTGAATTTTTCTGGAAGCTTCCACTCTTTTTTTTATTGATTTAGAAGATTCACCTTTTTTGTAATTTTGGATATCCTTAAAATTCAGAGAGTTTACAAAAGTGAACAGATCTATCCTGTCCATGAGCGGACTGGATAATTTTGATATATATCTTTTTCTCTCATAGTCGGTGCATGTGCATGGTTTTCCAGAAGCAAAGTTTCCACAGGGACATGGGTTTGTAGCCATTATTGTCATGAAGTTGCATGGAAAAGAAACTCTGCCGGCGGCCCTGTTCAATATTATTTTTTTTTCTTCTAGAGGCTGTCTTAAAACTTCCAGAACATTTTTTTTGAATTCAAGTACTTCGTCCAGAAAAAGTACACCATTGTGAGCTAAGGATATTTCGCCGGGCATTAAATTATTTCCACCGCCTATAAGTGCAGCAGTTGTACTGGTATGATGGGGATTTCTGAAGGGCGGCTTGTTTATAAGCCCTTCACCTGTATTTAAATTTCCGGTGACACTGTATATTTTGGTAACTTCCAGAGAATTTTCGTAACTTAAATTTGGAAGTATTGTAGGAACCCTCTTGGCGAGCATGGTTTTTCCAGAACCGGGCGGACCAACCATAAGTACATTGTGGTTTCCGGCAGCAGCAACTTCTAGAGCTCTTTTGCAGCTTTCCTGGCCGAATACGTCTGAAAAGTCCAATGAAGGACGTGAAGTTTTAGATTGTATTTTTTTATGCTTATAAGGCAGTGAATTTCTATATTTTATAAAATGCACTATTTGTTTTAAATTTTCAAAGGCATAACAGTTTATTCCCTTTATGGAGGAACATTCTTCTGCGTTTTCAGCTGGGACTATGAAATTTTTTATATTATTTTTTATACCTTCCAATGTTATTGGAAGCACACCTCTCACTTTATTTAAATTGCCGGACAGAGATAGTTCACCCAGTATTATAAAATCATCACAGTCATCAAAATTCATTTGCCCTGTGCATATCAATATACCCAGGGCTATGGGCAGGTCAAACAGCGAGCCTGCTTTCTTCATATCTGCAGGAGCCAAATTAACTACTATTTTTCTTACAGGAAATTCAAATCCTGAATTTATTATTGAAGCTTTTACCCTTTCTTTGGATTCTTTTACAGATGTACCTGCGAGACCGACTATATTAAAGGAAGGAAGTCCCCTTTCAATGTCCACCTCCACTGAAACTATATTCCCTTCTATGCCTAAAAAAGAAGATGTATTTAGTTTGGTAGCCATATTATCACCTCTGCTTAATTCTTGACAATAATGTTTTATTTTAAACTTTTAAAATAAAACGCTGCTTTTTTTGAATAAAATGTCCTTATTATGAACATAATTTTTAGGTAATTATATTTAATGGGATGTGAATTATTTATGAATATATATGACCTGTGGTTTGCCTCTGTCAAAATGTCAAATAAGATAAAAAATTATCTGTTAAAAAATTTCAAAAGCACAAGAGAAATATATATACATAGCATTTTTAACAGGGATTCGATATTTGTAAGCAAGGACTATAATAAAATATATGGGGAATTGAAAAAAGCTTGGAATAGAGATAAGCTGGAAAGTTTACTTGAATACTCTTTAAATGAAGGTATAGAATCTGTAAATAGCTGTGCAGAAAAATATCCCTATAGATTGAAGAATTATGATGATTCACCGTCGGTTTTGTTTTATAAAGGGAATATCGATATTTTAAACAATGTAAGTGTGGCAATGGTAGGAGCTAGGGATTGCAGTTTGTATGGAAAAAATGTGGCTCTACTCATAGGGAGAGAGATTTCTATGAATAATTTGAATATAATAAGCGGTATGGCTAGGGGAATTGACGGCTGCTGCCATAGGGCTGCAGTTGAAAACGGCGGGTATACCTGTGCTGTACTGGGATCGGGGATAGATGTCGTGTATCCCAGGGAAAATAAAAAATTATATGATGATATCTTAAAAAAAGGATGTATATTGTCCGAATTTATCCCTCAAACAAAGCCATATCCATATAATTTTCCAATGAGAAATAGAATTATAAGCGGGCTGAGTGACTTGGTGATTGTAATTGAAGCAGGGAATAAAAGCGGTGCATTGATAACGGCCGGCTGTGCGTTGGAACAGGGGAAAGATGTCATGGCAGTGCCTGGTTCTATATTCTCCTCCAAGAGCAAGGGCACGAATACCCTTATAAGGGAAGGAGCTCATGTATTTACTTGCATGGAGGATCTGTTTCAGATATTGCCCGTAAAGTATATGAAAAAGAGGTATATGAAAAATCATAGATTAAACGTTGATGAGGAAAAAATATGTAAATTTATTGGACATATTCCTGTACATATAGATGAAATATGTAGGGTAACTGATATTGACATAAAACGATTATATGAGTTATTATTTGAATTGCAACTAAAAGACGAAATAATATGTCTTCAAGGAAATTATTATGCAAAAATTCAAGATGATGAGAATATTATTAAATAAGTGTTATGTTTAAATAAGGGGGGTGCAGACTCCGGAGCAAATAAGATATCCGGGGTATATGATATGGGACAAAAACTAGTTATAGTTGAATCGCCGGCTAAGGCTAAAACTATAGGAAAATATTTAGGAAAAAATTATGTGGTGAAGGCTTCCATGGGTCATGTTAAAGATCTTCCTAAAAGTCAATTGGGAGTTGATATAGATAATGAATACAATCCTAAGTATATAACAATAAGGGGAAAGGGAACACTTTTGGATAAGCTTAAGAGAGAAGCTAAAAAAAGCGATAAGGTATACTTGGCAACAGACCCCGACAGAGAAGGAGAGGCAATTTCCTGGCATTTATCTCATGTGCTTAAGTTGAGGGAAAGTGAAAAATGCAGGATAGAGTTCCATGAAATTACTAAAAATGCTATAAAAAATTCCATAAAGTATCCGAGAACTATAAATATAAATTTAGTAAATGCACAACAGGCCAGAAGAGTATTGGACAGATTGGTAGGGTATAAAATAAGTCCAATACTTTGGAGAAAAATCAAATGGGGCTTGAGTGCAGGAAGAGTTCAGTCAGTAGCTCTTAAGATGATATGTGACAGGGAAAAAAGTATAATTGATTTCAAACCCAAGGAATATTGGACTATAGAGTGTGAACTTCATAAAAAATCAGCAGTTAGATGTTTTAATGCAAAACTCACTACCTTTAATAGGAAGAAGATTCAAATTGCTACAAAGGAAGAGGCAGATAAAATCACGGAGGATTTGAAAAAAGGGCAGTTTATAGTAAAGTCAATTAAGACTACATGTAAAAATAAAACGCCCCTGCCTCCTTTTACCACCAGTACTCTGCAGCAGGATGCCTATAAGAGATTGAACTTTTCTACTAAGAAAACTATGGCTGTAGCTCAGCAGTTGTATGAGGGCGTGGATGTAAAGGGCTATGGTACCGTTGGACTCATAACCTATATGAGAACAGATTCAGTGAGAATTTCAAAGGAAGCGCAGGAGGACTGCAGAAATTTTGTAATAGATAAATTCGGGAAAAAATATGTGGAAGAAAAGCCCAGAAATTTTAAAAGCAAAAAGAAAAACATACAGGACGCCCATGAGGCCATAAGACCTACTTATATGAAGATAGAGCCGGATAAAGCGAAGGAAAATTTAAAACCAGAACAGTATAAACTCTATAAATTGATATGGAACAGATTTCTGGCGAGCCAAATGGCTTGTTCAAAAATTGATGTTACTTCCATAAGTATAGTTGATGGAAAATATGGCTTGAAAGTAAGCGGATCCAGAGTTAAATTTGATGGGTTCATGAAGGCTTACGAGTATACTACCGAAGATGAAAAATCCAATAAGGCACTTCCCAAACTGCAGGAAGGAGAGCTTCTTATTGAGAAATCCACAGAGAGCAAACAGCATTTTACACAACCTCCAGCTAGATTTTCAGAAGCTTCTCTTGTTAAGACTCTCGAAGAAAATGGGATAGGAAGGCCCAGCACTTATGCACCAATTTTGTCTACACTTTTGGATAGAAAGTATATACAGAGGGAAAAGAGGACTCTTATCCCCACTGAATTGGGAAACATAGTGAATAATATATTGAGTGAATATTTTAAACAGATAGTTGACGTGGAATTTACAGCTGAAATGGAATCCAAATTAGATGCTGTTGAAGACGGAAAAGATGATTGGAGAAAAGTAGTAGATGAATTTTATAAACCGTTGAAAAAATCCATTGATGTGGCAGAGAAGGAAGTTGCCAAAATTACTATAAAAGATGAGGTAACTGATATAAAATGTGAAAAATGCGGCAGAAATATGGTAATAAAACATGGACGGTTTGGAGATTTTTTAGCTTGTCCAGGTTATCCTGAATGTAAAAATACGAAACCCATAGTTGAGGAATTGGATGTGAAATGTCCTAAATGTGGAGGCAAGGTTTTAGTTAAAAGAAGTAGAAAGGGCAGAAAATTTTACGGGTGCAGCAATTATCCAAAATGTGACTTTGTGAGCTGGTATGAACCTGTGAATGAAAAGTGCCCTGCATGTGGAAGCTATATGGTAAAGAAGTATAACAAAACCAGGGGAAATTATTTAGAATGTTCTAACTCAGAGTGCAAATACAGAAAATATGATGTTGAAGAAAATAAGGATGAGAAAATCAAGTGATTCTAAGGCCTGGGTGGAGCTTGCTTACAGGAAATTCTTTTCTCCACCTGAACCTTATTAACAGTATTCTTAGTGCCTTTGGCACTTAGAATATGTTATCCTTTAAGTAGTGCTTATCTTCCGCTTTGAGAAGCTGGGAGTATTGGCAATGGCAGCGTTCGGATAAATAAATTTTGAAATAATTGGATGCAGGAGGCGGAATAGGATTTAAATTTAGAAAATATAGTTGAATTATAATAATTGTTATGTTATTATAATTATTGTGTAAAGAATAATTCAAAATATTTAAAAAAATCTAAAACATTAATCGAGTATATGGTCTAAAGCTCTAATTGAAAATCTTTTTACAAAAACTTAGCAGAAAGTCTGTTGGCTCCGTTTACGGGACAAATGATTATTCTGCTTAAAGTCTGTTGTAATATATAACAGGGTTTTGAGATGAGCCTGATACTATCGTTGATGGATGCACAGGTATTCTTAGATAGTGAAAGTCTTATAGAAATAGGCTGATCTTTATGTCACTTGTGATGTATTGGAAGTTTAGTATATAAGAACCTACTGGCGTTAGCCATGTGGAGTCTCAAATAATCTAAAATATGATGGATTGGAATCGCAGCATTTGTCGTAGAACAAATAAAATTAGTAGATACAAGGAGGATTATAAATGACAACACTATTGAACAAAACAAGGAAATTGAATAAGATATTACAAAAATCAGGAACAGAACCGGTAGTCTTTGATGATATATGTAAGTTATTAAGCGAGGTTTTAGGCTGTAATGTTTATATTATAAGTAGAAAAGGAAAAATATTGGGATATGATTTTCCAGATGGTTTTGAATGTGATACTGTTAAAGACAAGGTAATTAGTGAGATGAGATTCCCTGAACATTATAATAATAAATTATTAAATGCCCGTGAAACTATTCCAAATCTATCCAATCATGGAGTTTGTGTATTTGAAGATGGAAGTCCCTGCAACCTAGATAATAAAATTACAACTATAGTTCCCATAGTTGGAAATAGAGAAAGACTGGGGACGCTGCTGTTAGCAAGTTTTGGACAAAAATTTGTGGATGAGGATCTCGTACTGGCAGAATATAGTGCTACTATAATAGGACTTGAGATATTAAGGTCTAAAAATAACGAGATGGAAGAGGAAGCTAGAAAAAAAGCTGTAGTTCAGCTGGCAATTGGAACACTTTCTTATTCAGAATTGGAAGCAGTAGAACATATATTTAGTGAATTGGACGGAAATGAAGGTTTGCTGGTAGCTTCTAAAATAGCAGATAAAGTTGGAATAACCAGATCTGTAATTGTAAATGCGCTGAGAAAGTTTGAAAGTGCTGGAATTATAGAATCCAGATCACTTGGAATGAAGGGAACTCATATCAAAATATTAAATGATAAATTACTGGATGAATTGAAAAAAATAAAGTAGCAGGAATTAAATTGGTTTTTTTGTTGAATAGACGGAATTGTTATGATATACTACAAAAGGTAGTAAAATACACACATTATCTAATTCATAATAAGGTGCCTTT